>TARA_B110000211_G_scaffold14212_2_pt1 | contig 15464 bp, 20 predicted proteins | sample TARA_B110000211 | Tara Oceans TARA_B110000211 (sample SAMEA4397516) | marine metagenome | biome: Polar Biome; feature: [DCM] deep chlorophyll maximum layer (ENVO:01000326); material: water (ENVO:00002006), including particulate matter (ENVO:01000060) such as... | depth 30 m
TGCCCAGGGAGAACTTAATAATTCACCATCCTCCGAAATATTCGGGAAAATAATATTAGAATATTGCCTAGGTTTAATATCATACCCACGTGACTTAGTTTTAATAAACTTGTTATAATATTTATATTGCCATTTATCCATAAAACTTTGATATAGTGTTAAGTGTTTGACCTCTGGATTATTCTTTATAACTATTCTCCTTTTTTTTTCATCTAATTCACTTAAATCGTATATACCCGATCGGACTAAACATTCAGGGGTGTTAGGTATATATAAATTTTTCCAATCGGAATTATCTATAGACGGGTAAAGTTTTGTAGGGAAAACAAATGGGTCTTCACCTCTTTGATATGATATGTAACCACGTATATTATTTAGAAATCTAGCAGGTATATTATCTGTTTTAATTAGTGTGTTATTTTCGAAATAGTCTTCCAATCTTAAAGGAGCCCTCTTGTCATTAAGCCTTAAAAGATTTATTAACCAAATAATTTCACTAGCCTTATCATACATTGGGGTGGCTGATAATAATACTAATTTAATATTTTTTGCGTAGCGAACTATTAATTCTAAACATTTTCTTATTTTTTTTCCTTCTAATGCGTCCTTCGACGAAGAATTATCCTCCCTGGTATACTGAATTTCATCCAACAAAAATACTCTGTTAGAAAATCGGTCTTCTATAAATTTAATTAAATTTCGGTAATAATACTTTTCATCACCCTTGTCTATATTATTGGTAATATATTTAATGAAATCTTTATCAAATTTATTCACAAAGGTGCGATATCCCAAAATTGAATAATACTCGTTAATTATTTTATCCCGACGTCGTTTAATACGAGCGTAACTCTCCTGCTTTTTATGATTAATTATTTTTAATTTTGTATAACTATTTCCTGTACATTGTTGGTTATAATTATTTTTAGAATATTTTAATTCCTTTTTAATATTAAATATTTCATCATACCATGATTCAGTTAATGTTTTGCCAGGCGTTAATACTATAATTTTTTTATGTGGGTCATCAATTATATTTTTAAAATTCTCCGCAATGCCAATCGCTCCACAAGTTTTACCAACACCAACTTCATGCCACATAAGAATACCATTATATGGAGTATCTTCGGAAATGTAATTTTTTACAAATTTCTGCGAAGAACTCTTTCTAAAACTATTGTTTTTATTTTTAGTTTTAGATGGGGATTTATTTTGATTTTCATAAAATTCCTTTTTTTTTAATAATTCAGGGATAAAGTTGACAGCATTGTATATAGAAGGGTAATAAATATATTTATCATTAGAAAGATTAGTAGGTTCCCTATATAAATAATATTTAATAAAGGTTTCGCTATCGCGTTGTTCATATAGTATATCTTCTATTTTTTCATTAGATATATCTTTAAAAAGTTCACATATCTTTCTATCATGTTCATTATTAGAGTCTCCTATAATATTATTAATTTCCGTATTCATATTATTTATTAAATCTGAATATGAGTCAACTAAAATTCTTAAAAATTTGTCTCGTTGAGACTCTGTCCATTGATTTAAACTCAATGACCTATCTATATTGTTTTCGACAACAAACCCCCCTTGTTTTTCGGATTCTAAATCACTCAATTTTATTTTGATTTGGTCATATGTTTCTTTTAAATCTACTCCAGGATTTAATTTTATTAGGTCAAGTATCCCTGTAAAATTCATTATTATTATAATAATATATTTTAAAAGTATTTATAAATATTTATTAATATAGGTTTCTGCTGAGTTTACTATATTTTTTTTTTTTATAGAATAGTCCCTTATGATAGATTTCGCTCTACTTATTTCAAAAAATTTTATTTCAGATACTTCTGTAAACTGCTCTCTATTATTATCAGATACGGAAAATATTGTTTCGTCGCCAGTATACTTTGCTAAAAAATATATATTTTTATATTCTAAATTATCATAACTGATATAATTTTCTATAAACTTTTTATTAATTATTTTTATATCTGTATCAGGTATGCCAGTTTCTTCGGTAAATTCTCTTATACCCGTTTCTATATTAGTTTCCTGTTTATTTTTACGCCCTTTAGGAAACCCCCATTCTTGGTCTTTATAGGCCGTTTTTCTTTTGGATAAGAGTTCCTTTAAATTTAATCCGGTGTCGTTTTTAATAATATTATATTTTCGCAAAGAATTAGTATAATCATATGACTTAGCGGTTAGTCCATGTGTTTTAATTTTCCATAAATACTTCCATAAATATAAAAAATCTTCTTTTTTTATTATATCAATTTCTGTATCAGTCATTACATTTATTAATTTCAATATATAATCTTTATCATTTATATTATATTGACCCCTTACAAATTGAACAAATCCTATAGTATTCCGGCGTTTTATTAAAAGAATTTTAAGACGTCTATCAATAAATTTATATAATATTATACCAAAACTGGTTTTAGGTTCATAGCAATTTTTTATATGATGGTTTAACTTCCCACAATTTCTACAGATCATTCTGCGCTTTATAAAATTTTTGTATTTTATTTCTTCCATTGTCATATTAATATTTACAAATAAATTTTAAATAAAAACTTAATTGCCAAATAAAAATTGACCTGCCAATATTTAGATGTAATAAAAAAGACTTTTAACATTCTTTATAAGTCTAATTTTCATACTTTTAAAAATATGATTTAATATTAGGTATGGGAAATAAAATTTATAAAACTAAAAAACAACATAAACAAATAGAAAATTCCAAATACTTATGTCAAAGTTGTGAAGAAACTAAATTACGATTAGAATTTCAAAATAATTATTGGGGTATAATGACTGCTAATACGGAACTAACTTGTTGGGAAAATAATAAAACTTGTGAACACTATGAATGTAAGCGATATAAAAAATAAATATTTGTATATATTAAGTTAAGTATAATGACATCTAAATGGGGACCTACTTATTGGAGTTATATACATATGATCACATTAAATTATCCAAATAAACCGACGAAAAAAGAACGGGATAAACATTTTTTTATGGTTCGGAATTTTATAGACACGTTACCCTGTCCTACATGTAGAAATGAAATAAATAATATTATTAATGATAATAATTTACGTAATTCTTTAGGAAGTAAAGAAAAATTCATGAAATATTTTTGGAATATTCATAATAAGGTTAATCAGAGATTAAATAAACCCCAATTATCTTTGAAAAAATTTAAGAAGTTATATAGTTCTAAAACATCTATTAGTGTATTTAAATTAATTAAATCTAATAAACTAAAAAATATAGTAATAGTAATATTATTACTTATAATATCAATATTAGGGGGTTTGTTATTAAAAAAATAACTGTTTACGAATTAATGTTAAGTATATATATTCATTTAACATTTATTTTCACAATATAAGTGGTGTAAAACTATTAATATTCCTAATGGTACTAATGTAGAAATATATATATTTTTTCTATTTAATCCAATTAGTTTAAAATAGTTTGTTAACATTGGATCATTAATAAACTTTAATTTGCTCTTTACCATATTTATATCTTGATTATTTTCTAAATAATTAACTAATATGTCCTTGTCCATAATTATTGCCAAGGGAACCAATTTTAATGTTGTTAATCTTTTTATATCATGGTGTTTTTTAAATAAATAAATTATATCTTTATCCCAGCACTCTCTGACATATTTAGTAAGTTCACCATTTTTTTGAGTAAGATTGCGAGTATACATATTATGAATTATTTTTAAAATGCCTAATGGGATAAGGGTGTTTTCATCAAAATCCTGATTAGATAGTCCTGCTAATTTTAAATAATTAGTTGTAAGAGGATCCTCCATTATATTACAATTACTTCCGCCACCCAATTGCGGAGTATTTTTAATAAATTTAGAGAATTCGTCTTCGCCTAGTAATAATGCGAGGGGGGTTAAAGTAGTTGTTTGAAAATGTTTAATTTGGAAATGTTTAATAAAATTCGTTAAATTTTGTTCACCTATACGCTCTTTTACAAAGGCCTTTAACTTTTTATGTGTATGAAAATTATTACTCATTATAATAAATACACATTTAATTTTAAGAATATTTAATCAATATAGATTATCTTAATTTATATTAAGTATGCTACAAGCACAATTACGTTATAGAATATCCCGGTCAAAATTAGTTCAGTTTGCAAATTTAAAAAACAAAAGGTTTTTGATATTACTTGTGGTATTGGCGATTATTATCGGGGTGTGTGTAATAGTTTATATCATAAATAAATGGAAATGGGATAAATTAAATCCCATATTTTTTAAAAAAAGCGTTTTAACTAACAGACGTATTACCCTTTCTGGGGAAAAAATTTATACCTCCCTTATAGGAAATTCATTCACGTATTTTTTCTGGTTGTATGTAGATGATATTAAAAAATATAGATATGGTGTTTATAAAAATATATTTACAAAAGGTCATACAGGATATTATTCCGAAAAACAATGCCCTGGAATATACATAGCACAAAGAACTAATGATTTAGAATTTATATTATCAACTGAATCTAGTAACCAAATTATAAATGAGAAAATTACACTTCAAGACTTCCCTATGAGAAAATGGTTTTCGGTTGCTCTTATTGTTGATAATAATTCAGCAACAGTATGTCTCAATGGAAAAGTCGCGGTATCTAAACCATTTGGGGGGGCAGTTATGCAAAATAAGGGGGATTTAGTAGTAGGTGGTAATGGAGGAGTTATAAAGGGTGAAACAAAAGAAGGGAGTCAATTAAGTCAGCTATGTAAAAAGAGTGGTTTTGGGGGAGGTGATAGTAGTAAACTATCTGGATTTGCGGGCATGCTCTCGTCGTTATGTTATTTTCCAGATGCCAAGAGTGTAAAATTTATAGAGGTTAAACACAGCAAGGGACCTTATACTGAATCATTTTTAATGAAAATATATAGATATATTCGTAATCCTAAATTAAAAATTGATACAGGTGACAACGAGGAGGATATATGAAATCATTATAGTATTTTTATCTCATTTTATTATAAATGAGTAATATTTTAAAAAATAAAAAATTATATATAGGATTATTAAGTATGGTTTTAATTGTAATATTAATAATCCTAACTATAAGATATTTCCGCAGTTTTACTAATATTGTAGAGTTTCCTCGCGACGCTACAAAAAAATTTACCGCTCCTTATAAATTAACTAAATTTTCTCAAGTTGGGGAAGGATTAAATTTCGCCCAGAGTTTTTGGATATATGTTAAAGATTGGAATTATAGATTTATGAACGAAAAATTTATTCTAAATAAAGGTGGTTTTTTAATATATTTAGGTGCTAAAAATAACAATTTATATATAGAAATTCCCGTTTTAAATAACACTAAACCCGAGCGAATCGTATACGAGAACTTACCAATACAGAAATGGGTTAATATAGTTGTTTTATTAGAAAATAGATATTTAGATATTTGGTTAAATGGTAAATTATATCATTCAAGGCATTTAGAAAACGTTCCCGACTTAAAACCAAAAAGTGATATTGAATACTTAAATAATGGTGGATTTTCCGGATATATATCACGTGTCTATCATTATAAAAATAGCGTGTCTAAAAGTAAAATAAGGGATATATTCCGTTCAGGGCCAATAAATAAAAATCCTTTATACAAAATAGCATTATTGGTTAAGAATTTATTTATAAAAAACCCTTTTAAAAAATCCTTTTTAAAATGTAAAAAAAAATAATTTAATTTATACTATAATATATTCTTAAAATATATTATATATAATATACATGCCTATTACCGATTCAGCAACGAAAAATAATGTAATATTCTCATTAGTTATAATAATTATCACAGGGTTAATAATTTACTATATATATGATTATATACGTAAACTTATACATAATGCCCATAATGAACCTATATTAATAAAGGAATTTAAGAATGCTAAAGCCCCTTTAACGTTCGCCTCCAAAGATCTATTACCAGCACACAACGCCTATGATGGAACATATATGATTTGGTTAAATGTAAATGATACCAATTGGAATAGTGATAAGTCTAAACATATCTTTAATAAAGGTAACGATGTTTCAGTGACCATGAGTGCTAAATACAATAATATAGAAGTTATTGTTAAGCAGGAAGACGGAGATATAATAAGTATTAAAATACAAAATATCCCATTACAGCGCTGGTTTCATTTAGTAGTAGCTAATACCAAACAGTCTTGCGATATATATATAGATGGGGAATTATATACATCCCGGGTAATTAACGGGTCAATTAAGAGTCATTCAAATAGTGACTTAAGTATTACTCAGAATGGCGGGTTCGGGGGATTTATATCTCATTTACGTTATTATAACAGAGTTGTATTGCCCAAAGAAATAAAGAAAATTTATTCCAATGGACCAAACCCATATACTATATTAGATTTATCTAAATTAGTAAAGAGACTTACTCCTAAATTGACGGGAGACCTTAAAATAGGCGGTTGGAGTGCTAAAGAGTTTATAACAGGTCAGTATAATGATATTAAAAAGGATATTGTAACCCTCGTGGACGGCACCGCAAATGCTTTGGGTGATGTAGATAATGAAGTGGATAATATTGCGGGAGATGCTCAAACAACAACAGGTGAACAAGGTATCGATGTAACTTGGGGTTATGGTCCAGGTAAAATCCCCACATGTTTTCAAAAATGTGATGGGGCTGCGGCGCCGCTGGCGAAACTCACACAGCATGTAACTGATATCATGGCAGGAAAACCGCCGACGCGAGATAAGTTTAAAGCAGATGCGATTGAAGCATGTAATGTGTTTAAATCTTGCCCAGGAGCATGTGCCGATGTTACCGAGGCAGGAACCCCTGTAGGAAATTCCGGCGAGGCGTCTATAAAAGAAGATGTCGTTGAGATGTGCCAAACAATGGGAATAATAATTTAATTAAATATAGGTGATTAATAATTTATATATTTATAAAAAAATATAATTTATTATAATATAACATAATGGAATTTGTAAATAAAATTATTAAAAATAAGGTTTTTATAACTATTATAATAGTTGTTGTTAGTTTAATGCTTTGCTTCGTTATTTATAGAGTGGCCAAATATTTATATTTAAAGAAAAAAACATTAGTTGTTTTGGTTAAGGGTGTTAAAGACGCACGTACTTATTCTAAAATAGATCTAGGTGATCAATTAGATACCTTAACGCCTGGATTAGAATATACATTTAGTGGTTGGTTTTATATAAAAGATTTAGATTATAAATATGGACGGGCGAAACATCTTTTCCACTTAGGAGATCCCAACGGCACGAATGTATCTCCAGGGGTATGGCTTCATCCTAAAAATAATAACTTAATAATTAGAATGCATACGCATAATCGTGGGGGAGAATCACTTAACCCTGATATTAATTTAGAAATAGAAAAAAATTGTGATATAGAAAATATTGAAGTTCAGAGATGGATGCACCTTGCGATAGTTCTCCAGAATAAGACATTAGATGTGTATATAAATGGTCAATTAAGAAGAAGTTGCACATACAAGAATGTTCCTAAAACGAATAATACTGGTTCAGTGCACATAAATAAAGATGGGGGGTTTGATGGAATAGTTAGCGACCTTTTTTATTCTAATATAGCATATTCAGCACCATCAATATACGATATATATAGAGGAGGTCATAATAATATTAATTTAAAATACTATTTCGCGAAGCTCTATCCGTCCCTTCAAAATATTAAAAATTTAAAAAAATGTATCGCAGAATAAATTTAATTATATAATATATATATAAGATGGTATCTCGTGCAATAGGCAAATCTAAGGAACTTGGTAAAGAAGGTTTCGGTAGAACTAAAAGTTTCTTTCAAGGCGGATCTATTATTAGTAAATTACTTATGACGGTAATATTTATAATATTATTTATCGTATGTGTTAATTTAATTAAAAGATTATATAGAAAATATCAGCAAATAAAAAATGCTAGCCCTTGGATTTTTAAAGGCACCAAGGACGCAAAAACAAGAATGGTTATACTGCAAGACCCTAATAAATACGGGGCTATTACTCTTCCAAGATCAGAAAATGAATATGCTGGTTTAGAATTTGCGTATATGTTATGGATACATATTGATGACTGGTCAAAAAATGAAAATAAAATGAAACATATTTTACATAAAGGGAACTCCAGTGGAGAACCCCTTCAATCTCCAGGAATTTGGTTAGATAAAACTAAAAATACTCTTGTAATTAATATGAATACATTTGAAAATGTCCGTGAAACGATTGAAGTTGATAATATTCCTTTAAATAAATGGGTTCATGTCACTGTCGCGGCACGACAAAGAAATTTGGATGTATTTATAAATGGAAATCTCATAAAACGACTCAAGTTGAAGTCGCTACCTAAGCAAAACTATGGCGATATATACTTAAATGCCTTCGGTGGTTTTGGTGGGTTTTTATCAAATATAAGATATTTTAACCATTATATATCATTTAGGGAAATTGATGAGCACATTAAGGATGGTCCTTCGGACAGCCCATGCGCTGGTTCAGGGCGACAACCGCCATACTTCGTGCCTAATTGGTGGATATCATGAGCATTATAAAGACTTATAAATTTGATTAAATATTGTTTTTTGTAATTATTTAAAAAAAACACTATTATTTATAATAATATGGATACTGCGTTAACAACTAAAGATATTAATCATGAGTTTCTTTATAAGAAGGGGTTTTGTGGATTAACTAATTTGGGTAATACGTGCTTTATGAATTCTATTTTACAATGTATTAATAACACAGTTCCTCTTTTGGAGTTTATGTTTTCTCAAGATTTAATTGACTCGTTGAATAAATCTAAGGATGAGCACCAATTTATAATTGAACTCAGAAATGTTATGTCTAAATTATGGGAAAAAAATTCAGTATGTACGCCAGACGAGTTTTTAAAAGAAGTCCATAAACTTTCGGTAAAAAAAAACAGAAATGAGTTTACAGGATATGGGCAAAATGATTCTCAGGAATTTTTACAGTTTTTGTTAGAAATGTTACATAACGGTTTGACCAAAGAGGTTAGTATAGAAATAGCAGGTACATCCCGAAATAAATTTGACAAATTGGCGAAGCAAGCGTATACGTCCTTTAAAGAGTTTTTTGAAAATGATTATTCGCATATTTTAAATTTGTTTTACGGGCAATACTTCTCATATTTAGAAACTAAAACAAATGATAAATATGAAAAAAGTTTTAGTTTTGAACCATTTAATATGATAAGTTTGGACATATCGTCTGCTTCAGACGATTTATACACATGTCTTAATAATTTTGTTTCACCTGAAATTATAATAAATACCGAAGAGAGAAAAATAAAAAAAACTGTTCATTTTTGGTCTTTGCCTGATATTTTAATTATATTTTTAAAGAGATATAATAATGACTTGGAAAAAATTGATTCTTTAATAGATTTCCCTATAGATAACTTGGATATGTCCGATTATATAAAAGGTTACGACGAAGCAACATATCAATACGCTTTATACGCGGTTTGTAACCACGGTGGTGGTCTTGGGGGTGGGCATTATTGGGCATATGTAAAAAATTTGGATGACAATTGGTATAAGTTTAATGATAATGTAGTATCCACTTTATCTAAAGAAAAAGTAGTTTCCGAAAATGCGTATTGTTTGTTTTATAGAAAAGTTAGTATCGAATAAGCAAATTTATTATATTATATTATTATAATAATGTACTCAACTCCAGTACTTTCTCCCGAAGTTGTAACTGCTACAAATAATATCCCCCTGGTAATTATAGGTTTAATGTTACTCCTAATTTTATTTTTATTGTATTTTAAATTATATATAGACAATAATATAGACGAGGGGGTAACATTGGATATACAAAATACTTTACGTAATATATTCCGTTTAAATGAGATAAGTTCGTCAAATCTTAATAAAATTGATATTTCGTCACAACTGCCTAAAAATCCAAAATGTAAACCAAAACCCAAACCAGTTATAAGGAGGCGTCCGCCGCGCCGAAATATTAAAGCTGATGAAGTTTTTAATATCGATAATAATAATTTTACATACGATCAGGCCCATCTATTATGTAAATCGTTAGATAGTAAGTTAGCAACATATGACCAACTTTTAAAGGCACACAAAAAGGGAGCTAACTGGTGTAATTATGGTTGGTCCGCAAACGGATTAGCATTGTATCCTATCCAAAATAAATTTTGGAATAAATTACAAAAAAAACCCAATGATAAGGATAAGTGTGGGAAACCCGGCATCAATGGTGGGTTTTTCCCGGATAAAAGTCTTAAATTTGGTGTAAATTGCTATGGTCCTAAACCACAACCTGATAAAACTAAAATAACTTATGGTGTCAAAAAAAAATGTAACGTTGATAGGGAATTAGTAGATAAATACAAAAATTTAATAAAGAAGGGACTTATTGAACTGCGCCCGTTTAATAAGAAAAAATGGTCAAAATATAGTGAGAAACAATCACAATATATATTGACGCCTAAAAACTCATAGAAACTCCCAAAACTTCATATATACTAACTAAATAAAGTCGTCATCATAATAATTTTCTATAAACACCTCCTCTTCTGGAATTTTAAAAGTAATAAATTGTGAAAAAAAATCTGATATTTTACCAGCATTAAGATTTATAAGTAACTCACTTGATTTTTTATATTCCATGTAATCTAGTAATTCATTATATATATCTGCCTCGCGCATAGACATAAGGAAGTCTTCGTTTTCATTCATTTTATAAATAACTATATATATATATATATAAATTTAACTTTAAGTATATATTTATGCGTAAGTATGCCGTATTTCTGCTATATTCATCCTGAATACCATGGATGCGTATTCTTTAAATAGGTCATCGTATTTTTTAGTAAATACACAATCATTTTTTTTATAACAATAAATTATTTCGTCAAATGTTTCTTGTAATTCCGATATGTTATCTTCTAACCAACACCTAAATATCTGATTAAGTATATAATCTTTATATGAAATTTGTGGACCTACACTTTTTTTTTTAACATGGGGTGGTGGGGGTTTTTTTATATTAGTTTTTTTATTTATTTTTGGTTTAATAAATGTATTAACTTCTTCGCGTGATAAATAATTGTCCCCATTAAAATTTTTTACTTTGTAAGTTCGTCGTACAATTTGATCCATTATAAATCTGAAATGTATTTCAATATATTTTATATTATTGAAATATCTTTAAGTTAAAAGTTCCCCACGAATCCTGCGTCATTAGATTCGTATTTAACGACACACCATGCGTATAGTAACTATTAATATTGTTATAAATAACGCAAACCATAATACGCCATTTAACATAGAAAACAATGGCCAAGTGAGTATATTAACAAACGGTATTAAATTCAATATACTAAACGCAAATCCCAACATAACGGCTAAACATATAAATATTACTATAGCAATAACAGGTGACCACTTCATTAATATATATTAATATTATTTATAAAATCTAATTAATCTTTAACCGTTGGTATTTTTTACTATTCCTGTTTTTTAAAATATAATCTAACAGGGTTCTTGTTTTCCGGTCACTAAATGTAGTTACTTCTGAATTACTTATGTTAGATTTATTACTTAAAAAATAATTTCTATAATATTTTCTTAAAGTAATGTCTAAATATTTTTTAGATAATGGTTCTCTTCTAATATTTGTTACAAGGGTTATATTTGAAATTTGGTCCGACTTTTTACTATTTAAATAATCTATTAAAATTTCTTCTAATTCCTTTTGTTTTCCTTTTAAATATTTAGTTTTTGCTTCAATTTTTTTTATATCTTTTGTTAAAATTTTATAGTTTTCTAAAATAGTAAGTATTTTTTTAGTATCCATTATAATAATTAAATAAATAAATTAAATTTAAATAGTATATATTTAGCATGCGCCGCCAATTTCTAAAGGTTTTCTATTTGAGTCTGGGTCAATTGTTGTTTGCATCCAAGGAGAAACTTTGACACGCGGGTTCGATGGCTCACTTCTCAGTTGTCTGTTGGCATTTCTTAATGATTGACCAACTGTATTTACGCCTACATGGTAACCCGCATCTAAAAAGTTACCATCTCCTAATTTACCAGAACTGGGAACGGACTGCGCCCATTCCGAATCTGCGCTCCCGGGCAATAAATCTGATGGATTTAATTGATCTCTTGGGAAGCAATCTTTCGGTTTTTTATTTCCGACAGCCTCACCTGTAGAATCCACTTCTCCGTAAACAGAGTTTTTCCCTAATACCTCGCCAGGGGATACAGCGTTTGCGGGCGCCTCAAAGTTTTCAACCGCAGTTTGTTTAGATGTCATATATAAATTTATTACATATACTAAAGCCGCCACGCCAATAACAAGTAAGACAATTTTGATTACCTGATTTCTATCCATTTTATTATAATATAATATAATAAAATAATTATCCTAAAAAATATTTAATTTATTAATCTTTTATAAATTATTTAATTGTTCCTTAAAACTTTTAATTTCAGTCTCTAAATCACTCGCTCTTTTTTCTAAGGTTTTTCCAGCAGTATTTACTCGTTTACTATTTGTTAAAACAGTTTCTTTTTCTAATTCTTTCGTTTTAATTAATTCTAATACTTCACTTTTTAAATCAGCAGATTCATTTGAATCAGAAGGTTCATTTAAATTACTATTATCGTCCGCAAAACTACTTTCGTCTACTATATTCGTTTTACAAACATCCCTCTGCGAATTAAGTAAATTTTCAAAATTAATGCCGGTTTCATTTATTTCGTCATTATATGTTAATTCTGCTAATTTCAAATTTGTCTTGAATAATTTTTTGAATATACTAATAGAATCTATAACTATTTTAATTTCCAAATCAGGGTCAATATTATAATCACTTAATTCTTCCAAATCATCATCCTCAAGCGAAAAACTGATAGATTTTACGTTATTTTCTAAATCATAACAATTTTCATAGACGTTTAATAAAAGTGATTGATTTAGATTCTGTCCAAACCATTTAACAGAATGCTTATGGGCGATATTTATAATATGCGCGTCTAAGTTGTCTAAAAATTCCAATAGGGAGTCGTCTTCTAATATATATTTAGCGACAGAACGTCCATATGAATCCTCATTAATTTCCGATAATTTAGATTTAGGTAATTGTATTATCAGGGGTTCCTCTAAAAAGACTTGGTATATGTCCGTCTCTAAATCTTTTCGGGGTTTACCCTTAAAATTTATATTTAATTTTTCTAGATTATCATAATCATTATATTTAGCAAAGTCAATCATTTATTTATAATTTAATAAAAATTGTTTTAAATAGTTTTTATTTAACAAATATTAATATTTTTAATTATTAAAGGGTACTTAATTATATCATCGTTAACGAATATTTTACCAAACTCAAGTGTAATATCATAAGATTGCTCTAAATTGTTTTCTATATATTCTGCGATATTACTTAAACTGTTATCTATAATCAAGGGATTATTCTTATTATAAATGTATTTAGTATTTATCATTAATGGATAATTAGGTCTTTTAATTATATTGGATTTAATATTTTTTTTGAAATGTAGGGATAAAAGTTTCTCTATTTTAAGGATTTTATGAATATTTTCTATATTAATTTTCCACTTAATATAAACATTATTAAAATACTTATCTGGTTTAAAAGGTGTTTTTAAATTTGTTAATTTAATTCTAATACCCGAATTATTTTCTATAATTTTATATAAAATCCCAGTTTTCACTGACGATACTTTTATTATTTCTAAAGACATTATAAATATATTTATGAGGTAATTTTTAAATAATAAAATATGCTTACCATATAACTAAATATGATGAATAATATTTTTAATGATTTAATAAATAAATTTGTAGATGAAATAAATAAATACGAAAATATATCAAAGGTTCAAAAAAGTTTAGTTGATCCATTGATACGATATACGTTTAATAAAATTTACCCTTATTTAATATTAGTCTCCGTTATATTTCTTCTAATATTTCTACTATCACTGTCAATATTATTGCTTCAAATAAAACAATTCAGAACTATAGGTGTTAACTATATATAATTATTATTTGACTATTCATAAATATAATAAAATATTATATTTATATAATATAGATATGATTGTGTTATTAATATTTATACTTGTGCTCGTATACTTATGTTTTAAAAATAATACTGTAGAAAATTTTGAAAATTCCAATATAGTCACAAATATAATCTCCTTTTCAAATAAAACCCCTTTTAAAAACGGTGGTGTTCTTTTAAATAATAACGAAGGTAGTATTCACACCGCCTCCAAATTATTATCAAAAAAAAGCACAATATCTATAGCATATTCACTATACGATAAAATTGATAAAGGTTCATTAATATATGTTCCTAACAATTACTGTGAAATATATGTAGAGTCTAAAGATGAAAAGATTAATATATTGTTATCATATCTTAATACTATATATCATTATCAAATTGATAGATATATAGTTAGAGACCAGCAACATGACCTAATAATATCTTTATTGATGGATGATAACGAACACGAATTATATATTAATAATCAAAAGTTATATTACTATAACTATAATTTAAAAAATACTAAGTCAACTGAATATAATATGACGGCGCTGCCTATAATTATTAATAAGGATAAAAATTTAAAAGGCGTATTATATGGGTTAATTACGCATAATAGAATATTAAATATAGAAGAGGTTAAAAATATTTACGAGCATATTAAAAGTAAATTTATAATCGCAAAAAAAACGAAAAACTCTATTGATATTAAGAAGATTTCTAAGAGTATTAAAATTCCCAAGCGATGTAATTTTGATAATAAAGATATTTGTGATAATTGCTCTTTGACAAAAATTGATCTTCAAAATTCAAAAATTATATATCAGAATAAATATTGCGAAGATAAAATCACAGGTTATTGTGCGACAAATAAAGATTATATATGCGATGTTATTGATATTACAAATAAATTAGGAAATAATTAAAATATCATTAATATATAATACTATATAAATGAAATACGGCGGCCTTATATTAATTTTACTAATCCTATTTATATCTGTTCTTTACATAAAAAAAAATGTTTCCAGATTCATATGTGCGTGCGATAAAGAAGATTTCACCGATAAAATATTAACCAATATTCCCGGTCCACCTGAACTAATTAAATTTAACGATTTTATTCAAACCTTTAAAAAGAATTTTATAGGCGCTACTTCTACTTTACTAGACAAAAAAACACTACTTCAAGACGACGGGACGCAGGCAGGGGTCCAACAATTAAAGTTAATTGATGAAACTATAAATTTAATTAATACACTTGGTGTTAGTGACCCATCACCCACCACGCCCCCC
>TARA_B110000211_G_scaffold140230_1_pt1 | contig 15443 bp, 28 predicted proteins | sample TARA_B110000211 | Tara Oceans TARA_B110000211 (sample SAMEA4397516) | marine metagenome | biome: Polar Biome; feature: [DCM] deep chlorophyll maximum layer (ENVO:01000326); material: water (ENVO:00002006), including particulate matter (ENVO:01000060) such as... | depth 30 m
GTCTTAACGAATACATTTTTGATCCTTTAGGAAGCATGTATAATACTATTAAAACTGTCTTTAAAGATTTGGAAGCAGGTTGTTATGATGAAGAAATTAAAAAAATTAAATATTTATTTAATAAATACATTCTCGACCCTTTGACGAGTTTTGGGAAGTGGGTTGGTAGTATAGAAATCGCAGACCTTGATAAAATAGGTGAAGAAATAAATGAGGGTTTAAGTAAAATTGGTGGATTTTTAGCAGCTACTAAGGCAGTATTTAAAGCTATCGCCATGCCAATTACAGGATTGCTACTTCTTTATGATACAATCTCAGATCTTTTCAAGACCACTGAAGAGCAGACGCAGAAACAACTGATGAATCAGATTGAGCAGCGGCGGATAATGGCAAAAACACTTGATCCAACCAGTGCGGCGGGCAAGAATAACGCGGCGGAACTGGCGAAACTGGTAGATGCAGCGGGTGCGGAAAGCTCAACCATAGGCGATATGGGTGGCGGTCCACGAGAAGAACGGTCAGCCAGCGATATCGCTGCCAGCGCTGCGAACTTAAGACAGCGAGCGAATGAAAAAAATAAAAGGAAAGATGAGTTAGATGCTTCTATATCGTCCAACGTTAATGCGCGCGCAGTGCACGAGAAAAGATTGGCCAAAAGAGAACTCGCACCGGATCTATTGGCGCAGACGCAAGCTGCTGTAACCAGAGCCTCAGAAAACATCGCAGAACAAGAAAAAGAGCTGAAAAAAATTAAAGAGGAACTCAAAACTCTCGAAAAAGAGAAGGATTTTCTTAACCGCGCCGCTAGAACGAAGATAGGTGGTATAACAACTACACAAGGGTTGGTAAATATTCATCCCCAAGAAGCAATTATTCCTTTAGAGAAAATGGGTGATGTTATCAACAAAATCAATACTGCCGCGATCAATAAATCAGGAGCATCTGGTGCTCCTATTATTGTGGCACCTAGTGTTGTGAACGCACCAACAGATGCAAGATCAAGCACTACTGTTCATTCTGGAAACCCTGTGCCTATCAGTGCACCGTTTAGTTATAGTAGTATTCTAGACGGTTAAGAAAACTGGACCCGAACTATTCGGGTCCAGAACTTCTCTAGGCTTCTTCTGCCAATTTCTGAAAATATGACATTGCGTCATCTTCATCATCATCACTGACAGCTGGAACAGGATTGGGTTCTGCCTTCGTGTCAATTTTTACAGATGCGGTTGGTTCGTCTTCCATAAGAGTTGCAACTGTATAAACAGCAGTGACTCCAGAAAGAACCAGTTCAAAACGATTTTTCAGTTCTTCATATGATTTGAAGTTTGTAGATGCAGTAAACTCTGAAAGAGGATAAATCTTTTTATAGACATTTTCCAATTCACCATCATCTTCTAACAGTGCAGATGGTGCTGAAAATTCTGATTTATCATAATTCCAATAACCATCAACCTTACGAAGTTTCAATTTAAAATTTGCACCATTCCAAAAATCAAAAGGATTGATTGCGACTTCATCTTGAAATGCAGGTTGCATTGCTTCCATTACTTTATCAAAGATTTTCTTACCATAACGATAGAGAAAAACTTTACCTTCATTTTCTGGATGTGCAGAATCAGTAACAACATAGATGTTAGAATAATATTGCAACTTGCGTTTCTGCTTACGAGCAATTTCTTTATCAGATTCTACACCAGAATTCCAAAGTTTGGAATTGTATTCAGATACAGGATCGCTTTGACTAAGTGTAGTTAGTGAATTTTCAATATACCATTGACCTGTTGGGCCTTGAAAAGCATGATTCCAAATCTTCACCCAAGGAAGATCTTCACCTTCTGATGCAGGAAGAAAACGAATAACGGCATATCCATTATCTGTTTTATCCATAGTGGGTTTCCATAGACGTTCGTCTTTATAGGACTTTTTATCTAGTGGTGAAGATTCTTTTTGGGCAGCACCCAAAAGATCATCAAGGTTACTTTTTTTCTTCATTGAAGCAAATGACATATGTGTCTCCTTATTTGCGTATGTTAATATATGTTAATGTATGTTGTTTTATAGTATCATAATGAAAGTGTATTGTCAATAGTTTGTTTACTCTTTTTATTAAAAAATCCCTACTTTATCCATAAATTCATCCTTGTCTATATGTTTAACATTTTTTGGCATAAATTTATCTGCCCATGATTCCCAAGAACTGTCTGTCCAATAGAAAACACTATCTCGATATTTTTCAAATACATAAGTCATTTGAACAACCCAATTTGCAGGATTAAAACCCTTTGCACTATTAGGAAGATAATTATCTGTTCCTTTGTAAATATTGTTAAATGATAAGTTATAATCGCTTAAATCAAATCCTAACAAATATATTTCTTTAGCACCTCCTTCACAAGCAAGAGATAATGCTGTATTTCCTGCTGACCAACCATAATAACCCTGTATTTTCTCTACATAATCTTTTTCTTGTACAGGAGTTATCCAAATACCCATGTCCTTTTCCATCTTGAGTTTTAAATCTTTTATATCAAGATGAGGAAATTCTTTCATCATCTCGGATACTCTATCTTCAAGAATGGCTGGATCTTTACCTGATATAACACATTCTAATTTAGAATTAACTTCTTTCGCAAGCCATGACATTGGCCAATGAACAAATTCACTGGAAATACCAAATCCCAACAACATCATTTCTGCAGCCTGTATTGGTACTTTATTCCAATTCGCAAACCAACATTTATTATGAATTGGATACCCTGACATATAGATTTCTTGTTGCATAGCATAATCCATTGCAACAAGATTATTTACTCTACCATCACGATAGATTGCATTACATCCCCATGTTTCTATGTTTGCAATAGCATAATCTAAATAATCATGATTAAACCATTTACGAGATTCACCATTACCAAGAACTATAGATTTTTTCATTTAGACATACGTCTTTGAATTAAACCATCAGAACCATCAGTGTCTACACTATAGTTTGTTGCGTCCTCAGTGTTCAGCCAGCGCTCGTTCTTTACAAAGTCAATACGATATGCATCTTTTTCTGTTAGATTAGCAAGCACGTTAAATGCAAGACTTACTCTGGATTGGTCTGTAACGTTTTGGCCAAAACCATGAAACAGGTATGAGTTAAACATAATCAAAGAACCCTGAGTGCAAGGCATGGCGAGTTTGTTTGTAAAGTTTGCATTTGCCTTACCATAGTGTTTTCTCAATGAGAAAAACGGATCAGAGTTTGAAGGCATCTTCTCAAACACTAGTGGTGGATGTTCCTTTAAAGATGAAACATAATACACACCACTGATAAGAGAATTACCATGATTATGCATACTTTGTGAACTGCCGGGTTCAGCTTTATTCAACCAACTCTCATGAATCCAGAAATCGCGATAATCCAATGTCATTACATTATCAAGATAATCCTTTACACATTCTTCCAACCAAACCTTTAAATCTGCTAGACCATCATGGTCAATAATGTTTGATGCTTCCAAAAATTGTGTAGTATCTGGATTTGAGATTACTTGTTGATTAAACTCAAATTCTTCCATAGAAGGAATAACAGGCGGTTTTGGGTTATTATAAATTTTCAATACGCCTGCAGGGAAAACAGGTATTTCAACTGCGTTCATTTTAACGTCCAATATCTTTAATGTTGTCTGGTCCAATTACCATATATGCACCTTTGTTATAGGCAGGGGCAATAGTATAGTTTTTTGAGACTTCTAGTTTATAACTATTGTCTTTCAATTCTGTATTACCAATTCCACTACTTTTACTTGGTATATGTATTGTCTCACGTTTGTATGATGCAACAAAAATACTAGCACCAGTAAGTTTACTTCGGTCTAATTTTGTTGCAGTAACAACTTTCTTCTTTGACTTCTTTCGTTTACGAGTATTGTTAGTGGTGTAATAAATTGGCATCAAAGACATAATCAAATAATCTCATTCATTAAAGGAAAAACCTTAGCAATTTCAAATGCACAATACTTTGCAATTTCCATGTGCTCTTTCTGTGTTCCATTTGCGGTTCGCAATTCAATGTAATGAACCCAACTACGCAGTGTGCCATTCATATACATACGAGACATGGTTAATCCTTCAGGAAGAACTACACGAGCCTGTTCTTTTGCGATGCCATTATCTATCGCCCAGTTGTATGCCAGTTTACACTCATGAATAATAGATAGCTGTTTGATTTTCCATGCCACATGTAGCTCATCATCTAAATCCAGCGCAACGCTGTTCTGTCTATTCTTTGAATCTTGTAATCTTGCTTCTCTAGTAACAAACTCCATATCTTTTGTTGGGTCAGCATATCGCTGACTGAATTCTTGAAATGAAAATGAACGATGACGTAAAATTTGTCTCGCAACATCTCTTGTAGTTTCAATCTCCAAACAAACACTTACCATTTCAAGCGGTGACCAATGTTTGTTCTTTATAAGATACTTGATAAGTTTATCAGAAGTATCTTCATTCGTTTGATTACTTGGATTTGACACTCGTGCACAATATGCAATCAGTTGTTGTAAATCATTTTGCAAACCACTAATTGCTGGCAACTGTGAATAAGATATCAATTTAATTTTCATTTTTCAAGCCAATCTTCATCTTGAGGCAGACTACCTGCCCATTGACTATGCAAAAGATCAAATTTCCTTTCATAAGTAATTTTTAAACCTTTCAATACATCAACAATATCTTCCTTTTCCAATGTTTCTTCTAAAATAGATTCAGACAAAAAATCAATTTCTTCAGTAAGACGCCAACAATCCAAGATATGATATTGCAAATCTACATTATCTTTCAATTTTTTACTCATAACATTTCTCAAAAGTTGGAGCGGGTGGACAGAATCGAACTGACATCAAAAGGTTGGAAACCTCTTATAATAACCATTATACGACACCCGCAATTAAATTTGGTGCTGGATGAGAGAATCGAACTCCCGACCTGATGCTTACAAAGCAACTGCTACTACCTGCTGAGCTAATCCAGCGTTATTAAATTATCGTCGATTAAGTTTATCTTTTTGTGGACGAGGACCATCCGGGCGTGCAGGACGATAACCTTTTGGCCAACTGGGTTGGCGAGAACCGAGATTTTTTACTTTCTCCCTCAATTCATTATTTTCTTTCTTGAGATACATCATCTCAATCTGTTCACTTTTTGTATCTTCTAAAAGCTTTTCATACTTAGCTTGAAAGAAATTCTCGGTGTGATGTTCTTGGTCAGTCACTTGGTAATTCTCCATAGATGCAACATTATCAATAATACTATATTTAGGGGTCAATGTCAATACCTTTATACAGGTAATTGAGCACATTTTGGTAAAAAATTCAATTCTCTTGCGTTTGCTTCAATCTTTTCTTTGAGTGATTTTGAAACAAGTGAATTAATTGTATCAGGTTCAATACCTTCTTTATCACAATACCAAAGTACTGCATCCATATGAGTGATGTTTTTTTCTAGCACAATTTTCTCAATGTTCAATGAGAAAGTTTTAGCTGTCTTCAATGGCATCATTATATCCTTAAAAATGGCCCTGAATAAACAGGGCCAACTTCTAATTAAAAGTTACGCAGTACGCAATGCAGCAAAACCTGCGGCGACTGTTGCCCTTGTTGGTGTTCCAAGACGGTATTTAGAATATGTCTCACCATCAAAAGAACTCACACGCTTATTCAAAAAGATAGCATATCCTTCTGAACGAAGTTGACTGATAACAGCACGAACATTCTTTACACCATAACGGGCAGTAATCTGCTTAGCAGTCAATTCTACACCATTCTTGAGTACATTAATCACACGTTGTGCTTGAGTTTCAGTAGTCATAATAAATTTTCTCCATTTTAATGACAAATTTGAATTACCACATTAGTAATTCATTAAAAGTGAGCCCGTTATATAACAAGGTGGTACTCATACCCCGTGAAAATCTATGCAGCTAGTGCAAAGTCTTCAAAGTAAACGTCATCGTTGGCGTTTATAGGTTTTGCTAGTTTTACGACATTCGCCTGTCGAGTTGTCTGTTCGCCTTCTTTCACCACGTCGAAACCTTGTCAGCCCCATCAAAAAAAGTCTTTATATTATTAAACTGTTTTTGGTGGAGCTGGGCGGAATCGAACCGCCGTCCGCAATGCATCCAACTCACTTCATACAACTATAACCACTTCTGTTTTCTTTCTCCCAACCATATATAAAGTATATCAAATTTATGTGTTGGTGTCAAGTCTTTTTTCTAAATTTCTTTATCTTTTTTTGGTAAAAACAAAATATTCTTTTCCCAAACCATATATAAAGTATACTAAATTTTGGTCTTGGTGTCAAGTCTTTTTTCTAAATTGACGGAGATATTGTACCATAAACTATAAGATATCCAATTATTACTTTATCTTCCACTTGTTTAAATACTTTCATTACAACTGTATCAACACCATCAGAATCCTTATATTGATAATGCAAGTCTTCAACTGTAAATTGAACTGGTCTATGGAGTCCCATACAAATTCCACTTTGCACAAATTTATTCAATAAATCCATAAGATTTGCTTTGTCACGCTTATCAGCCCAGACAATTTTTCTTATCGTTTCTTTATCTTTGCAAAGTACCCTAGTCTCTACCTTATCACCGGGAGCCCATATTGGAAACATATTATTGTTTTGTGGTGGTTCTTCAGGTGGTGTAAGATTCTCTGGTGAAGGCCAAGGTATAACCTCACCACTTTGAGAATATGATAAATTAGGCAGCAACAGTCCCAACATTATCGTCAATGTTATGATTAAGTATTTCATTTTTTTCTTCCCATTTCTTTATTGTCTCAGTAAGTAATGGAAGATATTCGTATTTCTTTTTTATAAATTCTTGTGTTGTTCCATCTTCTGTAACTACAAGTATTACCACTTGATCAACGACTATTCCCGTTCTCTCACCAAACATCTCAGCGTATGCAGCACCTTGAATATAATAATTTTCATTCCATAAATCTGTGCGTTCTTTAGTTGAAGTTTTAAAATCTATAATAGACAATTTTCCTTTGTATTCTGCAATACAATCTGCTCTACCAGCAATTCTATAACTATCACTATACAAACCGCACTCCTGTGCATATATATTATTTATATTACATAACAATTTATTTTTCATTTCGGTAAAAATACACCAAGGAAAAAACTCTTTTTTATGATGTTCAATATCCTTATTATTTAAATAGTCCTCACACATATGATGAACTTTGTTACCTCTGGAAGATGCCTTTCTTGCAATATTATTTGCAGCCTCTTCACCAACTCGCTTACGCCATTCCATCAATCCTTTTTTATTACGAATTGACAGAACTGTCGTGATTGATGGGTATTTGTTACCCTCTGGTGTATTGTATAAACGTACACCATTATTGTTAGTTGCCGTTAAAGGTTGCAACTCTACCTCTACATGATTAAACATTATTTATTTTTCAAGCCTTTGTTAATTTTATTGTATTCAATGCATAATTTGTTTCAATCATTAAATCAACTCAAAATGTGGTCCATCAATGAACGGGCGGCGACCCTGTGACCTACGAAGATCAACATAACTTAGCATTGCTTCTTCCATAGTACCATCCCAATCACGAATATCTGATACACTCCACGCAGCACCCCAACGAACACCAACATCCAATTTAATTGCAGCAGTCTTCATAGCATCTGCAATTTCATCATAGACATTTAGTTCCCAAGAACCTCTACCATTGATATATGCCATCAAATCTACAGCATTTCCTTCTAGATGTTTAGACTTCATAGTTTTAGACGCACCTTTAGCAACAAGTGCTATTTGTTCTTCTAAAGTTCTAAGTCCTTGAATAACACCAAAATCGACTTCTGTCACTTCAATAGCATATTCAACAACATCAACCAAATCTAGATTGACACCCTCTAACCGCATTCTTGATTTTGACGATAGTTTATAAGACATTTTTTATTTCTCCTTTTGGTGATTGAGTTAATTTATGTTCTGTAACCGGAATTAAACTTTTTTCCCAATCCACTATTAAATTACCAACTGCCATTATTCTTTCATGTTCACATTTATGTATAGGTACAGAATGATACAACCATGCTGGCCAAAGAATTACTTTACCTACTTTTGGGTTTACCGAAAAAACACCATTATCATTTGAATCAAAACCATCATCAAAAACTAATGGAGAACAGTTTTCGCAACCTTTTACACAATATGTAAAACTCCATATATGAGGCCAATGTTGATGCGATTTTGTAAATTGTTCTTTATTATAAATGACTCCCCAACTATCTACAATATTATATGCATATTGTCTAGGGTCACCATTTTTATTTGTTGCATTTGCAAGAGGCACTGTTTTTGCAAGACTAATTACTAACTCACTTAATTTTTTGAATGAATCATATTCTTGATGCATGTCCCATTGAGTCATATAACATTTTGCAGCAGTAGCACTTTGTAATCTATCACCAGATTTTCTAATGTCATTTTCTAACAAATTATTAAATGATTCAATATTATTTCCTTGTAGATTTTTTATCTTCACAAGAGATTTCATTGAAAATAATGGCCAATCTTTTTGTGTTGGTTTTAGATAAATTTCATTCAAGATGTAAACCCATTTTTATTTTATTAATAAGATAGTCTCTAATAAAACCAGATCTAACGATGTCTCCTATATTGAATTCCATACAATTGAATACATCCATCTGTTGTAAAATCTTTAAAAAATTATAAAGCCCATTCTTCTCATTTACTTTTTGTAAATCAGATTGATTAAAATCTCCACAGAAAACAATTCTGGAATCCTGTCCAACTCTAGTGATAATAGTATCTAGTTCATGAAAATTTAGATTCTGACATTCATCTACTATAATCAGTGAGTTATCAAATGTCAATCCTCTCAGAAAAGAAGTTGACAAAAAGAATAGAGAACCCTGTGATTTTAGTTTATCGTATAGACCATTAAATGCCTGTTCATTATTCATTTGAAACATAAAACGAACCATATTTTGATACGGAACTTGATACAATGCAGATTTATCTTCTTCATCGCCAGGAAGAAAACCAATTTCTCTTGTAGGTATTAAAGAACGAACTATGATAACCTTATCATATGCAGTTTGTAAATCTAATACATCTTGCAAACCAAGATATAAAGATATAAAAGTTTTTCCTGTTCCTGCTGCGCCATACAAAAATTGATGTTGTCCTTTTTTCCAAGATTCAAACACAATTTTTTGGTTGTCTGTTATAGGTTTGACAGAAATTAGATTGGAAATTCCAATTTCTTTTGTAACTTTCTTAGAAGCCATTATTTTCTCTTTCTATGTTCATTAACGATGCTTTCTGATTTCAATCGATTAATGCTCTTACTATTTCCATACTTATCTGCCATTGGAGAATCAGGATGTTTAGAAGCAATACCCTTCATTAAATCTTTGAACCCTTCATCATTTTTTGGACCAACACCCATAAGGTGATCTCCAGTTAATGCAGGTGCACTACCTGGCCCCCATGACCGTTTGATGTGTGGATATTCTTTTAGTAATTTTTCCATATCTGCGATGGACATAAATTCATCATATTCTGTTCCTGCTAATTCATTAAAAAATGTATATGTTGGCATTATATTTTAGATTCCAATTCTTTGTTTAGCTTCTTCAATTTTCTATGCAAGTAAGAAAAAATTATCTCCAGCATTACTAATTGATTTTTAAACGTTTCAATTTCAGACAATCCTTCTGTAGAGTTATTTTTATTTATTCTTTCAATATGTAAATAAATTTGTTTTTCTATCTTAATTATCTTTTTATTGAGATATTCCTGAGAACTCTCTGTCATTAAACCACTCCGGTATTTTTCTCCGCTTCCATTTTGCGAAACCTGATTTCTCTTTTATATAGTAAGAACGATACGCATTAACTGTATTTTTCTCTTTACAATAGTCAGGCATACATTGTGGTGGTTCAGTGAATGGCACATCAACAAAACCACTCTCACCATAAGATTTATCATTTTTAATACTACCGGGAATATTTATAGGTGCATCATACAATGGCATTATCAACCGTTCCGTGGCGTGATGCTTATCATATCGATGTGTATATTCTTGCATGAGTGCAACCATATGTTCATACAACCACATGTAATTTTCCCAACTAGAACGGACCCAGATTGTACTAGGATGGTTCTTGTGAGCCATCTTGTATAAATGTTCACCTTCAATCATATCAACATCATCAAGAACACGATGTGTGGTACAAAGCATTTGTGCACTTTCTACAATCATCTTTATACAATGTTTATCACACATCATCTGTGCAGCAATCTTGGGGTCACGGTCTAAGTAAAATATGTTCATCTGTTATCGCCATCACCAGTAATTTTGTTACGTTCCATTCTAGAACTCAGTTTTGACATATTGGCCTGTGCAATCTCTTCAAGAGTTACACCTAAATCATCTGCAAGAGCAGAGACATACCACAACACATCACCCAATTCAAGTCCAACACCAACCAGTGTTCTGCCGTCACGCATATGTTTTTTAATTTTTTCTGCAACTTCACCAGCCTCACCACACAATCCAAGTGTAGGATACACCACTCTATATTCTTCTGGATAAATTGCTGTTGAACGTGCGAATTCTTGATACTCATCAAATGTCATCGCCATTAGACAATAATCCCACTAGTTGTTTGAATATATGCTTTTTCAATATCATCATTGCTTTCTGTAACAAGAACAATACCCGAACCCCAGAAAGTTACCTCTTCAGGATTTTCTTTACCAGTAAGACATACACCACGAGCAAAACCCATACCATCTTTTGTATTAACTATCATCTTTGGGTTTTTGAGAATTACTTTATTCTCTCCTTGATACTCAAGACGACCAACAAACTCACCTGCTGGTGTTACTACCGATACTAATTTATCAATCATTTTTTATTCCATCTATAAAATATATGTTTATCAATTTCAGTTGTTCTTATAAACTTTTTTCTCCATGAAGGTCTAACATAATTAGCATGGTAGAAAGTTGCACCGTCTGTAATGTCAATCCACTGTTTACTATTATCCATTATCTTACGAGCAAAGTCAAGGTTTTTTTTATAAATCTTTTTATTCTTTGGAATGTCTGAGACTCCATCACAATGCCAACTGAATTGACATTTATTAAGTTTTTTACTTCCGCCTTGATGTACTACTTTACATATTGTATTAGGAAATCTATCATCATTAACACGATTGATAACAACAGAAGACACAGCTAACATACCAGCTGTGCCCTGATTGCGTACTTCAAAATACATATTCTTAGCAAGACATTCAGTTTGTTTTTTCATCTCTCTTTCTGGTTTGTTAGATAAATTTATATTACTAACTATTCCACCAATTAATAACAAACTTCCAGCAACCCAAATACCTGTTACACCTATCATGTCCCTTATTGTTTTCCTTGACTATCATCATCCAATTGCATATATTGTTCATCCCAACCAAATGCTTCTTTAACAACATTAGCAGACAAACCTTTATATTTTCGATGAAGTGATTTATCTTTTGCAGCAACTACAATTTCTGCTTCACTTTGATGTAACCCTTCCAACATTTGAATAAACATATTTTCTTTACGATTTGGTGTTAGTTGGGGATTACCACCTTTAACATAATGAAACAACGTCCTTGCTTCATGAACAAGCATGTTGTGTTCCGTTCCCTCTGGAGCATCATTTGGTGTATATGGTACATTACCTTCAGGCAAATCCCATTGAATATTTGGGTCATATGAAGATTTAATAACCATCCTCAATGCATCTGAATTATGTTTCCTCAATAATTCAACTTTCTCATTTTTAGTTTTCGCTTTCGCAACATTGTCCAAAACTTCAGACATTAGTGGTGTATATGCCATTTCAAAAATCTCCTATATTATCCATCAAAATGGATAATTTTTTGTCTATAAAATAATTTAGTAGTTTGCTACGATCCCCTTCTGGTGTTTCTGAATATGCTTGTACGCACTCATCATACAAATTTCTGGGACATTCTGTCAAATCAATAAGTTTTTTATTTCTCTGGTAATTTCTTTTTAATTCTTCATTGGGCAACAATTGTTCACACATTGGACCAGCCCAACTTGAAATCTTTTTTTTACTTAAAGGACGTTGGCGTAATCCATCCACAAAAGTATTGTCTGGTGATAAAACATTTGGCACACCATCACTCACATCACCTTTAAGAATATGTTCATAAAGATATTCAATAGGGTCAGGTCCATTAACAAATTTCTTTGTGACAGGACTATATTGTTTAACTTCCTTATACTTATGTAATTGAACAAAATCCTTATCGCCAGATAAAATTAGTATGTTGGGACAAGAAGATGCATGTTCCATACACAAAGAAGCAATAATATCATCTGCCTCTGCACCATAAACTTCAATCACTTTATATGGAAAACTTTCTGTAAGTTCTTCTTTGATGCTATTGAGACATCCAAAAATATTATTCCAATCATGCCCAGAAGTTTCTCTAGTCTTTTTTCGACTGGCTTTATATTCTGGATAATACTCTCGTCTCCAATAGTGTTTGGAATCATAACAAATAACCAACTCACCAAATTCATCAAAGAAACGTTCACGATACATACGAAGAGAATTTAAAATCATATGGCGAACCATATCTTCTTCAACTGTATGCGATTTTGTTATGTTCAAGTGCATCATCACACTTGCAACCCCAATTTGGTTCATATCAACTAATATAATTGTCCTGTCCTCATAATCAATTCTTATTTATACATTTATTATACAATGCACAAAGCATAATGTCAATAGTTTTTGAGTTTATTTAATTAAACAAAATTCATACTTTAAAGTGAGCGTTAAAGCTCATGCTCCTTCTCTCACCTTCACTATAAAAAGGATATACAAAATGTTTCAAATATGACGGGAACACTAACATTGTTCCTACCTCTGGTTTGAATTTAATAGTATCGCTTCTCATATCACAGTTTTCACCATACATAAATTCAATCAATCCATTGGTTGGATAATGGTCTGTAAATTCAACATTCAATTCCTCTTCCATATTTGGGGGAATTTTAAGATACACCACAGCAGAAAAATCTCCTGTGTGATGGTGATACGGATTATACTCACCAGCATACTGACTAACAATCCAACTATGTGTTAAATGGATATTATCAATTGTTGGTTTACCGTCTCTGCCTGCAAGTTTATACCAACCATAAGCTCTATTCTTAGAGATAATATAGTTAATATAATTCAAACAACCCTGTTTCATCGTCTTGAATAAAAATACACGATCATCAGCATTGTCTACTGGAATTTGAATTTCTTTGCTTACTTTACCAACAAGTTTATGCGACCAATCCCATTTAGCACTTTTTTGTTCACTGGACAAAACATCATCACCAGTTGCATTTATAATATCTACAAATCTATTTGGTACTTGTGTTTCTAAAATTGTTGGGCTAAAAACTTCATGAAACTTATTCGTCTGTTTCTGTTTCTTCTTTTTCATTATCATCATTTCCAAATTTGACTTTCACTTCATGTATTTTTTCTTCATCTAAACCAAATTTAGGTGTATTCATTTCTTCTTCATCATCATCTATCTCCATTGTAAGAGATTTTATTAATTCTGATAAAGGATGTTCTAATTTCATTTCTCTATATAAACAACTTCTGACAGATTCAATAATGAAACCAATGTCTCTTAAAAATTCCTCACCCTGAATCTCAAATCCATTCTCATCCATAGAATATATCATTTGAACCATCAGCCCTTCTGTGAGATTATCACAGAACACAGTATTTTCTTGAACTTCAATAACTTCGTCACTTAGAGGAAGAATGACCTTTCTTTTGGACATTGCTTTCCATGGCCCATTGATTACATTATTTGTTTCATGTGTAGTCATTTACCCACTCCTATCAAACTCAAACATTTCTTTTGTATAAGCACATTTAATATCAGAATACCACACTCCAACATTTCTTTTAACCATACCTTTATATGGTCCATCATGATGATATGCCAATTTTGAACATGTGGGTTGTAATTTACTCTCTTGATTTTCTCCATAAAACAAACCAATCCATACACCGTCCCTCAAATATATTTGCATAATTTTAATATAATTTTCGTGACTAATTCTGCGTGCAATAGCACCTTTTACATTATTTCTTTCATTCTTTTTTTCTGATGACACAATATCTTTTTGTATTTTAATCCATTCCTTAATCTTATCAGGATGAAAATCATCATCTTCATCTAGATTATGTAGAGAAGAGTGAATACCAGATTTTCCATAATTGGGGTTTTTTTCAGCACGACTTGCTCGTGCTTTCTTGAGACGTTCGGCAGCTGCCTGCCGTTGGTCTTCTGTCATAGGTTTACGTTTTTTACGAATCTTCTTAACCATTATTAAAACCACCGCTTATGTAAGAATTTAACAAACCATTTGCAAGTAATGCAAGTCCAACAGAATTAACAACTAACAATGCACGATCATTCCAAAGAATTGCAACAACCAACCAACCAAGAAGGCCGACTGCATGAAACATCATATTCCAAGGATACAAATTATTGGAGGTTAAAAGTATACCAATTATAATTATAACACTAGAAAACCATTTTAAATACCAACTTAAACCACTAGTTGGTGTGACAGTTTTTGTAGCTATCTCATGAGTTTTTAATTCAATACTACTCGTTCTAGTTTTATCTTCAATATCCGAACTCAATTTTTCTACTCTCTAACAATTTTAAATGACGACGACGACCAGCAGCTTTAGCTAACCTTCTTTTTTCACCCTTTGACCTAAAATGTTCACGTTCTCTCATTTCTGCATAGTAACCATCCATTTGCAACTTCTTCTTCAAAATTCGAAGTGCTGCATCAATATTATTATTACGAACTTCAACTTTCATTATTGTGCCTTTTTTATTATTATAAAACTATTATACGATATAATATGAGCAATGTCAATAGTTTTTAGATTATTGATTTTTATTGTAAATCATCTAATTTTACTAAACATTTATCGCCATCTTTGTCAGTTTTGACTTTAATATACCCGTCACGTTCTAACGTAACCAACAAATGTTCTATGACTGAATTTGATGACAAGTGACGACCCCAAAACCAACAACCGGCCATGGCCGTGATGGCAAGTAAAGTGTGTGTGAGCATATCCATTATTTATTACCTTTATCTTATATATTATATTATAATATGTTATATATCAGTTGTCAATAGATTTTTTAATTAATTTCCTTGCGTAATATTCACACTACACCCTCCGCTTGTCTGACAATTCTGAGTCAATGAATATGATTGATTTGTGCTTCCCCGTTGTATTAGAGACATATTTGTGTGATAT
>TARA_B110000211_G_scaffold232922_1_pt1 | contig 15431 bp, 16 predicted proteins | sample TARA_B110000211 | Tara Oceans TARA_B110000211 (sample SAMEA4397516) | marine metagenome | biome: Polar Biome; feature: [DCM] deep chlorophyll maximum layer (ENVO:01000326); material: water (ENVO:00002006), including particulate matter (ENVO:01000060) such as... | depth 30 m
TTAGCGATCATTAGTCATTTCTTTACGATATGCAAAAAGGAATGGTGCTATGATGTTTCCAATCCTGTTTTGTCTATACAAAAACCTACTAAACAGAAAAAAAAAGAATTACTAACTCCTGAATGTTATTTTAATTAAATTTGGTACTTTTTTTATAAAAAAATTTTTTCTATATTTTTTTTTACTAAACTAAATTTTATATTCAGTTCTTTTTGAATATAACTTGAATCATTAAAGAAATAAGATGATTTGGTATTATTCTTAAAAGTTAGCTTTCCTGCATACCCTCTATTTTTTTTTATTATTGCTGCAATACTTTTTATTTGAATAGGTTCATTGGAGGACAAATTATATATTTTTTTCTCCATTTTAGATCTTTCTATGATTTTTTTAATAATTTTTGTCAGATCTTGAATGCCTATACAATTATTATAATAATAATTTTTATTGTATAAAATTATATCTTTATTTTCTTTCATTTTAGTTCTTAGCACACTTAACCAATTATTTTGACTATTAGAATGAATGATAGCACAAGATCTTAATATATATGAACTTATATTATTTATCATTTTTAATTTTTTTTCAAAATTTATTTTAGATCTTGAGTAAGCTCTTTTTTTAGAAAGTGGTGTATTTTCATTTATATATTTATCTTCTTGATAGACAGAAAATGATGAAAAGAAGATGATTTTCTTAATTTTTTTTAATTTTGATAATAATAAAACTCTTTTATTAATTAAGTTATTATCGTTTAGCATTTTTCTTTCTGAAATATTAGAGTATTGGCCAGGATTTGTTCCTGCTAAATGTATTATTGTATGAAAGTTAATTTTTTTTTTTATAATATTCTTAAATATAAAATGTTTTTTGTTTGAGGGTTCTTTTCTAACTAGTCCGTAGACATCATATGATTTCGATAAAGTTTTAAAAAGTATTTGACCAGTGCTCCCATTTACACCTGTTATAAGAATTTTTTTCATTTTAGCTTCTTTAAGTTGATAGACTATTTATTTTGAGACAATGGAGTTAATTTGTCTATTTTTAATTATATAATTCACAAAAGCTGTGATTGCTTGTTTTTTAAAGACTATATTTTCAAAAATAAAATGTATTTCAATTTTTCTCTTTTTACATAATTGAAAAATTTTAGTTAATTCTTTTATTTTAGAAGGGAAAAAAATCACAGAACAAACAGCAATCCCATCAATTTTCAACCTACTTTTAATTATCTGATGTAATTGAACATAGCAGTTTTCAAAACAATATTCATCGAGGTGTAATTTGTATTGAGCATTTATATCTTTGCAGTAATTTCTCAATATTGAGCTTTGAATATTTGTTGGAATCATCAAGCCCTCAACATTTCTTGTAAAGGTATAGCCTTGTAATATTTTCATTATTTACTTAAAAGTAGGGCTTTTATACTTAAGCCCTATAGCTGTTGCTGGTTTTATTTTTAAGTGTTCATACATAAAAGAAAATTTTTTAGATGTAAGGTTCTTATTTGATGGCGCAAATAAACTTTTAAATCTACAGTTTAGACTCCATCTTGTTTCTTTTGTTAAGTTTTCCTTGTTTCCATGCAATATATTTGATGAAAATATTAATGCCTCTCCATAGTTTATTTTTAGAAACTGAAAGTGATTTTTATATTTATTATAAATTGCATCTGTGCCAATTTTATTAAATATTGATAAATTTTTTTCTATTTTTTTTGACTTCTCTATGTCTAAAACGTACATAGATTTTGTTTTGTAAACATTTACTAACGGCAACCAGCTGATAACCTCATAGTTGCTCTCTCCAGAATAAGAATCTGCATGCATATCGAGTATAGAAGTAATATCATTTGGTATTTGTATGTTTAAATTGATTTTATGCTGCATGCTTATTTCATTACCGACTAAATCATCAAGAAAAGGTTCAAAAATATTAAAGTAGTGCTGCCTAAATTTCTTATCTTTATTAATGAGTTTAAATATATTTAATCTACTCTTATTAAGGTTGATTAGATTAAGATTCTTATGATATCTATTTAGTGTTTTGCTGCTGCTTAATTTAAGTATTTTATTTCTAATATAACTAAGACTTTTTAAGTTTTTTATTTTTAGTATGCAGTAACCTTTTTTTAAAAAATCTTTTTGATATTTTTTACTTAGGGTCATTAAATTCTATTATCAAATTTGTAATCCTCTCCAGCAACACCTGAGCTAATCTGATTATTTAGTATGTCACTCTTTATTTCCATAGCTTGAGAAATACAGTCATCAATATCTAAACTATAAAAATAACTGCCATTTCTCCCTATAGAATACATACCTTCTGGAAATTCATCAATATATTGTTTGGCTAACCTGTGCCATTTTTTTTGTGGCAGAGGATAGTGCCTCCCATTAGATGAGGGAAACTCTAAACCTATTAAAGAATTTTCAGCCTTATGATGGGTAAACTTTTTATATTCTGCTATTCTTGTAAATTTTTCATTATTAGGAAAATATAAGAAAAAAATATTTTTTGGTAAAACATGCTCAACAGGCATAACTATATTGTGCATATCCCTCCCGATGTAAGGAAGTTGACCAAAAGAATGATCTAATATATCGTCAGGTGAAGCTGTTGAAATTACAATATCAAATTTAATTTCTTCTTTTTCATTAATTATAAATATTTTTTCTTTTATATTTTTTACTTTAACCTTGGAATTTAGTAGTACCTTTGTATCTTTAGTGGCTATATCAAAGTATTGATTATAACCATCTTTTGCATATGGATAGGCATTGATTGCTCCATCCCACGCTGCTTTGCTCTCATCTTTATTTTTAAGAGTTGCCCCTTTTGGTGACCAGGCAAAGGTGTCTATTTCACTAGGATCATCTACTTGCCACATTTTTTTATTATATTTATCCATAAACTTATTGTAGAGCGTTAATCCAATTGAATTAATCCAATAGTCTTTAAGGTTTGTTGGTTTAAATTCAGTTTTTCTATTTTCTAGTTCTTTGTAAATCTTTTTTTTATCAGGCATTCTTGCGATATCATCATAATGCAGGGGGTAATTGTAAAATTGATTATCTTGTTCTGAATAAGATAGAAATTCATTCTCATTAGTAGTTCGTAAAGGTATTATTTTATTGAAATACTCATACACCTCCATTTTTTTTGTTAAAAAATATCTTGGGCCAAAGGTATGAGGGTGGCCTCCTTGCCAGTATGTTCTCACACCAGCACCCAACATAGAATTATTTTCAACTAAGAGTATATCTGTATTATCTAATTGACTTAAAAGGTGTGCACTTGCACAGCCAGCAATGCCACCACCAATAATTAGAACTTTTAATTGTTTTTTCATATTAACAGTTTTTGTTATATATAAATAAGAACCTAATGCAAATAATTACAGTTATGATACGTTCACATTTTGATACTTTTTACAAAAAAGATATTTGTAATTAAAAATTAAGCAATGTCATAGATTATTTAAATGAAAATATTAGAAAATTATAAAGAAATAAAAAAATTTTTTTTAGAAGTAAGAAAAAACAATAATAAAATTGTATTTTGTCATGGGGTATTTGATGTCTTGCATTTGGGCCACATTAGACACTTTCAAGAAGCAAAAAAAAAAGGTGATATTTTAGTAGTTTCTGTTACGTCAGATAAGTTTGTTAATAAAGGCTTTGGACGACCCTATCATAGTTTAAAGGTTAGAATGCAAACTTTAGAAGCCTTAAATACTATAGATTATATTATCCCAAGTTATTTCTCAAATGCAGAACACAACCTTAGTCTAGTTCAGCCTAATATTTATTGTAAAGGTCCCGATTATAAACAAAAACCAGATATTACAGAAAATTTAAAAAAAGAAAAAGATACATTAAAAACTTTTAGTGGCAAAATGCACTTTACTTCTGACATAGTTTTAAGCTCTAGCTCTTTAATTAACTCTTTTAAAGATGCATTTAATGAAAGACAAAGAAAATTTTTAGATATTATTAAAAAAAAATATACTTTTGAAGACATAAAATTATCTTTAAATAAACTTGAAAAGTTGAATGTCTATGTCTTAGGTGAGGTTATTTTAGACCAATATACTTTTTGTGAACCAATTGGAATTTCTGGTAAAGACCCATTTATTGTATTTAATAAAAAAAAAAATAATTTATTTGCTGGAGGAAGTTTTGCAATTGCAAAAAATATTTCTAATTTTGTTAATTCTTCAAATCTAGTTAGTATTTTACCTAAACAAAAAAAAAATATTAATTTATTATTGAGAAACAAACCAAAAAACTTAAAATTAGAAAAATTAAATTTTAAATCTAGTAAAGAAATTTTAAAAAATAGATTTATTGATAGCAATACAAGTGCAAAAATTTTTGGATTGTATTCTATAGACGATAATGAATTAACTAAGATTGACAAAAAAAAGTTAATTAGTTTTTTAAAAAAAGCAAAAAAAAAATCTAACAATTTTATTATTTCAGATTATGGTCATGGCTTTATTAATAAAGAGATTTCTGATCTAGTAAGTACAAAGGGTTTTAATTATACTTTAAATGCACAGATTAATTCTGCTAATAGAGGATTTCACGGTTTGTTTAAGTATAAAAAGTCTAATTCTATAATTATTAATGAAAGTGAACTTAGATATGAATTTAAAGATAAATATAGCACTGTGGAGAGTTTGATCATAAAATTATCTAATAGATTAAAGTCCAAAGTAATTGTTGTAACAAGAGGTTCCGAGGGGGCTATATCATATTCTAAAAAAGAGGGTTTTTTAAACTGCCCTGCATTTTACCATAAAATAGTTGACAAAGTGGGAGCAGGAGATGCTTTATTGGGGGTTTTCTCGCTTTGTAAATTTGCTGGCTTAGAAAATGATCTGTCTTTATTTTTATCATCAATATCTGGTGGTTATCAAACTTCCATTATTAATAATGAGTCATTTTTAGATAAAATTAGTTTACTAAAACAAATAGATCATATTTTAAAATGAAAAAATTAATACAAAGAGTAAATTTGAAGCAACAATGGAAGAGTGATGAAAAAAAAATTCTACCTGTTATAAAAAAAATTTTACGATCAGGCAACTATGTTGGTTCAAATATAATATTAGATCTAGAAAAAAAAATTGCAAATTACTGTGGAACAAAATACGCAATTTGCACTAATAGTGGCACAGATGCTTTGACACTAGGTCTGCACTTACTAAATGTTAAAAGGGGAGATGAGGTAATTACTCCAACAAATTCATTTATAGCTTCAGCAGCTAGTATTGCGCACTTAGGAGCAAAACCAGTTTTTGTAGACGTTAAAGATGATCAGTTAATAGATCCAAAAGAAATAGAAAAAAAAATAACGAAAAAAACCAAAGCTATAATGCCTGTACATCTATGTGGGAAAATGGCTGATATGAAGAGCATTATGGATATATCTAAAAAATATAATATACCCATTATTGAAGATTGTGCTCAGGCAATTGGCTCAAAGTTTCTTAAAAAAAAAAGTGGTAGTTATGGAAGTATTGGTTGCTTTTCCACACATCCTCTAAAAAATTTAAATGCAGCAGGTGATGGAGGTTTTATTGTCACTAATAATTTTCAATTTTATAAAAAATTGAAATTATTAATCAATCATGGTTTATCCAATAGAAATAAATCACAATGTTTTGGATATGTTTCAAGAATGGATACTTTGCAAGCAGGTATTCTTTTGGAAAGAATTAAAGATTTAAATACAAGAATTAAAGCAAGAAGAATAAATGCAAATATTTATTTTCAAGAATTGAGTAAATTACCCATAAAACTGCCTTATGAAAATCAAAATGAATTTAACACCTACCATTTATTTGTTATACAAACAAAAAATAGAGAAAAACTTAAAAATTTTTTATTAAAAAAAGGAATTGAAACAGGTATCCATTACCCAATACCAATTCACTTACAACCAGCAGCAAAATATTTAGGCTATAAAAAAGGTGATTTCCAAAAAGCAGAAACACAATCAAAAACTATATTATCACTCCCAATAAATGAATTTTTAAAAAAAAATGATATTATATATATCTGTAAAATAATTAAAATTTTTTTTAATGAAAAATAAAATCCTAAAATCTAAAAAAATAAAACTAGATAAAAAATCAATTTATCTCAGAAAATTAATTTTATTATGTCTAAAAAGTGAAAAGAGAGGCCACGTTGGTTCTGCGATGTCTTTGGTTGAGATAATTAGAGTTCTTTATAAAAAATTTATAAAAAAAGACAAATCTAAGTTCATTTTAAGTAAGGGACATGGTTGTCTAGCATTATATGCTGTATTATTTGATAAAGGCTTTATAAAAAAAAAAGATTTACTTTCAATTGGTCAATTTGATTCAAATTTAGGGGGTCATCCCGAGCATGATAAAGTTAAAGGAGTTGAAATATCTACGGGTTCATTAGGACATGGTTTACCCATTGCTGTTGGGATGGCTATAGCAAGCAGGATAAATAAAAATAAAAAACATTTCTTTGTAGTTTGTGGTGATGGTGAAATTAACGAAGGTTCAATATGGGAGTCTTTACTTTCTGCTTCAAAACATAAGCTTGATAATTTAACTCTATTAATTGATTACAATAAGCTCCAGTCATATGGAAAAACTAATGATATTTTAAATCTTGAGCCGTTAACTGATAAATTTAATAGTTTTAATTTTAAAACATTTAATGTGAATGGCCACGATATAAAAGAAATTGAAGCAACTCTTGAAAAAACTTTAAAAACTAAAAAAAAACCCTCGGTTATTATTTGTCACACAATCAAAGGAAAAGGAATAAGTGTTGCAGAGGGGAATCCAAGTTGGCATCATCGATCATTCTTAGATGATGATGATTTATTAAAAATAGAAAAATCGCTAGGAAATTAATGAGAAAAACTTGTTTAAATATGGTTTACGAACTTGCAAAAAAAAACAAAAAAATTGTTTTTGTTGGCTCAGATCTGGGAGCTGGAGTATTAGATGAATTCAAAAAAAAAATACCAGAACGATTTTTTATGGAAGGAATTTCTGAGCAATATTTAACTGGAATGGTTTCAGGATTAGCTATGGAGGGATTTGTTCCATATTTCAATACGATTGCAACTTTTTTAACCAGAAGAAACTTTGAACAAAATATAATTGATTTGGGTCTTCATAAGTTACCAGTAAGACTTATAGGTAATGGTGGCGGGTTAGTTTATGCACCTTTAGGGCCCACACACCAAGCAATTGAAGATATAGCCATAATGAAAACTATACCAAACATGATGATAATAGCTCCATGTGATGCAAATGAAATGGAGAAGATTATGCCACAAACAGTAAATGTTAATGGCCCAATTTATATAAGACTAGCGCGTGGTGGAGATAAAATAGTTACAGAAAAGATTAAGAATATTAAAATTGGTAAGGCAATATTATTTGAAAACCCTAAAGATGTTTTGTTTGTTACAACTGGAATTATGACTCAAGAATGTTTAGAGGTTGTGGATATATTAAAAAAAATAAATATAAAAGCTGGCGTTCTGCACAACGGTACAATTAAGCCTTTTGATGAAAAATCTTTAATTAAAGCTAGCGAAAAAGCTAAATTAATAGTTACAGTAGAAGAGCACATTGTTTCTGGTGGATTAGGTAGTTTAGTTCTTGAAATTTTAAATAAAAAAAATTCTCAATCAATTAATAAAGTCCATAGAATTGGAATTAACAATGTATTCGTTAAAAAATATGGAAGTCAAAGAGATTTGTTAGATTATTGTGGAATTAGTGCTAAAAAAATACTTTCCATTGTTATTAAAAAATTGAATGAAAAAAAATATTAAAATTTTTACATCACTCCATAAGTCAACTCAAAGAAACTATCTAAAAAGAATGAATGATAATAAAGTTCATTTTATGAAGTTAGCCAAAAAGTACTCGAAGGATTATTGGGATGGAAGTAGAAAATCAGGTTATGGGGGATATAAATATATTCCAAATTATTTAACACCAATAGCTAAAAAAATTATAAAAAAATACAATCTTAATAATGAATCTAAAATTTTGGATATAGGATGTGGAAAAGGTTTTTTACTATTTGAGATAAAAAAAATTTTACCAAAAATTTCAATTAGTGGCTTTGATATATCAAGGTATGCAATCAATAAATCTCCTAAAGAAATAAAAAATTTTTTGAAAGTTAGTGATGCTAAGAAAAAATTTAATTATAAAAATAAAAAATTTGATTTGGCAATTTCAATAGGATGTATTCATAACTTAGAAATTTTTCATATTAAAAATTTTTTATCTGAGATTACTAGAGTTAGTAAAAAACAATATATTATGACTGAAAGTTATAGAAATGAAAAAGAATTATTCAATTTACAGTGTTGGGCTCTAACTTGTGAAACTTTTTTAAGTCCAAAAGAATGGATATGGATCTTCAAGGAATTTAAATATAACGGTAATTACGAGTTAATTTTTTTTGAATAAAAATTCTTAATATTTTTAATTATATATTGAATCTGATTTTTCGTTACAAATTCATGTATAGGTAGTGATATTGTTTCATCACATAATTTTTCTGCAAAAGGGAAATCTCCTTTTTTATAATTACTCATTTTTTTACATGGTAGCTGCAAATGCATTGGAATTGGATAATGTTTTTTAGCATCAATACCCTTTGAATGAAGAAATTTTATTAGATTATCTCTATTTTTTACTCTCATACAATAAAGGTGAAAAACCTCATAGAGGTCTTTAACTCTTTCTGGAATCTTAATATTTTTTATATTATCTAACCCAATATCTAGTAGTTCAGCATTTGACCTTCTTTTCTTAGTAATTTCTTTGAGTTTTAATAACAAATGGTTTGCTACAACCGCTTGAATTGTATCCAGTCTAGAGTTAATTCCAAAAATTTTAATTTCATTTCTGTTAATCAAACCATGGTTTCTTAAAAGTTTTAATTTGGCAGCAATCTTATTATTTTTTGTAACCATCATTCCACCATCACCCCAAACATTTAAGTTTTTTAATGGGTGCAAACTAAAACATCCGATATCTCCAAAATTACCAGCAAATTCAGAACCACTTTTTGCCAAAGCAGCATGACATGCGTCTTCAACAATAAAAAGATTATGCTTTTTAGCAATTTTTTTAATTTTTTTCATTTCACATATTCTTCCAGCCCAGTGGACAACAAGTATTGCTTTAGTTTTTTTAGTTATTTTTTTTTCGATTAAATCCGGATTGATATTAAAATCTTCTTGTGCATCAACAAAGACAGGCTTGCAATCAGCCTGAACTATTGCATTTACAGTTGCATAGAATGTATAAGGTGTGGTTATGACCTCATCTCCTCTAGATAAACCAAGGCATTTTAAAGACATGTAGATCGCATCAGTTCCACTTCCAACAGCAATACAGTTTTTAGCATTAATTAGTTTGCTAAAATTTTTCTCAAATTTATCAACTTCAAATCCCAAGGTAAAATCATTAAAATTAATAACTTTTTCTATTTTTTTAAATATTTTGGGATAATCTTTGAACTGATTACTTAAATAATTGTGTTTTATCTTAAATTTTTTATCTTGAGTGTACTGTTGAGTTAAAAAGTTTTTCATTTTTTATGAATATAATCAAGTTTTTTATTTTTATAATTTTTATAATTATCTATATACCATTTTATTGTGTCATTAATACCAGCATCTAGAGAAATATTATTTTTCCAATTTAATTCTTTTTTAGCTTTAGAGGCGCTCATAAAATACTTATGATCCTTACCAGGCCTTTCTTTTTTAATTGTAACTAATTTAGAAAAATTGTACTGCATTTTTTTTGAAATTTTTTGAATAAGTTTTTTTATACTAATAATTTCATTCGAAGAAATATTGTAAATCTCACCTTTTTTACCCTTCAATAGTCCTAGATAGATCGCATTACAAAAATCCTCGTGATGTATAAATGACCTTAAAGATTTACCATTGCCGTGCAGAGGTAATTTCTTCTTATTTAAAATGGTAATAATAGTTTTGGGTATTATTCTATAAAGAGGTTGAGTTTTTCCATAAAAATTAGAAAATCTCATAATTATTATAGGAAATTTGTATCTCAAACTCATTAATTTTAAGTACTGATCAATAGTCATGTGCGTAATAGCATATGGAGTAGAAGGGTTTTGCAATGAATCTTCTTTAAGTTTTTTAGGTGAAGATCCATAAACTTCTGGGGTAGAAATTCTTATATATTTTTTTAAGAATTTTTTATCTTTTAAGAAATTTATTAGTTTTAATTTACTTAATACATTGGTTTCAAACCATTGTTCAGGATTTTCCCAGCTTTCAGCAACCATACCTTGACCTAAAAAATCCACTATATAATTGAATTTTTCTTTAATAATAAGATTTTTAATTAATTTTAAATTTTTATTAATATCCGCCTTAATAAAGTTAAATTTTTCTATATTTGGATTACCTGAATATGTACGTTCGTATTCTCTTTTTTCATTTGACCTGCTAACGCCAAAAACACAGTTTTTTTTAATTAAACTGTAATTAACAAAGCAAGCACCAGCAAAAGAATTACTGCCTAAAATTAAAATTTTTTTCATTTTTATTTTAATTTTTTAATAAAATTTATTGAATATGAGTTTTCAGTATTCTTAATTTTACCAGCATGATAGTAATTGATTAATTCATTAATACCCTCAATTAAAGATTTCTTAAATTTAAAGCCAGCGTTAATAATTTTTTTATTGCTCAATCTATAAGATCTTGGGTCATTAGATTTTTTAATCTCTATTTTACAGCTAGGTATAATTTTTTTTATTTGTCTTGCGGTCTCTATTGCACTTAAATTTCCTGTTGAAGCATTGTAGACTCCAGGTTTTATTTTATTATTTAAAAAAAATAAATATAGATCTGTCATGTCCTCAATATGAATATATGGTCGTATTTGATTTCCACCAAAAACAGTAATTTTATTTTTAGTTAATGCGTGGAATGTTAATATATTAATCATTAAGTCTAGCCTCATTCTTGGTGAGTAGCCAAAAACTGTTCCAGGCCTTACCATATAACACTTGAAATCATTTTTGTAGTTTTCAATTACTTTTTCAGCAATCATTTTTGTTTTATTGTAATCGCTTATAGGAAGTAATTGTAAATTTTCGTGAACATTTTTTTCTTTTTTAATTCCATAAACACTTCCAGAAGAAGCAAAAATAAACTTTTGTATTTTAGCTTTTTTTGCTAATTCACAAAGTTTTAATGTCCCTATACAGGAAATTTCCCATGTTAGTTTTGGATCCAGGTTTGAAGCAGGGTCATTTGCTACAGAAGCTAAATGAAAGATTGTTTTAATACCTCTAAGATCTTTTATTGAGCAATCATGAATATCCTTCTTAATTATGGTTAAATTTTTATTTCTTTTTAGATAATTTCCAAACCAAAAAGTATCAATAACTTTCACTTTTTTGTTCATTTTTAGCAATTTATTTACTAAAAGTGTTCCAATGTATCCACCACCACCTGTTACAAGAATTGACATAAATATGTTGTTTTTTTTTATAAAAGTCTTATCAATTATTTTTAATGTTTACATACTATACCAAAAATGAGAACAAGTTAATAAAAAAATTCGAGAGAGATGGCTTTTTAATTTTTGATATCAAAAAAAATAAAAAAAAAATTGATCAAATTAAAGAACTCACTAATAAAGAAATATTAAAAATTTTTAATAAAAAAAAATTTTTATTTAAAAAAAAACATAAATCAGACTTATTCAATAAATTTCATCTTTATATAAAAAGCTCAGAATTAAATCAATTTCGAATGGCCGTATACGATGGTCTCAACCAGCAAAAAAAATTTTTACAAAATTATTTTGAAATAGCAAAATATGAGCTTGAAACTTTATGTGGTAATGAGCTAGCAATGCAACGTAAGGTAAATTTAAGTGTGCAAATGCCAAAAGATGACAGCTCTTTATTACCTGTTCACTCTGACGTTTGGTCGGGTTGCTCACCTTTTGAAGTTGTTTTATGGGTGCCATTAGTTAATTGTTCAAAAACAAAGTCCATGTATATTCTGCCAAAAAATGAAAATGAAAAACTTTATAAAAAATTTTATAAATATAAAAACTCTGGCGATCTATATTCAGGATTGAAAAATAAAATAAAGTGGATAGATATAAAATATGGTCAAGGTTTAATTTTTACCCACCAATTAATGCATGGAAATTTAGTAAATCAATCTAATGAGACAAGATGGAGTTTTAATTGTAGATTTAAATCTTTAATGTCACCTTATGATAAAAAAGATATTGCTGAAACTTTTTTACCTATTTCAATTAGGTCAGCTACAAGATTTGGAATGAACTACGAAGAGCCTAAAATTTAGATAATGAAAGGATATAGAGGGTATATTTTTTCGAGAAGTATAAATAAAAATTTTATTCCTCAGCGTGTTCAAAATTTAGTCATTAGAGATTTTGCTTACAGAAAAAAAATTTTTTTTAAACTAAGCTTAACTGAATACAATATGAAAAATTGCTACATAATGTTGAATACTTTTTTAAAAGATATCAACAAAATTGATGGTATAATTTTCTATAGCATCGAAATGCTACCAACAGATAAAAAAGAAGCTTTAAAATTAATTGATCTTTTTCTAAAAAAGAAAAAAAGTTTATATTTTGCTTTAGAGGAATTAAAAGTTTCATCCAAAAAAGATTTAATGAGAATCAAAGAAATTCTGATGATTAAAAAAAACCACATGAAAAAAAAAGACGTCATTTATAAAAATATTGATTGTAAAGATATATAGAAATTCAGCAAATTATGAATATTACTAAAAAAAACATTGACGTATTTGAAAATTGTAAATGTTTACTTCAGATGGCCATCTTTAAATATGTTTAAATTTTTTAATAAGATTATATTTAGTTTGGATATTCAGTTAATGTTTACAAGGGTAAAACCCTTGATGTATCCATCCAGATCCTCTTATAAAAATGTGATTATTAATATTTTTTATAGCTTATTTTTTTTTACATTTAAATCTTTCATGAAAGATTTGATTTTGTTTATATTTTTAATTTTAATAGATTTTTTAAAAATTATTTATTTTCCGATCACTTTATTATTTTATTTTTCAAAATATAGATTTATAGAGCTAAACCACTCACAAATAGGAACTGTAAATCAAAATTTGAATATAATGGTTAAAAAAAATTTATTAAATGGTTATAAATCTATAATTTTAATACCAAAGTATAGTAATTTTAGCTTTGTAAAGGAAATTTTTAAAAACTTAATAATAATTGATAATAATTTATTAAATATATTATTGTTACCAATAAAACACTCACAGTTAGTGTCTTGTAAGTCTGCCTCATTAGATCCAACTTTTCTTAATGCTAATTTACAATTAGTTAATATAGCTCCCATGGCAAGAGTATATTCTGACTATGAAAAACAAAAAAAGATTAAAGACACACTTTATGATTTTAATTTTGACTTTGAAAAAAAAATGAAAGATCATATGAAAAAAAATTATCCAAATTTTAAATTCTCTAAAACATTTATTTTTCACCATAGAGAGAATTATTTTGCAAATACATCAAATTTAAGAGGCTCTAATATTTCAAGTTATGTTCCGTCTATAAAATATTTATTAAAAAAGGGTTATGGGGTCATAAGATTAACCCACTCAACTTCAAAAAAACTTATCTTTGAAAAAAAAAATTATACAGAAATTAATACGGATTTAGATTTTAATAAGAGATTACAGTATTATGTAATTTCAAAATCCAGAGGTTTTATTTGTTGTGATTCAGGCCCTGGTGCCATAGGGTCCTTGTTATCTGTTCCCACTTATAATACAAATATGCAAGGAACAATTATAAGTGCAACCACAAATAAAAGTATTTTTATTCTAAAAAAAATTAAACTAAGAAAAAAATTTATCTCTTATAAAAAAGCAATAGATTTGAACTACTTTAAAGGACATCATATTTGCTCAAATTATTTAAAGAAAAATGGTTTTGAAATAGTTAATAATAGTAAAAGTGAGATATTAAAAGGATTAAAAGAGTTTGAAAAATTGAAAACTAAAAAAAAACAAACTAAAAGACAAAAAAAATTCAAAGAATTGATACCAGACTATATGGAACTTAAACATTATAAGTCTAATATAGCTGACTTTTTTATTAAAGATAATATGAAGTTTTTTTTTAATTTAATATAGAGTTATAGAAATAGTCTAAAAAACTAGTATTAACTTTCAAATCAAAAAAGTTTTGCTATTTTAATAAAATTTTACAATAAATATTAAAAAAGTTATATATTTAGTATATAAATTTAAGTTAAACATGAAAAAATTTCCCAATAAAAAATATAATTACATATCTGATTTTTTTAACGATTATAAGAATAATATTTTTGATAGCCTCGCTCTGACATCAATAGATAATTTAACAAAAGCTGCAAGCATGATAGAAAAAAAAATATTATCAAATTCAAATATTTTTGTATGTGGTAATGGAGGTTCAGCTGCTATAGCAAATCATTACATCTGTGATTTTCTTAAGGGTCTAAGAACAGGAACCAATTTAAAGCCTAAATTTTTTAGCCTAGCTACAAACGTAGAGACAATATCTGCAATTGCAAACGATATAAGCTATAGTGAGATTTTTAGATATCAGTTAGAGAGTTTATCAAAAAGTAATGATTTAGTAATATTTGTAAGCTCTTCAGGTAACTCACCTAATATAAAAAAAGCATTAGATTATTGTGTTAAAAATAAAATTTCTTCAATTGGATTCTGTGGTTTTGGTGGAGGATATTTAAAAAAAAATTCCACAATACCAGTGCATGTAAGTAGTAATAATTATGGGATTATAGAGGATGCCCATCATATTCTTATGCACACTCTTCTACAGTTTTTGAGACAAAAAAATATGCAAAAAAATAAAATTAAGAAATTAAAATTTTAATTATAAAAATAATTTGAAAAAGCTAATTTTTAAACTTTAAATGAATAAGACCAATCAAGAAAAAAATAATTCATTAAAAATATTTATGTGGTCACCAATGCTAAGCAATGTTGGTACGAATGGTGCCATGATTGGTATGGCAGAATCTTTAAAGAAATATTTAGGTGCTGAAATTTATTTAATAAATGTTTTGGGTGAATTTACAAAATTTAAAGATAAAAAATTTTTTTTTTTAGATTTTTTTAAGGTAAGTCATCTTATTCCTGAAACAGGAAAAATTTCAAGGTATTTGATACTCTTTTTTTCAATTATTTGTATTCCATTTTTAATAAGACAAACTTTTAAACATAAACCAGATATTATAATAGCTGGACTTGTTGGCTTTATACCCTGCATGTTAAAATATTTTTTTAAAGATTTAATAGTGGTTAATAGT
>TARA_B110000211_G_scaffold228024_1_pt1 | contig 15413 bp, 12 predicted proteins | sample TARA_B110000211 | Tara Oceans TARA_B110000211 (sample SAMEA4397516) | marine metagenome | biome: Polar Biome; feature: [DCM] deep chlorophyll maximum layer (ENVO:01000326); material: water (ENVO:00002006), including particulate matter (ENVO:01000060) such as... | depth 30 m
AGTAGTAGACAATGGGATAGTAGTGTTAGTTCCTGTTGAAGAACTTAACACTCGTGAAGCCGCATCATAGCTTAGGTCAGTATTACCAACAACGTCAGGAGTAACTAATCTTACCCAATCTGCGTCTACTGAGACACCAGCTGTAGTCATGTCAGTGCCGATATAAATATAAGAACCTTTGTCAGCACCTGTGGCAGTAAGTAATCCTATATCTCCTCTGTGCCAAGTGGTTGAGGTGTCAGCGTTGCGTAAAGCCTTTGTTGTGTACACTACAGTGTTGTGAAGAGATAATGCAGATAATGAAATCTCACCTGAAGCTGAAGAGTAAGACACTAAGCTTCCTGCAGGTGTAGAGATCTGAGATCTAACATCCGCTGTGAAAGTGCTTGTGTCTTGCTTTAAAGCTAATGCATCAAATACCACATCTTCTGAAGGAGCTGAAGCTGTTATACTATTTCGTAGTAGTTGAGAGACGCCAGCAGCTGGACCAGTGGGAGCTAGTATAGCTTGGTTTACATTTATGACAGTTCCATCCGAAGTGGTGAATGCCATATCGTATTGGTTGCCAGCAGCAGAAGTGTTATCGAGAGATACAGAAACACCTGATATACTTGCACCTGTATCGCCTTTGACAGAACCTGTTACTACGTTCGAGTTTCCACCAGAACCAGTAAAGGTAAGTGCACCAGTGCCACTACTGTAGGCGACATTGCTGTAACCTAAACCAGTGGGTCCAGTATTACCTATAAGACTCGCGCCACTTCCCCAAGTTTGAGTTGAACCTGAAATACTGACAGGCCCAAACAAAGAAGAAGTATCTGTCCTTAAGAAGAAATCTCCATTAAGTGCGCCAGTTACAGAAGAAGGGTCAGCTGTCCCGTTATGGATACTTCGACCATCTTGGGACAGTTCTGTAACAAGTTCTGCAGATATCCTAAGTTCAACTTTATCACCTATTGAAAAAGCGTAACTAGTTGCAGCTGTCCGAGAGATAGTAAATGTTCCAGCGTTACCTGTTCCAGCTGTCACATTTCTCAGTCTAACAATTTCTCTAGTTGAGTTGTCCGCAGACTCCAGAGTTATAATTGTGAAAGTGCTTCCTGGGTTACTAGCCGCAGCTTCCCAGTTTGGAGTACCAGCTGGTAATGCGAATTCTCTTACATCTGAAACGTTGACAGTTGTAGAGGAGGCTGTTATCGCACCCGTAAGCACTGTAGCAGCGTTATTAAAAACTATAGCACCCATGTTGATTCTCCTATGGTGTAAATAATTGTGTATTAAATTGTTGTGTATTAGACAATGAAGGTGTTCCAGTTACGACACCTGCTGAGTCGTCCACTCGGACTTCCCAAACGTTAGCACCGCTGTCTGTTATACCTCCGTGGTTGCCTCCAGTGGAAGCGTCTATTTCTATATACGAGTAAGCAAGCCCTTCTCCCGACTGACGAGGAACAGTGTCCTTGAGCCAAGTAAATGAGTTACCTGAGTTCCCAGTGATGTCTGTGTTGCCAGTAGTCAAGATAGCTCGAAGTCTGTACTGAAGTTCTCCTGCAGCTGTTGTAGCTAAGGTAGTGTCAGTCCACTCACTCTGACTGAAAGTGCCAAAAGCACACCCATTGACATCGGAACATTCCCATACGCCATCTCTGCTTACAGAAGGTACAGATGTGTTAGAGACCTCTACAACTACTCTTTGTCCTAATTCGTACTTCTCGGTAGCGGAACCATAAGCTGCGTGCAAACCAGTGTAGTTGCTATTGCCTATAAAGAATCCTGGAGCAGGGTCGTAGACACTGCCTGTTGGGAATCTTTGATGTTCTGACACTATACGAACAAGCGTAGGGGATACTCCGTCTGCTCCTGCTGCTCCTGCCACTCCTTCTCCTATCGAAATACCTGCCGTAACAAAGTATTCAACTGGAGAGTACTGGGAGTAAACCGAGTTAGTTCTTACATATCTGACTCTGAAAGCGTATCCTGTAGTAGGAGACAGATTCTCTATGAACTCAACCAGATCTCCATTAGTATCTGTCTGGGAAGACGGAACAGTAAGAGTAGAGTATCCAGATTCGCTCTGGGTAAGGAGTCTGACTGAACCCAAGTGGGATATATAAATACCAGTAGCCGCTTCAAACGTGTCTCCTACCACAGCACTTACTGGGCCATTGACAGAAGATGCACTCCAATCTGGAGAGGTGACAGTGACTATGGCATAAACATAGTTTGCAACGAGTGTTGTAGTTTCCGAACCTAACTGATCTAGAACTGCGTACTGCAACTCATAGTAATCTATGAAAGGATCATTTACCGACCCCCAAGAAACTTTGACTCTGCCCAACTGAACAGAAGCTCCGCTACTACTTTTGCCACTTACATTAGCATCTTCTACCAGAGGGATAGATGGTGCTAGAGAAGTTGAGAAAGCGTTAGGCAAGTTAGTGTCTGGGGCATCGTTTTCGAATGTCAGACCTTGAGCAGCAGCATTGTACACAGCTGCGTCATACTCTACCATAACTATCTTTACGTTTCCATCTTCCTGCAGTTCCATCTTTAGTACTCTAAACTGCTTTAGTACCCATCCAGCGTTTTCGTTAGTGATGTCGACGATATCTCCTACATTGTTAGCCAATGCTGAGATGTTTGTCTGAAATCCTACTACGATCTGCTGACGAGACTGTCTAAGGTTCTGTCTCACGATCTCTTGTGCACAGTAACGGCTAGCTACAAAGTCCATACGGACGCTTTGCTCTAGGACGATTCCTCGGTCTTCGTTTGTTCTAACTGTTTCATCATCAAAGTAAACAGTATCAAACTGCCAGTTCTTTTGAGGATTATAAAAGTTGTATCTCGCTCTGTTGTAAGTGTTTGACTTATCTCCTAGAGTTATGTCGATAGCACCGATGGTGTTATTCTCATTGAATAGGAAAGGCACTTCAGAAGGAGTTTGAGCGACACCTGTTACATCGTAACGGCTATAAGCATTTTCAAACTTGTCGCACACCATCTGATACTTACCTGCAGAGAATATTAAAAATGCTCTACAAGTTGACAATATCTTCTTGGTGTTATTAAAAGTGTTTTCGTCTACATTGACGATTCCATCTAAGCGATACAACTTTTGCTCGCCTGTGCCTAAAATTCCTTCAATAGACTTAGGCGGTGGAGTGCCAGAGATAGCTAGAGGTGTCTCACAATGGGCGTGAGCTGACTGAAAAGTCGATAAGTCCATCTGTGTGTGTGCGAGACCTCGTCCGTATACACTGTTTGTTAAATAATCGTACATTATGGCTGCAGGGTTTCTGCTCCATACTTTTGTATTTATGTCGTTTACTATGTCTGGAACCTTGATGCCTTTAACATCCATAGTTACAGTTGGCATACCCCTGAAGACTTCTTTATCATATACGAACTTACACATTACGTAAGCTAGTCCAGACAATCTCTTATCAGAGTCCCAGTTAGTAGGGAAGTAAGGGTCGCTGTTGAAATCAGATGCAGTTATAGCACTCTGTCCATTTGTACCAGTCTTATAATAGAACTCACAATGACCTGTGTATCGAGATTTAATCTCAGCAGCGTTACCTAAAGAATTCAACTGACCTGAAGTGCGGTCTGACGTAGCAGTAAATATGTCGCCTACTGAAGCAGACGATGGTCCACCTGCTGAAGTCCAATTCGTAGAGCTAAGTGCAGTAATCTTATACTCTGTGCCAGACTCTAGAGTATTAACTGCTACTGAGTCAAAGCTCTTTGTAGTAGTTAAGTGAGTGTTGGCATTTAGAGAGCTCAGTGTTACTTCTGAATCATCTACGTATAATTTTTGTATACCTTCAATCTCACCTTCTCCAATTACAATCACCATCCAGAAGTCTTTGTTATCGTTTGTACAGTTTTGGAAGATCTTAGATCCACCTACTTTTCTGTATCCGTATATGACAGGGACAGGGGCGTTGTTGCTAGTCTTGTTGGCAAGGATACCTTGGTCAGCTTGTTCTGCAACTTCGTTCTCTTCAGCCGCTTGTCCTCCACTTGGGGAAAACAAGGTTTTAGCTAAGTAAGATAAGCCTACTGATACTACAGCTGCTGTTACGGCTATAGCGAGAGCTGACGCACCTACTCCTAATATTGCTGTTGCTATTACTACAGGCATGTTGACCTCCTAACCGATTCTAATATATTTATGTTTACCGAGGATGTGCTCAGGTTTTACGATATGTAACCCTGATTCATTGACACACGCAACGCGATTTGGACTTAAAACTAATGCTATTGGATTCCAACAATCATATGAGTAGCAAAGTATGTCGCCCTTGTTCTGGAAACCATCGATAACAGCTCTTGTAGAGAAGTCTGACTCAAGGAAAGCCCACTTTGGCCCTGTTACCTTTGCAGCCTCTCTAGCTGTTTTCTCACACTCGTATTGACCTACTATTCGGTCTTCTACGTAAGTGGTTCCGTACTTTAAGTCAATCCATCCGAAAGCGAATGTAGCACAGTCAAACTTATTCCATTCGAACTCAGTGTGCTTAAACTCCTCTACGTACTCGTGTATATCTATCATTTTACATCTCTTCCCCACCAGATGTCCACAGTGGAGTTAGTATTAAACTCATAACCTGTGTCGGTTAATACAGAGCCATTGACTGTGTTAACAGAGTTGTAAAGATCTTGCTCGCTCTGGTTAGTCTTTCGTCCACTTCTTCTCTCAAAATCTACGAATGTAGAAGCTGCTGAAAGAGAAATAGTCGAAGTCCCAGAAGTAGGGTCGTCTGTTATGATAGGAGCATCTATGTTACCTGAAAATGACAACAGAGGTACGTGGTGTATCTGCTCATTGTCATCAAGGAACACTTTATAAACTTTTATTGGTTGGTCTAGGTATTCGTAGCTTAGTAGAGCAGAAGTGAAAGTCCTGTCCACTCCAGACAACGTGACTGTAAGTTTAGATATCTGCAAGTCCGTAGACTCTTGTACAGTATCAAAGCTCATCAAGTTACCTGTAGCTTGGTAAGAGTTCACACTCCCGTCGATGTCCAAAGATAAGTCTTTGTAACAATCGGTCATGTACACTTCTACGCCATCAGTAGCCAATGAGCTACTAGCCTTTTCCTTGTTTCGAAGAGTCAAATGTATAGCGTGATATGAACTTACATTGTCAGCGTACAGTCTCCCCAGAATCTCTAGGTCACTGGCTATGCTTGTATCTAATCTGGGCATTGTATTAGTCTCCTGATTTTATGTTGTTTAGAATATTTCTTGAAACGTTAAAGTGAATGCATTGTAGTGTTGCGATTCGTCGATCTTTACATTCCACTTGTCATCTGTCATAGCTACTCGGAAAGGAACACTGTCCAGTGGAGCTATAGATATAGTAGTTGTAGTGTCTATCGCTTCACGCAATGGTGGATCAAAGTATAGAGTAGCAGGACTTCCTCCTCCAATAACAGTGAAGTTGTCTACGTCCGTACGTATACCTGTGATGCCATTACTGATAGTTTGAATTAGACTTTGAACGTAAACCTTACGACCACCACTAGTTCCTCCGAGAGAGTCAGTAACTCGAATCTCTACAGAAGAGCCAGAAGCAGTTGCAGCAAATCCAAGGTTAAGAACGCCAGAAGCATTGACTGCAGCAGCAATCTTAACAGCGATTTGGCTAGCACTGTCGTTGGCTAGAGTAGCTACAGTTACCACAGTAAGTGCGTTGTCATCTACACTACCTGACGGGTCTATCGCAGATAGGGTTACTAGAAGATCTCCATCTAACTTAGGAGAGTTAGTATCTCTTCGGTTGTCGAGAGATATTGTTGCTCTCTGAAAGAATGGTCCAGTATCTACAGACTCGCCCAAAGAACCAGAGTACTCTAGAGGTTGAGTTGTCATGTACACTTTGTCGTGGTTGCTAAATTTAATGAATGTTCCAGCTTCTATTTGATCTGTTGAAAAAGAGAATGCAGCAGTGCCTGCTGATCTGCCCACAACAATACCGCCACCTACTGAAGTGGAAGCGTAACTGGCCACTGGAGAGATACTGCTTGCTAATTTATTTTCGCCAGTGTTCGTGAACAATGCAGAAGCTGGGTCTACTTGAAATGATCCTGCCTTGCCATTCATAGACTGCAGAAATCCTAACAAAGGAGATATCTGTGAACGGGTCATAGTTGGGTAAGTATACTCGATACTCCAACGCTGGCCACCTCTAGTTCGAGCTTGACGAGCAAAGCTATGAGCATGTGAAACAACTGTCTGAAACTCAGAACTAATTCTCATAGATGTCGGCTTTATCGAATTCGGGAATGTAGCTATCGCCATTGTAGCCTCCTTGTGTTAGTTAATATTTAAAAAGCATATAAGTAAGCCGTCTCTTGTGGAGAGAGCTTAGTGTTTACACTCTTATAAGTGTAGCAGCTCATTGCAAGCTGTACTAGATGTGTTTGTTTCCAACTCAGGGCAATGGGAAGGTTTATTTCTAAACACCTCCTACTGCCCCTATTGGTTGTTGTACTACTTATACAGAGATCTTCCTGTTTCCTTAAGCTTCTTTTCGACACTTAAGAAGGACAGGTCAGCGTTGTTGACCAACATTGACTGGAACTCTTGTGGGTTCATAGCAGACTCTACAGCATAGTGATTTTCAACAGTTAGGTAAATGTCTCCATTACCGCCTGATTGATCACCATTCACACTGCCACCTTGTGCATACTTAGGTATGTTAGATGTAGGTGCAACTCCGTCACCACCATTGATGGCTTGAAGAAGACCCATGTTTGCTTGTGCAGCTTTAGCGTTGACAACGAACTCTCCATTAGAAAGTCGAGCCATGATACTATCACTAGTACCTGAACCGCTACCATGAACAGAACCGCCAGTAGCATAATGATGTTTCTTTGACACCTTGCCGCCTTTAGCGAAACCGAACATGCTGCCGACAACACTACCGATCATACTGCCGATACCGCCACCTGCACCACCACCACCCATGCCACCTAGACTAGACATAAGGCTACTGCCCATGCTCGAGATAGCAGACATAACAGATCCACCCATAGAGGAGATACTGCCCATCATGCCACCTAGAGATCCGCTCAAGCTGCCGAAGAAACCTGATTGAGATTCAGTCTGTTGACCGATAGCTGAAGCTACCACAGTTCCACTTCTACCAGTTTTAGCTGATATAGCGTTAAGAGTGTTAGCCGTGTCGGTCTGGTACTGAGAGTACTGACCAGCTGTCGATGCACCTTGCATAGGATCAATACCTTTAATCCAAGCATCGATGCCTGACTCAAGAGGCTCAAGTCCACGAGTTACTAATTTGTCAGTTACGCTAGACATCAAGCCTTTGAAGCCATCCATCATCACTGTGCCGAACGAGTTACCAGCATTCATAGAGTCTATGATACCAGTAGTCAAAGACTTACCAGCACCTGCGAAAGTATTACCTAGACTCTCGTCTAAAGTAACAAGATTCTCTCTCAACTTTTGTACATCTTTAGCAGTCTGAGCAGTAGCTTTAGCTAATTCTTCAGTCGCTTCAGTTGCAACAACCGATACTTTAGCAGCACTATTGTGAGCCTGAGCATGGATGTTTATGTAGTTAGTAAGCTTCTTAGCTAAAGGTAACTCTTTGATCTGTTCTTCGGTCAAGTCGTAAGTGCTGTCCCTTAGAGTTTGCATATCTCCACGGAAGAGTTTCATTTCTTTAGAGCCTTGCTTCACAAACTTGGAGAACATGTCCATAGTCTTAGCAAAGTCTACCTTTCCTCCTTCAAATTGAAGGCTAGGAGCAGCTTGAGAACCAGAAGAAAACGCTGCATAAGCATTCTCGTTTCTAACGTCTCCTGAAGAACCTACTTGTCCACCCTTAGCAAACTTGTTCTCGTTCAGAGATTTAAGTAATGCCTTGTGCTTGCTGGTGGCCTTTGCATTAATAACGTATTCGCCATTCGACAACATTGCTGGTATAGAATCAGATGTTCCTGTTCCTTTACCGAGAACTGAGCCTCCAGTAGAGTATTCAGTCATTCCTGCGTAGCCGCCTTTAGCGTACCTGTTGCCACGAGATCTAGTAGCACTTCCACCTGATCTTGTACTATCGCTAAATGTGAACGCTGAAGATATAGCATCCTTCACAGCTAACAAAGGAGCAGTTATCGAGTCAACAAATCCACCCCACAACCCTGACCAATCGATGTCAGTAAAGAAAGTCTTAACCCCATTCCACATATCAGTGAACATAGGCTCTATCTTAGGCCAGAAAGCGTAAGTCGCTATAGCAGCAGCGCCTAGTCCTAAAGCAATCCAACCCACAGGGCCAGACAACATAGCAGCACCAGTAGTAGCTAAGTATGCAAGTGCAGGAGCTAATGCTTTGGTTAACATGCCTGTTAATCCCGTAAAGGCTTTAGATATGCCACCCATGATAGCACCAGATCCAGGTGCACCAAACATAGCCCACATCATTAGACCTTCTGTTCCGTACTCTGCTAGTCCAGACTTAGCTGAAGCTAAAAGAGTATCGAAACTGATGGTAGTTAAGAATGAGTTCCACTTTGCAGTAATGCCTTCAGCACCACCTTGAGATCCATATAGAGCTAAAGCGGCTACACCTCCAGCTGCTGCTCCCATAATCTTAAACTTATTCTTACCAACACTTGCAGAGAACGCTCTCCATCCTGCCAGCAACTTTGTAGGATTACCATTGGCACCATACAACAGCCGACTGGCATAAGAACGTGTAGCTCCACCAGAAGATCCTAATGCTAGAGCCTTTGCTTTTATAGAAGCAATCATTGATGTAAACTTAACACCTATTGCAGCAGTTCCTCCTGTACCAAAGACAGCTAGGTCTAAGAATCCACGAGTCATCTTAAAGCCTGAAGACATTAATCTCCCAGATCCAGCCTTCACCTTGCCATACATGCCAGCAGTCTTTGAAAGAAATCCTGTACGTGTACCTTGTCCATACATAAATCGAGACATAAGTCCACGACCTTTGTCGTGCATTCCTAGCTTCTTGATTTCAGCTTCAGCTGCTTGTCTTTGAGCAATAAGAACTCTTGGGTCTAGAGTAGCAGCACGTGCGCCACCCATAGAAGTCTTACCTGTGAATCCTCCTTTACGGAATTCCTCACCCTTGTTAAGTCTATCAATCTCTTTGTTGAGACCTCTGATATCCTTCATAGCTCTGCGATGTCCACCTTCTTTACCGAAGAGGACTTTGTTCATGAAGCCTTGCTTACCAGATAGGGATGATGCAGATGATCGAAGACCATCAAACATTTTACTTATAGAACCTGAGAATTTAGACACAACCGCTATTGAGAATGCTGTTATTACTAACGCTCCGATAATCTTCATAGCAGTAGACACGTTGTCTAAAACTTTCATAAGATTATCCATCTTACCTTGGTCTATGTCGAACAAACCTTTCTTGGTAGTCTCAAACCCATGAACGTCTGCTAAGATTGTGTTCACTTCGTTTACAGTGTCCCTTGTAGTTCCTGTGATGTTTGTGTACATCAAATCAAACCACTTAGCAGCTCCGTCGTACACAGCCTTAGCTGGAGCAATAACCATATCGACCATCTTGTCGAACCATGCTCCGATTTCTCTTACCATATCAGGTACTACAGAGTTTCCGACCAAGTAGATGTACATGTCCCAGAACCAATCTTTAACTTCTTGGATACCTTCCTGAAGACCACCCCACATAGTGTCCCAGCTAATGGATGACACTTTGTCGTACACTCTTTGGATAGGGTCAGCGATAACTTCATAAGCAGCTGATGTGACTTCGTACAAATCTTCTGTGGATTGTTGAAACTCTCCCCAGATAGCTGACCAGTCAAGTTCTATAAGGTATTCATAAGCTTTCTTCACAGGCTTGGCTATCATATCGTAAGCGTCTGAAGTTACAGCGAATGCTGCAGCAGAGCCTTTTTCTAATTGATCCCAAGCTTTAGACCAGTTCAGTCCTACAGCGAAGTCGTACGCAATACCCAAGCTAGACTTCATAGCGTCTATGATACCTGAGGATGTTCCTAAGATAGCTTTCACTATACTATTCTTCTTGAATCCAGCCATCCAGTTAGTCCAGATAGCATGCATTCTGTCGAAAGCTACACCAAATCCTTCAGTGAATCCCCCAAGCTTATCAAACAGTTTGACGATAGCGTAACCAGCTACACCGCCCACTAGGAACAACGGGTTGTACAACATAGCTCTGCCCATTCCTACGACTGCTTTAGTTATGGCTTTCAATTTAAATACAGAAAATGCGACTGTAAATGCTACAGCTGCGCCAGTAACTCCGACTAAAATCTTCTTAAAGTTAATCCAACCTTCGCCATTATCTAATATAGATTTAAGCATAAGCTTTATTGGCCCAATCACTAAAGAAGTGATAGAGTGTGACACTTCTGCCATGGAAGCTGAAACTCTTTTCAACAATACTGATAAGTTGTCTTGTACAATCTTGTAAGCATCGTCAACAGTCCCAGCAGAGTTTTTCATCTCTTTGTGTACTTTTTTAAATTTATCTAAGTTTTGAAGAAGAACAGCAGCAGAAGCGATAGCTTCTTTCGAGTCAAAAAGCTTACCTAGCTTGTCTGCCATTGTCCCTGAAGCTTGGTCGTCATCAAGAGCAGTTTTAAGACTTTCAAGTGTCCCTAAAAATCCGTTAGCTTGTACTCCTGTAGTTCCCCACGATAACCCCAATCTGGCAGCTTCTTTTGCCGCCTTTGGAGTCACTTTTATAAGGTTGCCCATTATCGCGCTCAAACCTGTTGTAGCTTGATTGGTCTGGATAGCTCCTGCTGTGAGTGTTGCCATTGATGCTGCGTAATCGGTCATCGAACCACCAGCAGTGTTAACGATAGGTGCGACCATGCCGAAAGTTTGACCTAACTCTTCAACGGTGGTCTTACCGTACTTTACTGCTAAGAACAGTTTATCTGTAATTTCTACTGCAGAAACCCCTGATTTCTTAAAGACGTTTATGCCAGAAGTAACAATATCAACTGAACCTGCTAAGTCAGTGTTACCTGCTATTGCAAGTTTGGTTGCAGCATCCAGTCTGGCTAAAGCTTCAGCACTGTTAGTAGCTCCAGCAGAGATTATGTCGTAGTATCCCTTTGTGGTTGCATTTACGTCTGATCCGTATAGTTTAGATATACTAAGCACAGCTTTCTCTACTTTACCTAACTCTGAGACACCTAATGTGCCGATTTGTTTTAGTCCATCTTCGAATCGAGCAAACTCTTTCAAAGATTGAGTTACGAACATTCCGATGGCTACAGCACTGAATGCTGCCGACATAGTGCGTATCAGTTTGGTCGAGCTGGATACTTTCTTGTCAAGCTTGTTTAAAGACTTAACACCTGCGGTGGAGGTCTTCTTGAATTGACCTGAAGCTCCCCTCAGTTTAGTATTCATCGTATCGATTCGACCTGATACGTTCTTCATGCTACGTTCTAGCTTACTGGTATTCGCTTTGAGCTCTACCGTACTTGTATATTCAGCCATCGTATGCTCCTAATATTTTTATTGTTATAGTGCCCGTAGCTCGTCTATGGGATTGGTCTGTCTACCTGCTGGATTGCCGTCTTCGTCAAACAGTCCAGTCTCGATCAACGATTTCTTCAGATGATCTGGGGTATTGTCCCAATCTACTGCCGAGTTACTACCACGTTTCTTCTTCTTCGGACGACTAGGGTCTTCGTAAGTTAGTTGTGGGTAAATGTCATCAGGAGCCAGCTCTATAGTGTCTGTGCTTCCCATTGCTCCAGCTATCTGAGTAATCATAGTTATGATCTCAGTAGCCGATCTGATATAAAGAGCTTCCTGACCTATACCAAAAGACGTAAAGTACCTCTGGTATAGATTGTATTCTCTGTGCGTCAACTCATCCTTCAGTCGAGATATCGGTATTCCTAGCTCCAGTGACAGAGCTACTTCGAATCTCTCAGTAGGTGTCATAGCTAGATCAGACATCTTAACCTTCTGCGGCTTCGACTTCTTCGTCTTCACCCATCAAGCCTGTAAGTGTTAAAATGGCTTCTGACACAGTGTTCAAGTCAGCAACAGACATTTCTAAGATGTGGTTGAGATCGTTAGCTACAAAGAACTTCTTGCCGTCTTCAGCAACAACACCTTCAATGATGACAGTCGCTGCCATCTGTAATTCTTTTCCTTCCCCAACGCTGCGCATGCGATCGATTGCGCCAGCAGAGAGTTCCCGAATGTGTACCGTACCACCCCAGTTAGCTACTTCAATTGTGTTAGTCTTAAGGGCGTAGGATTTAAATAGTTCTGATTTGTTCATAATGTTTTACCTTTTATATATATATAGTAATTTGATAATAAATACGCCCCCCTCCAATGAAGGCAGGAGGGCATAGTTTTCTTAACCTAAGTTAAGTTTAGCTGTCGTCAGCAAATGTCAAAGCTCCGTCTACGATCATAGTAGAGCTAGCTTTAGCAACATCGTCAAACGTAGAGTCGATACCGAAAGAACTCAAGAATCCGTCAAAGATAACGTATTCAGCAGTAGTTCCAACAGCGTCTGACTTCCACTTGATACCGAAAGAACAAGCTGTTCCTAGGGTAGCAGCTTCACGCATAGCCAAGTGAGTTGAGTTACGTGGAGCCCAGTACAACTGTGCATCCAACTGACCAGCGTCTAGCTGACCACGTAGCTTACCTTTAAAGGTCTCACCGAAAGTAGGAGTCTCGATTACAGTAGACTCGTTAGACAAAGTACCAACTTCCATAACGTTAGGAATTAGCAATGTCGCGCCAGCACCAGCAGTGAATGCAGTACCAACAGTAACGGCTACAGTAACACCACCGACAGCGTCATCAACAACAATAGTTGAATCGCCAGCAGAAGCAAGCAAAGTAGCAGAGAATACACCAGAGGTAGCAGTACCAGTAGTGATGTCAGCGTTAGCGTCTAAAGCAGCTTTAATAGAAGCAGAGATAGCAGCTTGTGTAGCAGCAGAAGCGATAGAAACAGCAATGCTGTCGATTACGCCAGTTGCTTCGTTCTTGTAGCGAAGTACAAGTGTGCCTGCAGCAGCAGTAGTTACAGTAACAGTAACAGTCAATACCTTAGGGGTAGCACTTGTTCCTGTAGCAGCAAACCAAGTCTTTGGAGCTGCGAGTTCAGCAGTTAGTAGACCAGTTGGACGGAAGTATAATTCCGAGAAACTAGTTACAAACTTTGAAGATAAATTAGCCATTTTTGGCCTCCTTATTAAATGTTTGTGGTTTATTCGTAATAGTCGTAGTCAAAATCAATTGCATACTTTAGGTAACCATTATCGTCGTCGATCAGTTTTCTCATCTGACCTGCTTGTGTGTAAAGATTGCCTGCGTTACTTGTAGAGTTTACACCACCTTGAAAGCCCACAATACTATCAATATAGTCTGCGATCTCTCTCACAATCTTGGTACCAGTACCATGTCTCGTGAATATTGTAAATCTAATGAACCCAGTTGTCTTCCTCATATCCTTATTGAATGCGCGATACTTAGATCCAGCATCCACTACGCTTATAACAATCCAAGGACTGCCAGCGTTACTTAATGTCTTAGTCGGTTGGACAATATCGTGTCCTTCAACGAATACCTTAGCTCCATGAGCCTTAGCTTCTACTGAAGAGTAAGTATCAAAAAACCGCTTCTCGACTATCTGTCGTACAGCTTCAAAACTTCCCATATTATCTCCTTGACCTTACAATCCCTAATGCTACCTGTGAGATACCATCTGGGGCTTGTTCCGATCTTCCTTCTTCCAGTAATCCAATATAGTGTAAACCATTGCTGATGTACACTGCTGGAAAACCTTTGACGTTTAAGTTGTAGTCAGGTTGAGCAGGTGTGGCACTATTACTCGTAGAGAAGTCAGGACTACCAGAACTAATGTTCCAGTTGCCTCTCGCTCTACCAGTATCTACAGGCGTCAATCTAATTATCTCTCCAAAGATTTCAAAGGCTAATGCCTTATATTCTAATTGAGAGATATTGTCGACTTCCTCTGTTAGTACCTTGCCTAGTTTTCTTATGTCAATCTTCTTAGTCAAAGCCATTACTTTCTCCCTACCGTAATCTCCCATAAACTGTCTACAGGAGCTAACTTGATAGCGGCTACATGCCAGTCCCTACCTTTGATAGTATAGACTTGGTCCATATCTGGTTCAAAGGTAATGTTCTGTGGCAATATCATTATCTGGGCAGTCACATTGTACATGTTGTCTTCTAAAGAGTTGTAGTCTGTGTCAAGAAGCACAACGTTAAAGCTGTGATCAATTGTCCCATTATCCGTTAAGTACGTTCCAGAGATTGGATCGTATTCAGGATTAGATGCAGGTATTACTTCCTTGTAAGTAGCTGGAGTGTAAAGGTCTTGCTTGATTAAGATCTTATCAATCTTAACGAGTTTAGATGGTATATTAATAGCCATACTACCTCCTCGTTAAGCTGATAGACTGTACACGTGGCATTGATGGATCGGTTTCTTTAACAGACTTCAAGAAGTCGCTAACTATGTTGTACACCTGATAAGGCATATCTGTAACATAGTCAGACTTGTCACCGAAACTGAGGGATAAACTGCCTAAACTCAGAGCAGTCAAATCGTCATCGTACTGACTGACTGAAGACACACCTACTTCTGCACGTTCAATCACGTACAACGCTAGTTCGGCTGTGGCTTCTTTGAGGAAGTCTGGTATTAGGGTACTGTCCATCCATTGGCTAAACAGAGTAAGATTTTCATCTCTTTCGTGAATGCTTCGCCTACGACTAGAAGTAACTTCCAAGTTAATCGTGTTCCTTGTGGGAACATATTTCCTTGGCCATGAAAACTTCTGCGCATGGTTCTCAGGGGTACCGATCCATATTTGACGATTCAGGATATCAGTCGCCCAGTAAAGGGCAGACGTTCGGGTGTCATCATCAGCTCTAGAATACGCATTGTCGCCAAGACGTCGAGCGTGATGTTGGTCTGCTTCGTCTAAAGAAGCAAAAGAATTATAAGAATTTACAACTCCACTTACCAACTCATCTGCATACGTTATGACTACAGGTATTACCATTTTGTTTGACATTATGTCACCCTCCTAAAAAGTATAGTTTAGATTTGGCCGCGATAAATACCCAACTCAGAGAAGTTGGCCATACCACAGTACCACTTAACACGAGTAATCTCAGCATCAACATCTTCACGAGCGCCTAAACGAGCGATCTGAATACCAGAAGAGTTTTGTGCAGTAAGACCACAAATGCCGTGAGAGAAAGATCCGTCATCTACAGTACCAACGAATACGTGTGCAGCAGATGCACCAGCACCAGCGTTGCCGCCAGCTTTAGAAGCTTGCTCAGCAAGAGTAGACTGTACGAAATCGTTACGG
>TARA_B110000211_G_scaffold213454_1_pt1 | contig 15399 bp, 15 predicted proteins | sample TARA_B110000211 | Tara Oceans TARA_B110000211 (sample SAMEA4397516) | marine metagenome | biome: Polar Biome; feature: [DCM] deep chlorophyll maximum layer (ENVO:01000326); material: water (ENVO:00002006), including particulate matter (ENVO:01000060) such as... | depth 30 m
TATCGAATCAAATTGATTATGTAGATAGTGTTTGGTATTTACAAGCAGTTATTCACTGATGTCTCAATTTAAAATATTTATAAATCTTACAAGATTAAACAAGCCCATAGGATACATGCTACTTTTTTGGCCATGTGGCTGGGGGTTAGCTTATGCTTACAGTATTGAAAAAAATCTTAGTCAATTTTTATATTTTCTTTTGTTGTTTTTTTTAGGTGCAATATTAATGCGAAGCGCAGGATGTATCGTTAACGATATAGTTGACAAAGATATAGATAAAAAAGTTAAAAGAACAAAAAATCGACCTCTTGCTTCCAATTTAATTACTGTAAAGTTGTCTTTAGCTTACACTTTTGTACTTTGTGGTTTAGCATTTTTAGTTTTAATACAATTTAATAAGTTAACAATTATTTTAGGTTTTGCTTCTATGGTCTTGGCTTTCTCCTACCCTTATATGAAGAGAATAACTTATTGGCCTCAATTTTTCTTAGGATTAACTTTCAATTGGGGTATCGTTATGGCTTGGGCTGCAGTGAATAATAATATTTCTGCTGAAATTATCATACTTTATATATCAGCCATATTTTGGACATTGGGTTATGACACCATTTACGGAGCTCAAGATGTAACTGATGATGAGATAATTGGTGTTAAATCAACATCTATAAAGTTTAAGAATAATATAAAGTTATTTGTTAGTTTTTGTTATTTTTTAAGTGCTTCTTTAATTATTTTTTTGTTTTATGATAAGTTTAATGTAAATAATTCTTCTCTACTAATATTAAGTTATTTTTTAAGTTTAATTTTTCAGGTAATAAGATTTAAAAAAGATAATTCAGAAGAATGTTTAAAAATTTTTAAAATTAACAATCTATCTGGTCTACTTTTGTTTTCTGGAATTTTTTTAATAGATTAAAACTATGAAGTTAAATGAATTAATAGCTATACTTAAGCGTCTATATAATAATTATGTCAAGAGTCACGTTAAAAGAATAATCCTTGCTCTTTTTTTATCTTTAATTGTAGCTGGAAGCACTTCTGCAACTGCATGGCTTTTAGACCCAGCAGTTAAAAAAATTTTTATCGATCAAGATAAAACTTTAGCTTGGTTAATACCAATCTGTATAATTTTAGCTTTTTCATCAAAAGGAATTTCACTTTATTTTGCAAGGATAAATATTATTTTTGTCGGAAATAAAATAGCTGGTGAACTACAAAAGAAAATAGCAGATACAATGCTGCTAGCTGATATAGAAACTTTAGATAATCGACACTCTGGAAAATATATTAATAATATTCAGTATGATTGTAACTCTGTTCAGAGTCTTGTGAGCACAGGTGTGCTAAATATTATGAAAGATAGTTTCTCTTTAATTGGTTTAGTCTTTTTAATGTTTTACCAAAACTGGAAGTTAGCGTGTTTTGCTATTTTTATGATGCCTTTAGCAATATTTTTTGCAAAAAATCTTGGAAAAAGAATAGGTAAAGTACAAACAGAAGTAGGAGAGATTAGTGGGAGTTTTACCTCTTTTTTGTCGGAAGTATTTAAAGCTGCAAAAATGATTAGAATTTATCAGAAAGAAGAAAAAGAGAAACAGAATGCAGAAAATTTCATAAATAGTTTAGTTGAAAAAAATATAAAAATGGCAAGTGTAATAATAAGAGCCACGCCTATAATGGAAACTTTAACTGGATTTATGATTGCAGGTTTTATTTTTTATTCTGGAAAACTAATAAGTGCTGGGGAGTTAGAAATTAATAATTTTTTTTCTTTTTTAGCAGCAATGATGCTTGCTTATCAGCCAATTAGGTCGCTAGCCACAATAAATATGGTTGCCTACCAAGGTGCTGCGGCAGCTAAGAGAATTTTTACCGTAATAGACAATCCAATTGAAACAAAAAATAATGAAGATCTTCAAAAATTAAAGATTAATAAATGTGATATAAAATTTGAAAATATAAGCTTTCATTATGTTAACACAAAAGAAAAAGCGATAAAAAAAATTAATTTTGAAATTAAGGGTAGCTCAATAACTGCCTTTGTTGGCCATAGTGGTGCAGGCAAAAGTACTATTATTAATTTACTGCCAAGATTTTATGAACCACAAGAGGGAAAAATTTTTATCGACCAACAAAATATTCATGAAGTTTCACTTCATTCTCTGAGAAAAAATATTTCATTAGTCAGTCAAGATGTGATCTTATTCGATGATACCATTAAGGCCAATATTGCTTACGCAGATCCTAAAGCTTCACAAGATGAAATAATTAAAGCTTGTCAGTTTGCTGCTGCAGATGAGTTTATCAATAAATTGCCTAATAGTTATGAAACCTTGATTGGTGAAAATGGAGTAAGATTATCAGGGGGGCAAAAACAGAGAATATCTATTGCTCGGGCTATTTTAAAAAAATCTCCAATTATTCTATTGGATGAGGCAACATCTTCGTTAGATTCAGAATCGGAGGAAATAGTGCAAAATGCAATTTCTAATTTAACAAAAAATAAAACAACCTTGGTTATAGCTCATAGACTTTCGACTATACATAGTGCAAATCAAATCTTTGTTTTAAAAAATGGATCTATCATCGATAATGGAGATCATGATTTTCTCATGAAGAATTCAAATGAATATAAATCTTTGTATGAGAAGCAATTAAAATAAATTAATGTTACAGGTTTATAGATACTTATCCTATTTACTTTTTCCTCTACTAATAATTTTAATTTATTTTAGATCAATTTTTAAAAAAGAAGACAAAGTAAGATTCAAAGAGAAAATTTTTTCATCTCATTTCAATGTACAAAAAAATGGTAAAAAAAAATTAATTTGGTTTCACGCAGCAAGTATCGGAGAATGTTTAAGTGTGCTTCCTTTGATAAATGAAATTAGTCATAAACATAAGAATATTAATTTTTTAATAACCACTGTGACTTTAAGCTCCTCAAAACTAATAGAGAGAAAACTGAAACAACAACATAATATTATTCACCGTTTTTTTCCTTTAGATTTTGAAAATCTTGCGGAAAATTTTTTGGATGCTTGGAGGCCTGATTTGATCTGTTTTGTGGACTCAGAAATCTGGCCAAATTTTTTATTTAAAATTAAAGAGAAAAAAATAACTTTATTATTAATCAACGCAAGGTTAACCAAAAAATCATTCAGGAAATGGAAAATGGTTATGAATTTTGCAAAAAAGGTTTTTAACAATTTTGATTTATGTTTAACATCTAGTGAAGAGTCCAAAAATAACTTAGTTAAACTTGAAGTTAAAAATTTAAAATATATCGGTAATTTAAAGTATTCAGTTCAAAATACTTTTGATGAAATTGAGAGTGAGAACAAAAAAATTTTAAACAATTATAAAACTTGGTGTGCAGCCAGTACTCATGAGGGTGAGGAGCTAATTGTTTTGAAGACACACTTAGAGATTAAAAAAAAATATAATAATACTCTTACTGTTATTATCCCAAGACATATCGATAGATCTTTGTATATTCAAAATTTATCCAAAAAATTTAATTTAATTTCACAAATCTTAAATGATGATGACTTGATAAATCCTAGATCAGAAATTTTAATTATTAATTCATTTGGTGTTTTACCTAAATATTATAATTATTGTAAAAATATTTTTATAGGAAAATCACTTATAAAAGAAAAACAAAATGTTGGTGGTCAAAATCCAATCGAAGCAGCTAAATTAGGATGTAAAATATTTCACGGTCCTTATATTTATAATTTTCAAGAAATATATGAACGTTTAAAATCTTATGGCATATCAGAAATAATAAATAATGAGGTCGAATTAGCTGAAAAAATAATCAGAAATTTTTCAAATCCATCAGTTATAAATCAACAACAAGTAAATCTCTTGGATGAATATGGACAACAAATTTTAAAAGAAACAGCTGCAGAAATGGAGATGTTCTTAAAATAAATTATGAAAATATTTAAACCCAAATTTTGGAATAAAAAAAATTCTTTATTTTCTTTATTTTTATTTCCAATATCAATTCTTTTTCAATTTTTAATAATTCTAAATAAGATTTTTATCAAAAAACAAAAATTCTCCATTCCTGTCATCTGTATTGGCAATATATATTTAGGCGGGACTGGAAAAACTCCTTTATGTATTGAAGTTGCTGAAATGTTTAAAAAAAAAAAAAAGAAAGTTGCTATAGTTAAAAAACTTTATAAAGCTCATGAAGATGAATTCAGATTAATTGAGTCAAAAAATATAAGGCTGTTTAAAAACAAAAACAGATCTTTAGCTATAAAAGAAGCTGAGAAAGAAGGATTTGACTATGTAATTCTGGATGATGGTTTTCAAGACCCGGCTATTGCCAAAGATCTGAGTATTGTTTGTTTTAACGAAGAGCAATTGGCGGGGAATGAAATGACCTTGCCTTCAGGTCCACTTAGAGAACCTATGACATCTTTAACAAACGCACAAATCGTAGTTGTTAATGGAAATAATAATGAAGTTTTTAATAAAAAGATAAATGCTATATCTGACAATATCAGTATTTATTACTCAAATTACATCTCTACTAATATAAATTCATTTAAAGAACAAAATTTGCTGGCTTTTGCAGGAATAGGCAATCCAAACAATTTTTTCAATCTTCTAGAAAAAAATAATTTAAAAATTATGAAAAAAATATCTTTTCCAGATCATTATAATTATTCTAAAAAAGAATTAAATAATTTAGTTGATTATTCAATAGTAAATAATTTGAAAATTATTACTACAGAAAAAGATTATTTTAGAATTAAACATCATAAGATTACACAAATTGGATACTTAAGTATAAAACTTAAAATTACTAATAAAGATAAATTTGAAGAAGAGGTATTAAAATGTTTATTATAAAAGTTATAAAATATTTTTTTCAAGCAACGCTTGTTTATTTTTTTTTTATAATTATTAAAATAATTGGCCTGACACTAAGTAGAAGGATTTTTTCTTATCTTTTCAATTTGATAGGTCCGCTAATTAAGTCAGATAAAATAATTAATAGTAATCTAGAAAAATTTTTAGGCTATCAAAATGATGAAATAAAAAAAAATATAAAAATTAAGATGTGGGCTAATTATGGAAAAACTTTTGTAGAATATCTATATTTAAAAAAATTTAGAAGTTCGGAACTTCGTGTAAAAATGAAAGGTGAAGAGATATTAGAAAGGATTAAAAAGAATAATAAGCCAGTAATTTTTGTATCGGGCCATTTTGCAAATTTTGAGTTAATGTCAATGGAATTAATCAAAAGAAATATTAATTTAGCTACAATTTACAGACCCTTAAATAATTTTTTTATAAATCCTGTAATGGAATACTTTAGAAAAAAATACATATGTCCAAATCAAATTAAAAAAGGTTTAGGTGGAGTAAAAGATTCTATTAATTATATAAAAAATAATTTCAGTATTGCACTAATGATAGATCAAAGAGTAAGTGAAGGTAAAAAATTACCCCTCTTTGAACATATGGCATTTACCACAACTATGCCGGCTCAAATGGCTTTAAAATTTAATTTAGATATCGTGCCAATTTATATAACTAGAGACAAGGATGATAATTTTGAAATAGAGATTTACAAGCCGATAGAAATTTTACAAGATAAGGATGATGATGAAACAAAAAAATTAAATATGTCTATCAAATTAAATAAAATTCTTGAAGAAATGATATCGCGTGATCCGGGACATTGGATTTGGACTCATAATCGTTGGAAGTGATTACTTTTTTTTTTTTATATCTTCATGCTTAGTTTTGGCTTCTATAGGAGAGTAATAGGCTTCTTGAAGTTCAACATTCCAATAATTTAGATTTTCTAGAGGTATAATTTTTTTAGAAATGGCACAAATGACATGATCGCCCTCTTCTAGGATGTCAAAATTATTAGGCTTATATTTTAGGACAGCTTTTTTTTTGTTCATATGTAAGAATAATATATATAATATTTTTTCATATGAATATTGCTTTAATTGGAAGTGGTGGACGAGAGCATGCTATTTGTCAAAAATTATACTCCTCTAATATTACGAATAAAATTTTTTGTATCCCAGGAAACGCTGGTACAGCATCTATAGCTAGGAATTTAAATATAAATTTTTTACATTTTGACGAGCTGCTCGTGGCTATAAAATTTTACAATATCAGCTTAGTTATTGTTGGTCCTGAATTACCCCTTGTCAAAGGAATTGTAGATTTTTTAAGGAAAAATAGAATAAAAGTTTTTGGCCCAGACAAATATGCTGCTCAATTAGAAGGCTCAAAATCTTTCATGAAGTTATTATGTAAAGAACAGGGCATTCCAACCGCAGGATTTAAAATCTGTAAAAATAAAAAAGATGTCAACACATTTCTCGTCCGACACAATATGCCTGTGGTTGTTAAAGCAGATGGGTTAGCATCAGGAAAAGGTGTTGTAATTTGTAAATCAAAAAAAGAAGTCCAGAAATTTAGTAATCAAATTTTTTTAGGTAAATTTAAAAGCTCAAAAAAATTAGTTCTTGAAGAATTTTTAGAAGGAGAAGAAGTTAGCTATTTTTTAATTGTAGATAAAAAAAATTTCTCATTTATGGGATCCGCTCAAGACCACAAACGTGTTGGAGAGAATGAAACAGGTCCTAATACCGGAGGTATGGGAGCGTATTCACCCGCATCAATTATAAATAAAAATTTAGAAAAAAAAATAATTAAAAAAATTGTCCAACCTACTTTGCGCGCACTCAAAAAGAAAAATCATCCGTATACTGGTTTTTTGTACGTTGGGTTAATGATTAGAAATAATGAGCCATACTTAATAGAATATAATGTCAGAATGGGTGACCCGGAGTGCCAAGTAATTATGCCAAGACTAAAAACAGATTTAGTTCACTTGTTAAAAGCATCGGTTGAAAACAGACTTGGTAAAGTTAAAATTAGATGGAGAAAAAAAAAATGTATGACTATAGTTCTTTGTTCTAAAGGTTATCCAAGCAAGAAAATAATTAATAAAAAAATAAATTTAAAAGGAATTTTTTTAACCAAACTAACTTTTATATTTCACGCAGGTACAAAAATAAAAAATGGTTTACTATTTTCAAACGGAGGACGAGTCTTGAATATTGTCGTTTTAGGAAATACTTTTTTAAAAATAAGGAATCAAATCTTAAAAATCATTAAAACTATTAATTGGAAATATGGTTTTTTTAGACGAGATATAGGTTGGAGGATAATTAAAAAAAAATGAGAATTATAAGCGGTTTTCTGAAAGGAAAAAAAATAGAATTTTTAAGGTCTACAGTCACAAGACCCCTTAGAGATTTTGTAAAAGAAAATATTTTTAACATCATTAATCACTCAAATTTAATCAATATTAAATTAAAAAATGCTAATGTGTTAGACCTTTATTCTGGTGTGGGTTCTTTTGGGATTGAATGTATTTCTCAAGGAGCAAAAAAATCTACTTTTGTAGAAAGTGACTATACAGCTCTTACAACATTAAAAAAAAATTTAAGTGATTTAAAAATTGAAGATTATGCTGACGTATGTAGCGAAAAAACTATTTCTTTTTTTAAAAAAGAAAATAAAAAAAATGAGTTTGAAATTATTTTTTTGGACCCTCCTTTTGCAGAAGATTTTTTTATAGATGAATTAAAACTCATAAAGAATTCTTTAGCTTATAAAAAAAAACATTTAATTATTATTCATAGGGAAAAAAAAACCATGGATAATCTAGATAAAACATTAAATATTTTTTTGACCAAAAACTATGGACGATCGAAAATAATTTTTGGCAATTTTAATTTAAATATTTCTTAGTTAAAATTTTAACCTGCTCTACGCCAGGTTGATCGAAAGGATTAACTCCAATTAACTTTGCAATTAAAACGGTCTCCAGTATAAAATAAGAGAATAGTTCTCCTAATGTTTCTTCATTTTTTTTGTTAATTATAAATTCTTGATAGGGAATGTTTTTATTTTTTAATACTTTTATTAGTGCATTTTTTTGAGCTTCTTTTGCTTTTGAAAAATTTTTATTTTCTAAATAAGAAAAGGCTTTTCCAAAAACATTTTTGTTTATTTTCATTTTTTTATCGGACTTAGAGCTAAATATATAGAATAGTTTATCTTTTGGACCATCTAAGTATAGCTGCATCAAACTATGGTGATCTTTTGGGGCTGTTGAGACAACTGGCAAAATGCCTTTTCCTTTTTTTCCTAAACTTTCTGCTATCAGTTGTTGAGACCAAAAAAGAAAATTATTTAACTCTGGCATGTAATTTAATAATATTATTGAGTTAATTTTTTTATATTTATAGACATGGCTTAATTTAACAACATTTTGTAAAAGTAAATTTTTTTTAAACTTGAAATGGTTTAATAAATTTTTTCTAAAGTTTTTTATTTTTAAACCCATAAAATATGCTGGTATCATACCAACCTCTGACAAAACTGAGTACCTGCCACCAACATAATCTTTGTGATCGATTAGCAAAATTTTTTTGTTTTTTGCAAATTTACTAAGCAGATTATTTTTTTTTTCTGTAACAATTATAGTATTTTTTTTATTAATTTTGTTTTTAAATAAGTTCAAATTAATCAAAGTCTCTAAAGTATTGCCAGACTTTGAGATAATAATAAAAAGAATGTTTTTGGAATGTATATTATTTTTAATTTCCATAATTTTGATTTGATCTAGATTATCTAAAAAAACAAATTTTTTTTTTATTTTATCTTTACAAAATGAATAAATTGCTTCTGCTCCTAGGGCCGACCCTCCCATGCCAATTAATATTACAGATTTATATTTATTAAATTTTGAAAATTGTTTGGATTTAAAATTAAGACTAAATTTTTTACCTAATGAATAAAAAACATCTTTTTTAATATCAAGTGAAAGAAAAATATTATCTATAATTTTTTTTGTTTTAATTTTATCCTTTAGGAATAATTGTTTACTAAAATATTTTGGGCTGATTCTGCTTTTTAAATATATATTTTTTTTCACTTTTTTATTTTATTAATTATTGAATCTTCCGTTGATGATGATTTGGTTTGATTATTTTTAAATTCAGTTTCTGAAGTCCTTAAGATTTTTTTGATATTATTTTCATCTTTTGCTGATTTATTTCTGCTTGATCCTGGCACAGGTATTTTTTCAAAGTCAGGTGGCTGTGTTAATGGTTCTTTTTTTTTTATTAAAAATTCATCTGTTGTTCCAGTTTTCTCATTTCTCAAGACCTTGCCTGCTTCACTTAAACTGGAACAACTATTTAAAATTATAGACAAGCTAAAAAGTAAAATTAGTAATTTTATAAAATTCATTTTTTTTTTAATATTAATTCTGAAATAATAATTAAAGTTATTCCTAGTGTAATAAATATATCCGCTATATTAAAAGTAAACCAGTGAAAATCATTTATATGAAAATCTATAAAATCAGGTACAGCAAAATAAAATAACCTATCGTATAAGTTTCCTATTGCGCCGCCCAAAATTAATGAAAACAGAAATTTTTCAAGATAATTGGCTTTAACTGTTAAAAAAATCAAATAAATAATGACCAAAAAAATTAATAAAGAAATTAAATGATAATATATGTTGGCGTTTTGGCTAAATAATCCAAAGCTAATGCCAGTGTTCCAAACCAGGTCAAAATTTAGATAATCATTTATGAATATACTTTCGTTATCTACTTGATGATTGACTATTGCTACTTTCGTAACTCTGTCTAAAATAAAAACAAATGTAGTTACTAATATTGAAATTATTACATTCTTTGAAAAAACTTTGTGTTTAAGATTTTTTGAAATATTCATTTTTTTTAATCAATTAGTGCATTTTCACATCTTGAACATTTTGTCTCTAAAATTTTCCAACATCTAGGGCATTTAGTGCCACTAGCTTTTTTTACAACAATTCTTAATTTATTATTTGCATCTTTAATTTTTTCTACTTTGGAAGTTATAAAATATTCTTCTAAGTCTAAATTTTCTAAGAGATTGAAATCTTTTTCATTTGCATGGATTAGAATAGCTGCTTCAAGACTGGAACCTATCTCTTTGCTAGATCTTTTTTCTTCTATCGCAATGTTCACCTCTTGTTTAATTCTATAAAGGTCTTTCCATTTATTATTGAGAGATTCATCTCTCCAATTTTTTGGAATCTCAGGAAATGCAAGTTCATGCACACTATTTTCATTTTTGTTTAACAAACTAAAAATTTCTTCAGTTGTAAAAACAAAAATAGGTGCGAACCATTTAAGTAAGCATTCTAAGATAATATTTAAAACAACAATACATTCTTTACGCTTTTTTGAGCCTAGTTCATTGCAATATAAAAGATCTTTTCTTATATCGAAATAAAATGAAGAAAGATCTAAGTTACAAAATTGTGAAAGTTCTTTGTATAGTTTGTGATAATTATAGTTTTTTAAGTTTTCTTTGACAGAAACATCTAAATATGAAATTTTTCCTAGGATATATTTTTCAAGCTCTGAAAAATTATCTATATTTATTTTTTTAAAGTCTTGAGGTTCAAATTTATCTTGTAAATTTCCTAAAATGAATCTAAATGTATTTCTAATTTTTCTATAAGATTCAGCGTGCTGTGTTAAAATTGTATTATCAATTCTTAAATCTTCAGCGTAGTCGGATGAGGCAACCCAGGCTCTTAAAATGTCCGCACCATAATTTTTTAAAATATTTTCAGGTGATATAACGTTTCCTGCTGATTTTGACATCTTCATACCTTTTCCATCGACGACAAAGCCATGTGATAGTATGCTATCAAACGGAGCTCTACCTCTTGTTCCGCAAGACTCTAATAATGAAGAATGGAACCATCCTCTATGCTGATCTGATCCTTCAAGATACATGTCTGCTGGCCACTTAAGGTCCTCTCTTTTCTCTAAAACAAAGCTATGTGTTGAGCCGCTATCAAACCACACTTCGACGATATCTGTTAATTTATTATAATCAGCAACATTATAATCCTCACCTAAAAATCTTTTAGGATCGTCTGTAAACCAACAGTCTGAGCCTTCTTTTTCATAAATATTTGCTATGCGGTCTATAACTTTTTGATCTCGAAGAGGTTCTTTAGTTTTTTTATTAACAAATATAGGTAAAGGCACTCCCCAAGACCTTTGTCTAGAAATACACCAATCAGGTCTTCCTTCTATCATTGATAGAAGCCTTTCTTTTCCTTTGGGAGGATAAAAAGTGGTTTCACCTATTGCCTTAATTGCTTTGTTTCTTAAAGATTTTTTTTCCATTGAAATGAACCACTGTGGTGTAGCTCTATAAATTAATGGAGCTTTAGACCTCCAAGAATGAGGATAGCTATGTTGTAGTTTGTCATTTTTTAATAATTTTTTTACTTCTTTTAATTTATCAATTACGATTGGATCAGCTTTAAAAACATGTGTCTTAGTAAAATAAGGAATTTCATCAGTGTAGTATCCTGCATTATCGATTGTATATTTTGAAGAAATGTTGTGTTTAAGACAAAGATTAAAATCATCAGGACCATGACTTGGTGCACAATGTACAATTCCTGTACCTTGTTCTAAAGTAACAAATCTTGCATCAAGCATTGGTACATTAAAATTATAACCTAATGTTTCAAAAGGGTGTTTGCAGATAGTACCTTCAAATTCTGAGCCATTAAATGTTTTCAAAATTTTAAACTTCTCGATTGCACAAGATTTAACAATCGAGTCTATAAGATTCGTGGCAACTATAATTTTTTTTTCTTTAAAGTTTTCAAGGTCACTTATTTCCACTAAAGCATATTCTATGTTGCTATTAAAAGCTAAAGCCTTATTAGCTGGAATAGTCCATGGGGTGGTAGTCCAAATAATAATATTTGAATCTTTTAAAAAATCTTTTGGACTTTCTTTGACTCTAAAAGCAACAAATATAGTGTTTGAAGTATGATCGTGATACTCAACTTCAGCATCTGCTAATGCTGTTTTTTCAACAGTAGACCAAAAAACTGGTTTAAAACCTTGGTACAAACTGCCATCTAATAGAAATTTACCTAGTTCTCTGACTATCTGAGCTTCGGCAGTAAAACTCATTGTTGAATAATAATTTTTAAAATCTCCAGTTACTCCAAGCCTCTTAAATTCATTTATATGAATATCTATCCATTCTTTTGCGAACTCCCTGCATTCTTTTCTGAAATCTTTAATGGGAACTTCATCTTTATTTTTTTTATTTTTTTTATACCTCTCTTCAATCTTCCACTCGATAGGTAATCCATGGCAATCCCATCCTGGAACATATACGGAATCTTTTCCATTCATTTGATGAAATCTTACAACCATATCTTTGAGTATTTTGTTTAGAGCAGTTCCCATGTGAATATGTCCGTTAGCATAAGGAGGACCATCATGAAGAACGAATTTTTCTCTACCTTTAGAGTTTTTTCTAATTTTTTCAAAAATTTTATCTTGCTCCCATTTTTTTAAAATTTCAGGCTCTTTTTGAGAAAGATTTGCTTTCATAGAAAAAGCTGTTTTGGGAAGAAGTAAACTTTCTTTGGACATTATTTCCTTGCTAAAATTATATCTTTTTTAATTTGACTTTTAAGTGTGCTAATATTTTTAAACTTTTTTTCTGGTCTGATAAATTTTATAAAACTAACCTTAAGTATCTTTTTATATAAATTCGTGCTTATTCCAAATATATTTACTTCGAGTAGCAAGGTTTTACCATTAAATGTAGGTCTATAACCAATGTTTGCTATGCCTCTTTTTTTAAAATTTTCAGACTCTACATTAACAGCATAAACACCTAGTTTGGGCAGAGCATAAGAATCCCATTTAATATTACAGGTTGGAAATCCTATTTTTCTTCCTCTTTTTTGTCCTTTGACAACTTCTCCTCTTATGGACCAGGGCCTGCCTAAAAAATTTTGTACATTAGCAACATTTCCATCGGCTATATTTTTTCTAATTAAAGTAGAAGAAATTATTTTTTTGTTTTTCTGATAAGGGATTGTAATAATCGTTTTATAAGAAAATTTTTCTTCAAATTTTCTTAATGTATTAATGTCTCCACTTCTTTTTTTTCCGAACCTAAAATTACGGCTAACAAAAATATACTTACTCTTTAACTTGTCGAATAGAATTCTTTTAATGAAATTGTCTGCACTAATATTTGAAAATAATTTATTAAAATTAATAATTACTAAAAAATCTAATTCAATTTTTTTTAAATAATAAATTTTTTGTTTAATTAAATTGATTCTATGATGTTTAATATCTTTGTTAAAAAACATAGTTGGTATTGGCTCAAAAGTTACTACACCAAATTTTAATTTTTCTTTTTTAGCTTTTAACTTTGCTTGAATTAAAACTTTTTTATGTCCTAAATGTAGTCCATCAAAATTACCAATAGCAATAATAGCATTTTTATGTTTTTTTTTAATATTTAAATTTTTGTAGATTATCATTTACCAAATCAATTGTGGTTGATAGAAACTTGCTTCAACTTTATATTTTAATGATAGCTCTTTAAGTTCGCTCTCATTTTTAAACTCGCTTCTGTGTACTCCCTCAGAAATAAAAATAGAGTCTATGTTCATATTATTGGCACCCCTAATATCGGTATTTAAATTGTCTCCAATAGCAATTACTTTTTCATTTTCTGTAAAACACATTGTATAAATTTCTTTGTGGGGTTTGCCGAAATAAACTGACTCTCCGCCAATGGACTCGAATAATTTGGCTATTGTACCTGCACAATATTCTGCAACCTCTCCTTTGTGAACAACCAAATCTGGATTCGTGCAAATAAGTTTTTTAGAAATATAATTTTTTAATAAATTCTTATGATAATCTAAATCTTCTTCTTTGCCTTCAATTAAACCAGTGCACAAAATAAATTCACATTGATCTAAGGATGATCTGTTTTTTTTGATATTTAAAAAAATTTCATTATCTTTATTGGGTCCAAGATGAAAAAATAATTTACCAAACCTCCCTTTTTCCAGTGCTTTCATTGATGCTTCACCAGACGATACTATATTTTTCAACAAGGCATCTTTCATGCCTAGATTAAGTAAAAATTTCTTAACAATAGAACAGGGTCTGGGAGCATTAGTTAAAAAAACAACCTTTTTATTATTTTTTAATAAATTACTAATAGCTTCTATTGCTTTAGAATTGAGATTAACCCCGTTGTGCATTACTCCCCATAAATCTACAATGAATGTATCGTAAGAGTTATAAATTTCGGCTAAATGATTTAATTTTTTCACTTTAAAGGCTCCATTATTAACGCTTATAGAAAAATAAACAAAATATAGCAATATAAGCCGGTTTTTAACGTTTTATCCATGCGGTTGGTACTTGAAATTTCCTGAAAAAATACCATATCAAGCGTACAATCAAATTTGAAGGAGCAAAAACATGAAATTTAGACCCTTACATGACCGAGTACTAATTAAAGTACTTGATGGTGAAGCAAAAACAGCAGGAGGAATAATTATTCCGGATACTGCAAAAGAAAAACCTCAAGAAGGTGAAGTTGTAGCTATTGGCCCAGGAGCAAAGACTGAAGAAGGAAAATTAATTCCAATGGATGTCAAGGTTGGAGATATAGTACTTTTTGGAAAATGGTCAGGAACAGAAGTTAAAATAGATAATAAAGAATACAATATCATGAAAGAGTCCGACATCATGGGAGTTTCAAAAGGTAAATAATATAGATATCAAAAAAGGAGAGTAAAATGGCGAAAGTAATTAAATTTGGAATAGAAGCAAGATCTAAAATGATGAATGGTGTAGATATTTTAGCAAATGCGGTCAAAGTGACTTTGGGACCTAAAGGTCGAAATGTTGTTATGGATAAATCATACGGTGCACCAAGAACAACTAAAGACGGTGTTTCTGTAGCAAAAGAAATTGATCTTGAAGATAAATTTGAAAATATGGGCGCTCAAATGGTTAAAGAGGTTGCTAGCAAAACAAATGATAATGCTGGTGATGGAACAACTACTGCGACTATTCTTACACAAGGAATTGTTAAAGAAGGATTAAAATACGTTACCGCTGGAATGAACCCAATGGATCTTAAGCGTGGTATCGATAAAGCAGTTGAGTTTGTAATCGATAAATTAAAAACAAGTTCTAAAAAAGTAAAATCAAATGAAGAAGTTGCTCAAGTAGGAACAATTTCTGCCAATGGAGAAAAATCAATTGGCGATATGATTTCTAAAGCTATGCAAAAAGTAGGTAATGAGGGAGTTATCACAGTTGAAGAAGCCAAAGGTTTTGAAACTGAGCTTGATGTAGTTGAGGGTATGCAATTTGACCGAGGATACTTGTCTCCATATTTTGTAACAAACACAGAAAAGATGATTACAGAATTAGATAATCCTTTAGTTCTTTTAGTT
>TARA_B110000211_G_scaffold66711_1_pt1 | contig 15375 bp, 36 predicted proteins | sample TARA_B110000211 | Tara Oceans TARA_B110000211 (sample SAMEA4397516) | marine metagenome | biome: Polar Biome; feature: [DCM] deep chlorophyll maximum layer (ENVO:01000326); material: water (ENVO:00002006), including particulate matter (ENVO:01000060) such as... | depth 30 m
CGCTGAGTTAATGGTAGAACAAGATAAATCTAAAAAAGAGCTAGAAGAGGAATACGGTAAGGTTAACATTAATTTAAAGGACGGCTCTTATGAAATCATAAAAGATGAAGAAAATAAGTAAAAACATATCGTATAAAGAAGCTACCTACTCGGAAACTGCTAAAAGGAAACAAATAGCTAATAAGCCTAAAGCTGAGCATGTAAAAAATATGGAGCTAATAGCTGAAAAGCTTTTCGAGCCCTTACGTGAGTGGGTGGGTGGCCCAATACGTGTAAATAGCTTTTTTAGGTCAGAGGCTCTTAATCGTGAGATAAAGGGTGCTTATCAGTCGCAGCACTTAACAGGTAATGCTATTGATATTACTACAATGGGTAAAAAAACAAACTCTGAAATTTTTCATTACATAAAAGAAAACCTAGATTTTGATAAATTAATTTGGGAATTTGGAATAGAAAACCCTAAGTGGATTCACGTTTCATACGTAAACACTAAGGCTAATAGAAAAAAAATATATATAGCTCAAAGAAAAGGCAGATTTTTAGAATGGCCCAAAACTGGAGAATGTAAAACCTGTTAATATTATGCCAATACCTAATAAGAAAACCGGAGAAAAGCAAAGTGATTACATGATGCGCTGTGTACCTCAAATGATGCAGTATCATGATAAGGCTCAGGCTATAGCTATTTGCTACCGTTCTTTTCAGGGTAAAATGGTAAACCTAGAAACTTATAACGATTACCCAAAAAGCGTTAGTAACAACGCTAAAAAGGTTTTAAGGTGGCGTGATAAATATAAGGATGAGGTTAAGGGAATGACTCAAATAGGTTGGACTAGAGCAAACCAATTAGCTAAACGAGAAAATATAAGTCGTGAGACTATTGCTAGAATGAGTGCTTTTAAGAGGCATCAAAAAAATGCTGAGGTAAGCCCAGAATTCGAGGAAACCCCTTGGAAAGATAAAGGTTACGTTGCATGGTTAGGCTGGGGCGGAACAAGCGGTATAAACTGGGCTTCTAAAAAGCTACAACAAATAGACAAGAAATGAAAACAGACTATAATACAATATTGATTAATGCAGGTACTTTTGGAATATCTTTGACTAACATAGACGTAATATTAAAAATCCTTTTAGTTAGTGTGACTATCGGATACACTCTTCAAAAATGGTATTTACTAAATAAAAAGAAGTAATGCCTAAAAAAAAATTCTCAGATACTAAGGTTGGTAAATTTTTAGATAAAATAGCACCTCATATTTACGATGTAACAGCTAGTATAATACCGGATGCAGGTATTTTAAACCTCATTAAGGGCCTTATAAAAGAAGACAAAGTGCTTACACCTGAAACAAAAGAACAGGCGTTAAAACTGCTTGAAATGGATTTAATAGAAATGCAGGAGATAACAAAAAGGTGGGATGCAGATATGAAATCTGATAGCTGGCTCTCTAAGAATGTTAGACCACTTACTTTAGTGTTTTTCTCTTTATCTTACGTTACAGGCTGGTTTTTAGAATACCCACTTGATAGCATTACAGGGCTTTTATCCTTAATTGTAGCTGCTTACTTTGGCAGCAGAGGGTTTGAAAAGCTTAAAGCTCTAGGCAAATAAGATTCCCGATTACATTACTTTTATATTTACTGTATTTAATACTAATAATTAGTTATAATTACATTAACAATAATATAAAAATTTTAAATTTATTACTTTTTTCTGTAGAAACAAAACTTTATTTTGTATTTTTAAAAAATGAGTTTAGTATATTCTGATAAAATAATAGATAAAATTAACAGCTATACAACCCTTTCCAATAGGGATAAAATAGATAGGCTGCTAGAAATAGATGCTACACAATATACCAATTTAGGTAAGGATAGCAGCAAAACCCAAAAAGAGCTGGTAAAAAGAAATAGCAAATATATATACAAAGTAATAAAAAGTATAGATGTTACTTTAGGTAATATGTTTTTACAGCACCAAGATAAATAATGGCAAAGAAATTAACACGTGGAAAGCTGGTTAAAAAGCTTGATGCAATATTTAGTCAATACATAAGGCGCAAAAACTCTGAGGGAGAATATGGAACGTGCTTTACATGTAATAAACAAGATGAGTGGAAAAGGCTACAAAACGGACACTTTCAAAGTCGCAGGCATTACTCCACTAGATGGGATGAAGTGAATTGCCAAATTCAGTGCCCAAAATGCAATGTTTTCAATTACGGTGAACAGTTTCTTTTTGCACAAAAGCTAGATGCTAAATTTGGCGCAGGTACTGCTAGGCGTTTACACATTAAGGCCCAGCAAACAGTTAAGTATAGTGATAGCGATATAGAGGAAATGATAATAAAGTATAAAAGCTTTGTAGATTTAATGTAATTGACTATATTTGAGTGTTCTGTTTTATGTTAAAGAAGAGGGGTTGATTTTAAATTAACCTTTTTTTTTGCTCTAATATTTTTTTTATTAACGAAAATGTTTATATATTAGCTGTGAACATTAAAACTTAGAACAATGGAACAAAATCAATTAGACGTAGTAAAAGCAGAAATTAGGCTTTTAGAAACTCAGCTACAGCATGCAGCCTTATTCCAAGATGCATTTTCTCAAATGGCTTTATTTAAAGAGCTGCAAGAAAAGAAATCCTTTAAAGACACGCTAGAATGGATGTAGGAAACGTAAGAACGCATTACTCACACCAAAGCAAAGATGCTTTAATAGAGTTATATAATGCACGTGTAGAAGCTTTACAGGGCCGAATAAGGTTTTTAGAAGCTCAATTAGAAGTAGTGAGTAGAGAAAATAATTATTAACTTTAAATAACAATAAAATGAACAGAGACAAATTAGTAGAGCTGTACAAAAAATACGGCTTAGAAAAAGAAGATGTATTTAAACACCAGCACTACGTTATTATAACGAGAACTGGGATAGATAAGATACAGGCTATTGAGCAAATAGAAATAAAATATGATGTAATTAAATGCGAACCTCAATTTGCAGTATTTAAAGCAAATGCACATAAAGAGGGTAAGAGCATTGAAACTTTTGGTAGCGCACTAAAAGGCGATAACTACAAAGATGGTAACTGTAACAGCTGGTACGTAGCTGAAATGGCAGAAAAAAGAGCTATGAGCAGGGCCGTACTAAAGCTTACTGGTTTTTATGAGCTGGGAGTTTTTGGCGAAGATGAATCGGATAATTTTAAAAAATAATATTAACTTTAAACACTAAAAACAAAAATTATGGGTGCAATTATTAATGCGAGTATTAACGTGGCAAAACTGCCAAAAGAGAAATTTATTAAAGGAAAGGACGGAAATGTTTGGTATAACTTTACCGTATCTATTAACGATGAAACACGTTATGGCAATAACGTATCGGTAACCGACAGCCGTACTATGGAGGAAAAAGAGGCTGGTAAGCCTTTAAATTACTTAGGTAATGGAAAAGTAGTATGGATAAAAGATGCTGCTAATAACAGCGGTACTATTAAGCTGGCAGAAAAAGAAGTTAAAGAAGAAAAGCTGGATATTATCTCAGGTACTGAAACAGCTCACACTACGGATTTGCCATTTTAAATAGACTTTTTACTTAACTACAGAAAAGGGTATGTTTGTAATTCATACCCTTTTTTTTATACCTTAACTATGACAGAAAAACAATTAGAACATGATATGCTCATGCAGTTTATTATAGAAGACTGCTATGTAAATACGAAGAAAACAGTAGAATATCCACCAGTAGCCTTATCCTTTGGCGAAAAGCTTATTAAACAAAAAACTGGCGATAACTTATTACCAATACCTATAGGCACTTATGGTAACCTCAGCTGTGTAAGTGCGCCACCTAAGACAAAGAAGACCTTTTTTATTAGCCTTTTAGCCTCAGTATATTTAAGCGGCTCTAACATATATGGTGGCAAAATAAAAGGGCATAGAGGCAAAGGCCACCTTTTACACATAGATACCGAACAGGGCCTCTGGCATTGCCAACGAGTTTTTAAAAGAGTAACCGACATGGATAGTAATGTAGACCCTGATATATACCATACATTTGGGCTGCGTGCAATAGGCTATAAAACACGTTTACAGTTTATTGAGTACTACCTGCAAACGAAAATAAATACGCCCTCACTTGTAATAATCGATGGAATTGCCGACCTTGTAAGTGATGTAAACAGCTTAGAGGAATCAAATGCTGTAGTACAGAAGCTAATGGAATGGTCTGCCAAGTTTAACTGTCATATCATAAATGTAATACACCATAACTACGGAACAACTAAGATGACAGGCCATCTTGGAAGTTTTTTAGAAAAAAAGTGTGAGACTCATATCGAGTTAGAGGCTAATACTGTAAATAAAGAGTGGGTAACGGTTAAGTGCAAAAGAAGTAGAGGCTATGCCTTTGAAACTTTTAGCTTTGAGGTAAACGAATTAGGTTTGCCCTGCATAATAGACAATTTGTATGACCCTTTAAAAGTGTAATGGTACAAGAAAAAATAATATTAATAGCTAAAAAGCATGAAACATGGGTTGATATTGTGTGTACGTTTGGCTGCACTAGAAGAATAGCTGAGGATATAACTCAAGAAATGTATATTAAAATACAGCTGCAATTAGAAAAAGGAACGCTAGATATAATGTACAATGATGAAATTAATTATTATTATATATTTAAAACCTTAAAAACTCTTTTTATTGATTTAAAGCGTAAAGCTAAAAACATAACTATTGTTGATTTAGATGAGCATATAGCCAATTATGGGGATAAGTGTTACGGCTATAACGAGGTAAATTATATTGAAAATTACGAGAAAATAGAAGAGGCATTATCTAAAATGTACTGGTACGATAGAAAGGTTTTTGAGATTATAAATGGTGGCGAAAGTATTGCAGATTTTTCTAGGAAATCTAAAATAAAATATTATGCTCTTTACTTTACATATAAAAAAGTAAAAAATAAACTTAAAAAATTGTTATGACATTAATAAGAAACAGTAAACAAGCTAAGCAGGGCCTCGACTTTGCAGGCGTTGAGAATGGCAAAATACACCCTACAGATATTGATGCTGTACTAGAATTTGATAATGAGGCTTTAATATTAATTGAGGTAAAAAAAGAGAACAACGCAATACCTACCGGCCAAAGGTTAGTGCTGGAAAGAATATGTAATAGCTGGCATACATATAAAAGCATAGTATTACATGTAACGCATAATTTTATAAATGATAGCGCAGATATACCCTTAGCTGAGTGTAGAGTAGAAACGTGTTATTTTAAAGGCGTGTGGCATGATATAAATGAAAAGCCAGCATTAATAAAACTGTTAAATACAATAGGTAAAAGGTGGAATATAGAAAAACTTAAAATATGAAATTAGGAGATATAATATATTACTTTACTAAATATACTGGTATAAAGTATCTAGTAGAAACTTATCACGCATTTAAAGGCACAAAGTGTAACTGTGATAAACGCAGAAAAAAGTTTAATAATATAAAGATAAAAAGATGGTAAAATTTAATAAAAAAGATTATGCAAAATGGAAAGTATTTCGACAAGGAACAAAGGACGTTATCAGCGCAGCCGAATTTGAACTGGTTTGCCAGCTCCACGCAAGATATTACAATCACAGCTATTATCGTTTATGTACCTGCAACCCAAAGGGAGTAAACAAATGGATTAAAGATTTAAATACCATTTGGGCTAATGAGGAAAAAAAAGACTAACCAATTTGAAAAAGCGGTTATCTTAATATTGAACTTAGATGGCTGGGATTTAGAGTGGACAGGGGATAAGAATATACCCTATGATGCTAAAGGCAAAACGCCTAAAGCTAAAAGCTGCGTAATAGAGTTTAAATTCCGCAACGACTATTACGAGGAAAAGATGCTGGAAAAGGATAAGTACGATGCCTTAATGGCCCTAGACAAAACGCTAGTAAAAATATACTTTGTGTTTGACCCTAAGGGTAACTTTATGTACTGGCTAAATAAGCTTAAAATGCCTAAGCCGGTTAAAAAGTATTGCCCTGATACTACAATGTGGACTAGAAAAAGAGTACACAAAGACGTTTACTTACTCAAGGAAAACGATGCAAGCCGCATAAATTTAAACTTTGACGTATAGTTTTTTATTAAATATTTTGTTAATAACTAAATAAGTATTATATTAGCTGTATATTAAAACATACGATATGAAAATAGGGCAAAAATTTACAAAAACTTATACTACTCATTACGGTAAAAAAATAATTAGTGAGATAACTGTTATTGCAATAGATGGGTGTAATGTACTTTTTGATAACGGTGCATGGTATAATGAATTAGAATTAAAATTTTAAAAACAGAACAAATGACAAAATTATTTCAGAACGACAAAACAGGTATTATGATAAACGTAGATTTATCTAAAAATTTATTAGAAATTAGATTACTAGAGTGGATGAGAGAAAAACATCCTGAGGTTTTTTATAATGATATAGAAATGCATGAGGGCGGAAAAGTTAAAATTAATCATTGGTTAGAAAATTCGGAAATACAATTTTCAGGAGATAATGGAATTTTAATTTTTGATGAATGTGCAGTTGATTATGTATAATATGAAAGTAACAACAGCAACCTTAATGCAAATAAAAAGAGCTATAGAAGAGTATAGCCAGCAAGACCCAAACATAACAGATGTTATGATTAATGTGCAGCTAAAAGAAACAGAGAATAAAAACTTTTTAAAACTTAACATAAAAAACTAATAAAATGAGGTTAAAAAACAGAATTAAGGAATTAGAGGAACAACTAGAGCAGGCTAATAAACATACCTATATACACGAAACACTTAGTTTACATTGTAGTAATGGAGAATTATATATTGAATATGGAGACCCTGATAATGAAAAGGTTTTAGTTATGAATACAGACCAACTATTTAAAGATTTACCTTTTATAGTTAGCCAAGTTGTAAAGGAAAATAAAAAGATGCAGGACATGTACTTAAACAGCCTTAAAGACTCACTTAAAAAAATATGAACATAAAGCCCAACCCATTTGAAAATGAAATTTTTGAAGCCTTTAGAGTTAAGGAAAAGAAAATACAAAAAGCAATAAAGTTTTTACAAAAAAATGGTTACAAGGTTTATAAAGAATTAGCCAAATGATATTATTAGTAGATGCAGACAGCTTAATATTTGCCAGCTGTTACCGTAAAAGAGAAAGCCCGGATGCTGAAAAGTATTTTACCGATATAGTAGATGCACGTAATAAGTTTGACGAGCAATATATGGCTATAATAAACCACTTAGAGGAAATGTATAGTGTAGATAAGGTTATAACATTTAACGGCTCTAAGGGCAACTTTAGAAAAATACTTAATACAAAATATAAAGCCAATAGAAAAAAACAGGAGCTGCCACCTTTACTGCATGAGATGCACGCTTACGTTAAAACCCAGTACGATAGTATTTATGGCTTTGGCATTGAGACAGATGACTTAGTGGCTAGGTACTGGGCCACATTAACAAAAGACTTAGGCAGAAACGAGGTAATGATTGTTAGTATAGATAAGGACTATAAGCAATTTCCATGCCTTATGTATAACTACCATTATAAGCACAAAGAGGTACTAGATATAACTGAGGATGAGGCTTTGTATAACTTTTACGAGCAGATGATAGTTGGAGATACAGCAGACAATGTTAATTTTTTTAAGGGCAAAGGCAAAAGGTTTGCGGAAAGATACTTTGATGAGTGCTCCACTAAATACCAATACACTAAAAAACTATACGAATTATTTATAAAAGAATACAAGGGAAAGGCTAAGCTCAAATATATTGAGTGCTACAACCTTTTAAAACTACGCACAGAATGAAAATAAATAATATATATAATGGAAACGCAGTAGAACTTTGTAAAAAAATAGAAGATAATACTATTGATTGTATAATAACTTCACCCCCTTATTATAACTCAAGTCATAAATATCAAAGAGGGAGTGGCTTTCATTATACAGCAGATGTTGGCGAACCCTTATATGTTATTACAGATTTTTTTGAAGCTATAAAACCTAAACTTAAAGATGATGGTATTGTATGTTTAAACTTAGGTTTTAGTTATGGAGAAACTGGAGTGATGAGACCTTTTGATATAGTTAATAGATTAAGAAACAAACATGGCTATTTTATAAATGACATTATTATATGGCATAAAAATAATCCTATACCTATGAATAAAAGATTAACAAATGCAATAGAATATATTTTTGTTTTAAGTAAGCATCCTATAGGAAAATATTATACAGAAAAATACACACATAATGTATGGAAGTTTCCAGTAGATAAAGGTGGCAGAAATCATAGCGCAGTTTTTCCATTAACTTTACCTAAATTATGTTTAGAACATTTTACAAAAGAAAATGATTTAGTTCTTGACCCTTTTATGGGTAGTGGTACAACTGCCGTTGCATGTGTAGAAATGAAAAGAAATTATATAGGTTTTGAAATAAATAAAGATTATATAGATGTAGCTAATAAAAGAATTTATGAAAATAAACAACAAACAGAATTATTTTAAATAAACCGAATAATGGAAGAAAACGAAATAAAATACTTAACACCTTTAGATATAGCAAATAAGATAATAAAACTATCAGGGCTTAACATACATAGTAACACACGTAAACGGCCTTATGTAGAGCATAGGGCCTTAGTATGCTACCTGCTAAGAGAAAAGCTTAACATGCGCTGGAAAGATATTGCAGCGTTTTTTAGGTCTCAGGGGAAAAATATGGACCACGCATCAGCTATGCACCTAGTAAAAATGTACCCTATTTACAAAAGAGATAATAAAGACCTTAACGAGTTTGAAAACACCTTTGTATTTAAGAGCCGTATTCCATACGATGAGATAGATAAGGTTAACTACTTAGAAAATAAATACAATAGTTTAGAGGCTAATTACTTAAAGCTGCAAAAAACAATGCAAAACCCTTTAGTAAGAATGGTGCTAAACGTACCGGACAATAAATTTTATGAGTTTAGAGATAAACTTAAAATAATTGTTAAAGCCCTTGAGTGGCAAAATAAATCTAATTAATACGTTATATAACTATGATAGAAAAAGTTGCGATAAATAAAGTGTTCCCAAACTCTAGTAATCCTAGAACAATAAAAGAGGGCAAATTTAAAAAGCTAGTAAATAGCATACAAGATTTCCCTGAAATGCTTGAGCTTAGGCCCATAGTAGTAAGTAAGGATATGGAAATACTAGGTGGTAATATGCGCTACAGAGCATGTAAGGAAGCCGGCCTTAAAGAGGTGTATATAATTAAAGCAGATAAATTAACCGATAAGCAAATAGAGGAATTTATAGTTAAAGATAATGTAGGCTTTGGCGAATGGGATTGGGATGTACTGGCTAACGACTGGGATATTAACGAGCTGGAAGAGTGGGGCTTAGATGGTTTTCCATTTGAAGAAGAGCCAAAAGAAGAGCATAACAAATTACAGGACACATTTGTAGTGCCACCGTTTAGCGTACTAGATACTAAAAAAGGTTACTGGCAGGAGCGTAAAAAATACTGGAGAAACTTAATAGGAGATGAGGGTGAAAGCAGAGAGGGTGCACTCGCTAAAGGCGATACTAATATAATGGCTGCTACTAATAATGGCGTAAGCTTACTGGACCCTGTACTCGCAGAGATAGCTAATAAATGGTTTGGCTTAGATAACTGTAATACATTTGATTGCTTTGCTGGGGATAGTGTGTTTGGATATATAAGCGATGCGCTAGGCAATACGTTTACTGGCATTGAGCTAAGGCAGGAGCAAACAGACTTAAACAATCAAAGGCTTAAAGGCAGCAAAAGTAAATACATTTGTGATGATGGCCAAAACGTGTTAAAGCACATAAAAGAGGATAGCCAAGACTTACTATTTAGTTGCCCCCCTTATTTTGACTTAGAGGTTTATTCTGACTTAAAAAACGATGCGAGTAACCAAAAAGACTACAAAGACTTTTTACAAATACTAGACAACGCATTTACTGGAGCTTTAAAATGCTTAAAAGATAATAGGTTTGCTGTAATAGTAGTAGGAGATATAAGAGATAAGCAGGGCTTTTACTATGGCTTTGCTGATGATGTTAAAAACATATTTATTAGGAATGGGGCTAAGCTATATAACGAAATGATAATAGCTGAGAGCATAGGAACGCTGCCACAAAGAGTGGGCCGGTACATGCACAATAGAAAAGTAGGTAAATGCCACCAAAACGTATTAGTGTTTTATAAGGGCAACCCAAAAGAGATTAAAAAAATATATAAAAAACTAGACTTTAAAAATATTATAATTGATGAAAGCGCAGATATTTAACTTTTCAGTATGGATAAAGGAAACAGAGCCTAAGGCATTAAAGGAATATTTTGGCACGTTATTAGCCGCTAGTGGTTTTGAGGTATTAGAGTTAAGCGAAAAGCATTTTGAACCTTATGGTTACACAGCTTTATTTTTGTTAAGTGAAAGCCATTTTGCTATACATACTTTTCCGGAGCATAACGAAACCTATATTGAGCTATCCAGCTGCGTAATAGAACCGTTTAATAAATTTATAAAAAACTATGAAAAATAAAAAACACAGACAGTACAGGTCAAGGCAAGGTAGGTCAGACGAACAATATTCAACTAGCGTTAAAGTAATAGCCTTTGCCTTTGCCGGACTAATAATTACAATACTAATACTAATATAATGGACAAAAGTAGACACATAAAAAAGGAAACGCTATTAAAAGCCTTAGAGAAAAGCTTAGGGGTTGTTACAGTAGCATGCAGGAAATCAGAAACACCTAGAAGCACATATTACAAGTGGCTTAAAGAGGATGAGGGATTTGCTAAGGATGTAAAGGAAATAGAAAACGTGGCCCTAGACTTTGCAGAGAGCCAGCTGCATAAGCAAATATCAGCCAACTCAACAGCAGCCACTATATTTTACTTAAAGACAAAAGGTAAGCAAAGGGGCTATGTAGAGAGGCAAGAAATAACTGGAGCAGAGGGCATGCCTACTAATTTTCAAATAGAAATAATTGGAAGAACTAAAGATAAAGACTAACGTAGTATATGAGCATTTACTAGATAACCAAAAAAAGATACTGGTAGAGCAGGGCGGTACACGTTCCGGCAAAACCTATAATATCATACTATGGATTATATTTGAGTACTGCACTAATAATACTGGCAAGATAATTACTATTTGCCGCAAAACCTTTCCCAGCTTACGTGCTACTGTGCTAAGGGATTTTATGGGTATATTAAAAGAGCATAAGATGTATAGCGAAAACTACCATAATCGCAGTAACTCAGAATACAACCTATTTGGCAACTTAGTAGAGTTTATATCCTTAGACCAGCCGCAAAAGATTAGAGGGCGTAAAAGGGATTTACTGTTTATTAACGAGGCCAACGAATTGTACTTTGAGGATTGGCAGCAGCTGTTGTTTAGAACACAGGATAAGATAGTACTAGATTTTAACCCCTCTGATGAATACCATTGGATATACGATAAGGTATTGCCAAGAGAGGACTGCGCTTTTTTTAAAACTACATACCTAGACAACCCTTTTGTAGATGCTAGCATTGTTGCAGAGATAGAGAGGCTTAGAGATACAGACGAACAATATTGGCAGGTGTACGGCTTAGGAGAAAGAACAGCCAGCAGAAGCACTATATTTACATATACAGAGATTACAGAAATACCAGTTGAGGCTAGCCTTATAGCTTATGGCATGGACTTTGGTTATACAAATGACCCTACAACTTTAGTATCAGTTTATACTGCTGGGCATAACCTCTACATTAAAGAGCACCTGTATCGTACACAAATGACCACCAGCGATATAAATACTTTCCTAAAAGAAGAAAAGCTATTAAACAACCCTATATATGCCGATAGTGCAGAACCACGTTTGATAAGTGAGCTGCGCAAAATGGGCCACAATATATTTCCAAGCGTTAAGGGTAAGGACTCTATAAACGCAGGTATTGATTTACTAAAGCGTTACAAAATACACATACTGGCAAACTCACAAAACGCAATACAGGAGTTTAGAAACTATAAGTGGAAAGAGGATAAAAGTGGCATGCTGGTTAACATACCGGAGGATAAGCACAACCATATTATTGACCCATGCCGATACGCTACCTACTCTATATTAAGCAGGCCCAACTTTGGCCGTTACACCATAAGCTAAATAAAAGTTATTAATTGTTTTGTTTATAAGTTTATTTGTTTTATATTTGAGTATTGGCAATTAAGCCAGTATTAAAAACAGAACAATGAGAAAATTAGACAAGTACAAACAGAATTTAAGCATACAAGGAAACAATGTATGGAGCTACTCAACTATAGTAGCTAAAATTGAAGGTAACGATTTACTGCAACTAGGTTACTGGAGTCAAACGACACAAAAGCACATAAACTACGTAGCTGACCAGCTAGACTTAATCTTAATAAAAAACTGATGCAAATAAAAACCACAAACACCTACTCAATATTTAACAAAGTAATTGGGAACAGAGACTTAGACAAAAATAACCTGCAAAGGATTAAAGCATCTATAAATGAAATAGGCTTACAAATGCCTATACTGGTTAATAAAAACAATAGTATAGTAGATGGCCAGCACAGGCTGCAAGCTGCTAAGGAACTTAATATACCAGTATCTTATATTATATCAAAAGATACAGCAGAGGATAATATTGACCAGTTACAGATTAGTAAGAAATGGACTGCCTTAGATTTTTGTAATAAAAACGCACTCAAAGGGGATGAGGATTGCAAGAGAGCTTTAAGCATAGCTAATAAATGGTATGTAGAAACTAATAACAAGTTTAGTAAAATAAACGCTATAACTCTGATGCATGAGGGCGGAGGTATAGGCTCAACTATGGTAAACTTAAGAAAAAACACGTATAAAATAAACGTAAATAAAGCCAATAGAATATACGAATGCTTAACAATACTAAACTATAACAACAGTATTAAGTTTAACCCTTACACAGCTTTAACTGTTAGAGCTTTAAAAAGGATAGATACGGTTGTAGGTGGTTTAATGTTTCCAATAATAGAGAAGATAACTAAAAAGCATTACTTAGTATGTTACAGTAACGAGACTGACCAGTTTAACTATTTAAGAGATTTATATAAAAAATATAACAAATGAGAAAACAAAGCAAAGCAGCAAAGCTGGGTAAGCAGGTAAAAAAATTAGAGGGTGTTATGCTAATAGTAATACCCTGCTATTTTATTGCAAGAGTTTTATTAACTGTAATATTTGATATATGAGCTGGGATGACTTTTTAAACCCTCACGAGCAGCCGGAATATGAATGTGGCATGTGCGGTAAACCTATGCACGAGGATAAGGGTGTTTGCTCTTACGCATGCTTTGAGGCCGACCTAAGATAAAGGTGTGAATACCTTATAAAAACGAGTAGTTAGAAATAGCTGCTTTTTTTTTTCTGAAAAACGAGACTATAAAAAACCCAATTAAATACGTTATATATATATGAAAGTGAAAATTACAGTACCAACTTCCTTAAAGGATATTACATTACAGCAATACAAACGCTATTTGAAAATACAGGAAAAGGTAACAGATGATAGATTTTTAAACGCCAAAATGATAGAGATATTTTGTGGCGTTGAGTTAAAAGATGTTATGCACCTTAGGCTTAAAGACTCAGAAGAGATTATAAGCATAATTACTGCGCTGTTTGATAATAAGCCTAGCCTAGTAGAACGCTTTAAATTAAACGGTGTAGAGTACGGCTTCCACCCTCAGCTAGATGAATTAACTTTAGGGGAATATATAGACTTAGATACGTTTATTGGAGATTGGGAGAATATGGAAAAGGCTATGAACGTACTATATAGACCGGTGTTAGTTAAGGTTAAAAATAAATATAGCATAGAAGAGTACATAGTAGGAACAGAAGGAAAGGTTATTGATATGCCTATGGATGCTGTGATGAGCTCCATTTTTTTTTTGTGGAATTTAGGACTGGACTTATCGAAAAATATGACGAGTTATTTGGAAGTGGCGGAAACAAAAACCTTGATGCCGTTTCTCAATTCACAAAGAAATGGGGTTGGTATCAATCAATTTACGGCCTCGCTAAAGGGGATATTAGAAGATTTGAAGATATCACAAAACTAGGAGTGCATGAGTGCTTTATGATGCTATCATTTATGAAAGATAAAAGCGAGTTAGAAGCTAAACAAATTAAAAATAAATTTAAATGAGCAATCAAGGAGTAAGGGGATTTTACCAATTAACAGAAACTATCAAAACAGCTCTGCTAGAAGACAAGGATATTAACACAGTAACTACTGGAGATATAACAGACGTTAATCTAAACAAACAGGATATATTTCCTTTAGGCCATATTATCATAAACAACGTAATTGACGAGGAACAGATACTGAGGTTTAACATAAGCATACTGGCCTGCGATATTGTAAACCAATCTAAGGAGTTTACAGTAGATAGATTTACTGGTAATGATAATGTACAGGATATACTTAACACGCAGCTAGCGGTGCTTAATAAGCTTATACAGAGGCTTAGAATGGGCAACCTATATACTGACATGTACCAGCTTGATGGTAGCCCTAGCATACAGCCTTTTTATGATAGGTTTGAAAACCAGCTAGCAGGCTGGACTGCCACTATGGATATAATGATTTATAACGATATATACATTTGCTAATGGATGCTACTAACCTAAAAAAGATATTAGATGACTATGGAAAGTATGTAGTACAGCAAGCCAAAAGCAACCTTACAAAAGATGTAAATAAGTTTGGAGGTAATAAAGGTGGCGGCCCATTATACAACTCTATAGAGTATAAGCCAACTTATGAAACTAATTATTTTCTATTAGATTTTCTTATGGAAGATTATGGGCCTTTTGTAGATAAAGGGGTTAGAGGTAAAACCTCAACCTATCCTGAAACAGCTGCTGCACTATCACAGTTTAGATATGGTAGTGGAACAGGGCCGGTAGGTGGTTTAACTAAAGGCGTTAATCAATGGATTAAACAAAAGAAATTCCAATGGCGTGATAAAAAGACTGGCCGTTTCTTATCCTACGAAAGCATGAGTTTTTTAATAGCTCGCAGCATATACAATAAAGGGTTAAAAGCAAACATGTTTTTTACAAAGCCTTTTGAAAGAGGATTAAAAAGGTTAGGCGATGATTTATTTGCAGCCTTTGAATTAGATATAGAAAATGCAATTATACTAGGAAAAAAAAGATAAACTATGCCAACAAATTACGCACTAAGAACACCAATATATGCCTCAGCTAGTAGCTCAGGAGCTAACACA
>TARA_B110000211_G_scaffold128638_1_pt1 | contig 15374 bp, 9 predicted proteins | sample TARA_B110000211 | Tara Oceans TARA_B110000211 (sample SAMEA4397516) | marine metagenome | biome: Polar Biome; feature: [DCM] deep chlorophyll maximum layer (ENVO:01000326); material: water (ENVO:00002006), including particulate matter (ENVO:01000060) such as... | depth 30 m
CAGGTTGTTTTATTTGATTCTGAAAAGAACATCGCCACGATAGCAGCCGTTAATTTTTATCACAAAAATGGATTCTTCCACATTATCAGCGGTCTCGTTTATCCCTCAGAGGAATAAGGTAAGGACAGTTGGGTTATAAGGGGATAAAAGGGCTAGTCAGCGCCGTTTGTATTTCTTTAGCGCAAACACGCACCAAAATCATCTTCAAATCGTTTCTGAAGCTTGTTCATGACTTTGTCAACCTGCTTGTCTGTGAGTGTCTTTTTTTGATCTTGAATGGTGAAACTTAGGGCGTACGATTTCTTCCCTTCAGGGAGTTTGGCGCCTGTATACACATCAAACAGATTCACAGCTTTTAAAAGGCTTTTTTCTGTCTGAAAGGCTGCCGTTTCTAAGTTTTCAAAGCTAATGTTGTCATCTAATAAGAGGGCAAAATCTCTTTTAACTTTTGGGAATTTTGATATGGGCTGCAGTATGTGGTTGTCTGTTCCAATTTCCTCTAATATAGTGTCCCATTGAAAATCGGCATAATGCGTTTCATTGTCAACCTGCAGCTTGCTTGTTATTTTCTTTGATACCACACCAAACTCAACAAGTACTTGATTGTTTTTTACCAGTGCGATGCCTTCAGAAATAAGGTCGGTTTTCAATCCTTTTTCAGTGTAATTTTGAATTCCAAGACGCTCCAGTATGGCTGTAACCACACCTTTCGCATAGAAAAAATCACTCATAGCACTTGGCTGTGTCCAGTTGCCGCTTGTCTTCGTGCCAGACATAATTAAGGAAAGATGCTTCTTTTCAGACCTGCCATCCGGGTAATTATGATAGGTTTTACCAAACTCAAACATCTTTACGTTGCTGGTTTTTCTATTGTTGTTATACCCCAGTACTTCTAGGCCGCCGAAAATCATTGACTGTCTTAAAACCGCAAGATCTTGACTTAGTGGATTAAGCATTTGTACGTCGTGTTCTTGGTTTAATGAGTTGGTTAAATCAATATATTTTGGCGAGGTGAGTGAGTTGCATAACATTTCGTTAAACCCTAAACTCGTAAGCAAAGCACCTATTTTATTTTGAATTTGGTAATCTTCTATTTTGTTATTACTCGAAATGGAGGCATTGAGTTTTTCAGTAAACTTGATGTTGTTATACCCATATACTCTCAGGATTTCTTCAATTACGTCCGCCTCGCGAGTCACATCATTTCTAAAGGCGGGGATGGTCATTCCAATACCCGTTTCTGTAACATTATTTACCTTGATGTCTAAGGAGGTAAGTATCTGCTTAATTTTCTCCTTTGGAATTTCTTCCCCAATTAGTGAGGTGGCTTTTTCATAGTTTAAGAAGACCTGGTGGTCTTCAATCTTTTTTGGGTACTTGTCAATTAATTCACTGGTGATATGCCCTCCAGTTACATTGGTGATGAGCACTGCAGCATGCATCAAGGCGTATTCGGTTATGTTTGGATCAATACCTCTCTCAAACCTGAATGATGCGTCTGTATTGAGTCCGTGCCTCTTGGCTGTTTTCCGAACGCTTATTGGGTCAAAATAGGCGCTTTCAAGAAAGATGCTGTCTGTACTATCACTAACGCCACTGTGTAAACCACCAAATACTCCGGCAATACAAAGGGGCTTGTCCGCGTCACAGATCATTAAATCCTCTTGGTGTAATTTTCGTTCCACCCCATCTAAGGTGGTGAATTTTGTTCCAGCACCTAAGGTTTTTACGTTGATTGTATTCTCTGAAATCTTAGAGGCGTCAAATGCATGCAATGGCTGCCCTAGTTCATGTAACACATAATTTGTGCAATCAACGACATTGTTAATCGGACTAAGTCCTATTGCTTTTAGTCTGTTTTTTAACCAAGCTGGAGATTCGGCCACCTTAATACCGCTTATGGTAACACCACAATAACGAGGTGCAAGGCTAATATCCTCAACGTTTACATCAACTTTTAATGTTCTGTTTTCGATTTTAAAACTAGAGGTAGAAGGTGTTATTAATTCGATGGAGACATTTTGCTGCAGCAATCCGGCCTTTAAGTCTCTTGCTACTCCCCAATGGCTCATGGCGTCTGCACGATTGGGAGTTAATCCAATTTCAAAAACCTCATCATTTTCAACTTCTATGATTGTTGAGGCCAAAGTACCCGGGGCTATCTCATTATCGAGCACCATAATTCCGTCATGGTTCTTCCCAAGACCCAACTCATCTTCAGCACAAATCATTCCTTGACTTTCCTCTCCTCGAATTTTTCCTTTTTTAATCTTCCATGGCTTGCCTTCTGCATCGTATAAGGTAGTTCCGATAGTTGCTACGGGCACTTTTTGTCCTTCAGCAACATTGGGCGCTCCACAAACTATTTGCAGTATGTTGCCATCGCCAACATCCACCTTTGTAATCTTTAAGCGATCTGCATTGGGGTGTGGTTCACATGCTACGACATGACCAACAACGATTCCTTCTAAACCACCAAGAACTGAGGAGTATGAATCTATTCCTTCAACCTCAAGACCTAGGTCGGTTAATAACTCGCCCGCCTTTTCAGCATCCCAGTCTAACTTGATAAATTGCTTCAGCCAATTGTAAGAAATCTTCATTGATCTTCTTGATTTAAGGAAACAAAGATAAAATATTGAAGCAAGGATTCAAACAATGATTTGTAATTCATACCTTTAATTTAGTTTGTTTTCAATATACTGTATGCCAATGCTTTACGCCTGTTGTATTTCAAGGAGTTTGATGGGGCATATTCCGTCTAGCCAGATTTTGAATAAAGACTAAGAAGTGAAAACCAATTTAAGGGACATTGAGTTGTTGCATTTGAGGTTCGATGAGGTCGATATAGACAGGCTCATAATGGAGCAGTACTTTTTTATGTAGTGAATTAAATGTAATTTCGAATCTTACAAAAACATGCCTTATGCCTAAATATTTGAGCTTTTTTTTACTGTCGGTTTTATTCATTAGTTGTGGAAAAGAGGTGAATTCTCTAAAAGAAGGATCTTGGAGAGCGACTATAAACTTAGGGGAAGGGAAGGAACTCCCTTTTTTGATGTCTTATGCGGCCCATAGCGGTTTTGAAATGTACAATGCTGAAGAAAAGATAGTGGTTACAGACATTAGCATGGAAGGAGATTCGATTACCATCAAAATGCCTGTCTTTGAGGGTGTTTTTAAGGGTGTTTATTCTGAAACAAAGATCAATGGCGACTTTATAATGCCTAGCCTTAAGCGGGTGGTGCCTTTTGAAATGCGCTATGATGACGCTCCCAGGTTTTCTTCTTCTGAAAAACCTTCAGTAGAACTCACTGGAAACTGGGAAGTGGTTTTTAGTCCCAATACCCCCGACGACCGCTACGAAGCAAAGGGTGTTTTTGAGCAGGAGGGAAGCAAACTAACAGGAACTTTTAGAACCAAGACGGGCGATTATCGCTATTTAGAGGGGGTTGTTACAAAGGATTCGTTTCAGTTGTCAACCTTCGACGGTGCCCATGCTTTTTTGTTTGAAGGCCAGGTGAAGGACAGTTTACTGAGTGGTACTTTTTATAGTGGAAATCACTGGAAAGAACCCTTTACAGCCAAAAGGAATGACGCCTATGAATTGCCGGAAGCCACCGCATTAACCTTTATAAAAGAAGGCTACGAAGGATTTGATTTTTCATTTCCTGATACAGATGGAAATCTAGTTTCATTGAAAGATGAACAATTTCAAGGAAAAGTGGTGCTGGTTCAAATTATGGGAACCTGGTGTCCTAATTGCTTAGATGAGACAAAATTCTACACCAACTATGTCAAGAAGACCAAAAACCCCGATGTTGCTTTTGTTGCTTTGGCCTTCGAATACGCTCCAACCAAAGAACGGGCGATCGCAAGTATCAATCGATTGGTGAAAGGAGTAGGGGTTCCTTATCCCATCTTATTGGCTCAATATGGTTCTAGTAGCAAAGCCAAAGCCAACGAAAAGTTACCGATGTTAAACCATGTCTTGTCGTATCCCACCACCATTTTTATTGATAAAAAGGGTGAGGTTCGAAGAATCCATACAGGCTTTAATGGCCCAGCAACAGGCAAAATCTATGAGGAATTTGTTGTAGATTTTGAAAGCTATCTTCAAGAATTAACAGCCGAATAAAAGCCAGCAGTTTTTTTACAAGAGAATCATTCTAGGCGTTTCTATTTGAAACCTTTGTTGAGGTCCGGTTTTTTGATTGTAAAGTATAGGATTACAAAAACGGTAGCGATTGCAGTTAGCAGAAAGCTAGTATTAGCACCGAACTGATACCATAACAAACCCGCAAGGGTGCTTGCAATCATTGCACAAATGCTTTGGAAAGCGGAAAAAGTTCCAATGGCAGTGGCCGTATTTTCTTTAGAAACAAGGTTGCTCAGCCACGCTTTCGTGATTCCTTCGGTAGCCGCGGCATACAGTCCATATCCAAAAAAGAGCACAATGAAAGCATACGTACTTGTAAACGCAGCCATTCCGAAGTACACCAAACTAAAAAGAATCAATCCGAAAAGAAACATCCTCTTCAAGCCAAGCTTATCGGCCAAGCGCCCCAGAGGGAAGGCAAAAGCCGCATATACAAGATTGTAAAAGATATACATGCCAATAACCATAGTGTCGTCAAAACCAGCCTCTTTTGCTTTCAGTAATAAAAACACATCTGAGCTGTTAAACAGAGCGAAGAACAGCAACCCTCTTGCGGTTATTTTATATTCAGAAGGGCTCTTTTTCCAATAGTCTATAAATGAAAAGAAGCCAATTTTCTTCTTTGTAGGTGCTGCTAAACGCTTTTTGTCTTTCAGAAAGAATGTGGATATCACTGCGAGCGCGCCAGGAATGAAGGCGATATAAAATAGATTGATATACTCTTCAGGATAATAGAACAAATAGATAAGAGCGAATAAAGGCCCTAAAACAGCGCCAAGAGTATCCATGGAGCGATGGAAACCAAAAACCTCCCCTTTGGTTGCTGGTGTTGCTTCATCCGATAAGAGGGCGTCTCTGGCTCCCGTTCGTATTCCTTTTCCGAATCGATCTAAGGTGCGAGCGAATAAAATCCAAAGAGGGTATACAAAGAAAGCCATCATCGGTTTTGAGATTGCACTGAAGGCATATCCAATTTGAACGAATGGGGATCTTTTTGCTTTGCTGTCGGATAACTGCCCGAAATAACCCTTGCTTAGTCCTGATGTTGCTTCTGCAATACCTTCTAAGATTCCAATGAGTAAAATGGAAAACCCAATGGTTTGTAAATAAATAGGCAAGACAGGATAGAGCATTTCGCTGGCCATGTCTGTAAACAAGCTCACAATAGAAAGCACCCAAACCGATCTCGTAATATTTTTCAAGGACGTATGTTTAATGTGGCTTTTTCTATGGCAAGGCGTACTTTTCGAATTCCGTGATCGGTATCATACTGGTCTACCTCTTTAAAGCCAAATTTTTTGTAAAGTGCTATGGCGGGTATATTCGCGAGCCCTGTTTCAACGGTAATTGTATTGCCCACGAACAATTCGAAAATAAAGGTGAGAAGTTCACTGCCTATTCCTTGTCTAAAATAGGTGGGATGCACCACCATGCTGGCGATGTGAAATGCCGTCAAACTTGGCTCAATCTCAATTACGGCTGCTAATTCCTTGCCTATCCAATGCCCAAAGAATGAGGTCTCACTGTTTTTAAAGTCAACAATCGCTCTCTTAAGTGGGGGAAAGTCTTTCGCGCCTAAGATTTCAGCTTCAACAGCATAAGACGCTTGAAAAACAGCATAGGTTTTCTCAGCGATTGTGTCCTCTTGTTGGTCTAGAATAGTAATCATAGAAGTTTGTAGATAAGGAACGTTAGTTTGGTATACTGGCTGTCTCGTTTTTATAGTAGGGAAGGCCTCAATGCTTTTTTAGTACATTTCAAAAATACTACAAGCAAGTGAAACGCTCTTGTGATATCTTTAATTTGTGCTGGGTTCGCAGCAAATTAGCATGAAAATACGACCTATGAAATGTAATTCCATATGTTTTTGTATTTCATCAGTTGCTCTAATGTGCTCTTAATAGGTAGGTTGTCTTCTTCGGAAAGGTAAGGGTCTTGTTTTAAAACCTCAAATGCGTAGCTACGCGCAATCTTTAAAATTTCCGAGTCTCTTACAATATCTGCTATCCGAAGGTTTAAAACACCACTCTGCTGTGTACCCATCAAATCGCCCGGACCTCTTAGCTTTAGGTCAACTTCAGCGATTTCAAAACCATCACTAGTGCGAGTCATTGTTTCCAAACGGGTCTTTGCGTCTGCAGACAGTTTATGACTGGTCATTAAAATACAATAACTCTGTTCGGCACCACGACCCACGCGTCCTCGAAGCTGATGCAATTGGGATAAGCCAAACCGCTCTGCACTTTCAATAATCATAACACTGGCATTTGGAACATTTACGCCAACCTCAATTACCGTAGTTGCAACCATTATCTGTGTCTCCTTTTTTATAAAACGATTCATTTCAAATTCCTTGTCGGCGGGTTTCATTTTTCCGTGCACGATAGAAACTTGGTATTTTGGCAGGGGAAATTCGCGCACAATACTTTCATATCCATCCATCAAATCCTTGTAATCTAAGGTCTCGCTTTCTTGGATTAATGGGTACACAATATACACCTGTCGGCCCTTTGTAATTTCGTCTCTTATAAACCGAAAAACCTTGAGTCTGTTTGCGTCAAAACGATGCACTGTTTTGATGTCTTTTCTGCCTGGAGGAAGTTCATCAATTACGCTGCTATCTAAGTCGCCATAAACACTCATTGCCAGGGTACGCGGAATGGGTGTCGCAGTCATTACAAGAACGTGAGGTGGGTAGGTGTTTTTATACCATAATTTACTTCGTTGTGCGACGCCAAAACGGTGTTGTTCATCAATAATAGCCAGGCCTAAATTCTTAAATTTTACCTTGTCTTCCAGTAGTGCATGCGTGCCAATAAGGATGTCTATAGAGCCATTTTCGAGCTTTTCGTGAATTTCTCTTCGTTTTGAAGCTTTGGTTGAACCTTGTAATAATGAAATGCTGAGTTTAAGTTCTTTACATAAATCTGATAAGCCATGATAGTGCTGTACTGACAAAATTGCAGTCGGCGCCATAAGGCATGCTTGAAAACCATTGTCGACGGCTATTAACATTGATGTTAGTGCCACTATGGTCTTCCCGCTTCCAACGTCGCCCTGCAGTAAACGGTTCATTTGCGCATTGCTGCCTAAGTCATTTCTTATTTCCTTGATAACGCGCTTTTGTGCACTCGTTAATTCGAAGGGCAAATGCTCATGATAAAAGCGATTAAAGTGCTCCCCTATTTTCTGAAAGGGATAGCCCTTAATTTTCGTTTTATGAAGCAGGTTTTTTCGAACCAATTGTACTTGTATGTAAAACAATTCTTCAAACTTTAAACGGTATTCTGCAGCTGCTAAAAGTGCTTGACTTTTCGGAAAATGAATGTTTAAAAGTGCCTCGCTTTTAGACATCAATTTAAGGCTATCTAAGAGGTGCTTTGAAAGGCTCTCTTGGAAGCCGTTTTTAGACTCTAAAAACAACTGTTGCATCAGTCCATTTAGCACCCGATTTGTGATGCCACTATTTGCTAATTTTTCGGTGGAAGGGTACACAGGTTGCAGGGCAGAACGCATGCTTTTTTCATGGGTTTCTAGCAATTCCATTTCGGGATGCGGCATCGAAAAAACACCATTGTAAAAACTGGTCTTTCCGAAGATCACATACGGAATGTTTAGTTTTAAATTTTCACGAATCCATTTTTGTCCTCGAAACCAAACAAGCTCCATTTTCCCGGTTTCATCTTGAAAGGTAGCAACCAGGCGTTTTCCTCTTTTTTGTTCTACTGTTTTAATATGCGTGATTTTACCAATTACTTGAATTTCAGCGCTGGTTTTTGGTAAGCTGTTTACCTTGTAGAATTGGGTTCGGTCTAAATACCGGTTTGGAAAAAGATTCAATAAATCCTGAAAAGTGTGAATACCAACTTCATTTTTAAGCAAAATGGCCCTATTAGGACCAACACCTTTGAGATAATCTATAGGGGTTTGCAGAAATGTTGAATTCATAAAACGAATTTAACAAATTTCGACGAAGACAGGAATGTCCCTCTAGTAATTCTATACATTATTAGTTAACTTGGCGTCACGTATTGGCTAGGTGTTTTTTATGAAGAGAATTATTCTTGTATTATGTGTTTTGTTTGGGGGTCTTAGTAATGCTCAACAGACTGAAACTATTGATTTTATTAGTGTCACAGCTCAAATTGAACCTATTGCTTCAGAGAAAAAAGTGATTGGAACAGCTTCCTATACCTTTAATGTCCTTAAGAGTACAGATTCCATTTATCTAGATGCGAAGGCGATGCGTGTGAGCAATGTATTCCCTAAAAGCCTAACAATTACTCAAGAGGAAGATAAAATTTGGCTGATCGATGCGTTCGAGGCGAATAGAGCGTATACCATATCCTTTTCCTTTGAAGCGACTCCTAAGCAAACCCTTTATTTTTTTGAAAATCAGATTTGGACGCAGGGCCAAGGAAAATACACGTCTCATTGGCTACCCAGCATTGACGATATGAATGACAAAATGGAATTTGACATCACTGTTGTGGTCCCTTCTAAAAAAACTGTAATTGCGAACGGGAAGCTCCTTTCTAACGAACGAAATGGGAATAAGAATCACTTCAAATTTGACATGCAAGCGCCCATGGCCAGTTATTTGGTTGCGGTTGCAGTGGGCGACTTTGCGAAGAAGACCATCTACTCCGATACAGCGATTCCTCTTGAATTGTATTATGAAAGAAAGGATTCACTCAAGGTTGAGCCCACCTATCGATACACAAAAGAAATATTTGATTTTTTAGAATCTGAAATCGGTGTGGCATATCCTTGGCAGAATTACAAGCAAGTTCCTGTGCGTGATTTCCTCTATGCTGGGATGGAAAACACAACAGCAACCTTCTTCTCTGAAGCTTTTGTTTCCGACTCAATAGGGTTTGCAGATAGAAACTATGTTACGGTCAATGCGCACGAACTGGCGCATCAATGGTTTGGCAACTTGGTCACAGAAACAGAGGGGACGCACCATTGGTTGCACGAAGGATTCGCAACCTATTATGCTTTACTTGCCGAAAAAGAACTATTTGGAGCGGAGTATTACTATTGGAAGTTGTTTCAATCGGCCGAACAATTAAAGGCTCTAAGTGATGAAGGGAAGGGAGAATCTTTGCTAAACCCCAAAGCAAGCTCATTGACTTTTTATGAAAAAGGCGCCTGGGCTTTGCACATTCTTAGGTCTCAAATAGGAGGGGAGGCCTTTAGAGTAGCGATTGTCAATTATTTGGAGAAGTTTCGTTTTAAGAATGTCACGACAGAAGATTTTCTCAACGAAGCCAGAATTGCCTCCGGGCAAGATTTAAAGACGTTTGAAACCGATTGGTTATATCAGACAGCGTTTAAAGCAGAACAGGCATATGCGTCTTTAATGAAGTCACCTTTTATCAAAAAGTATTTTGAAGTTGCGGCATTGGCACCATTTTCTATTCCTGAGAAGAGGCTTCAGCTAAAAACCGCCCTTAGGTTTCCGAATGATTATATAGGGCAAGAAGCCGTTTATCAGCTCGCTGGCGAACCGCTTTCTGAAACCATCGGCTTGTATAAGAATGGTTTTGCTAGTAACAATATCTATGTGAGGCAGGCAATTGCACTGTCCTTAGAAACCATTCCTATGGCATTAAAAATGGACTACGAATCCTTGCTCGACGATGCTTCATACGTTACCCAGGAAGCCGCTTTGTATCAACTTTGGGCGCAATTTCCAAAGAATAGAGCACGCTATTTAAACAAGATGAAAGGTGTTATGGGTTTTCAGAATAGGAATGTTCGTCAGCTATGGCTGGTGCTGGCTATTGTAGATCCATCCTATAGGATTGCTGAAAAGGAAACCTTTAAGAAGGAATTAAAATCGTACACATCGCCTGCCTATAGTTTCGAAATTAGAGAGACTGCTTTTGGCTATATTCATGAACTTCAGCTTTGGGACACACAAACGATAGGGCATCTAGTAAACGCGAGTGTGCATCCTTCATGGCGTTTTAAAAAGAACGCCCGAAAATTAGTAGATTCAGTCTTAAAAAAGGAAACCTATAAAAACCAAATGGTTCTTCGCATGCAAACTTATTCTGAAGAGGAACGTGCTTATTTAAAAACGAAATTAGATTTGGAATGAAGCCAACGATTGAGGGTTAGAACAATTCACTTACTTCTTTTCTTACGTAATCAAGTGCCTTTTGAGAGGGCGTCACTTCCCCTAAAAAACTACGTAGTAAATACTCCCTCATCTTAGCTGCAGTGGTGTCTTTTTCGCGCATAGCGCCTTGTCTAATTACTTGTATCGTGGCATTTTTAGCCGCATTTACAAGATTCCAGCACTCGGAAGTGAGGTAGATTTGCTGTGCGAGGTTGTGCTCAAATTCCTGCTCTATATTTTTTATCAGCAGTTCTTCGTATTTCGCGGTATCCTCTGAAATTGGTTTTACGCGAACCAATAATTTATTAGGGTCTGTTCGTTCTAAAAACAATGTGATCCGCTCGTAGGCCTGCAATCGCATCGGAATTAGCTGGTTCTGAGCTTCTTTTTGGATAAGATAGCGCCTTCTACCTTCTTCGTTGGCAGTGTGTCCTTTAAAAAAATAATAAGCGATAATGCCCACCACAATGGCTGGCAAAAGGTATGCGACGTAATTTAGAATTTGGATTGCTTCTTCCATAAGAAATAGGATTGAATCACAAACTTACCACATTTTAAATATTTTTAAGCACTCTCAAGGGCTTGTATTTATTTTTAGAGTTTCCCTGTTTATTGAGCATTTAAATAATCAATCGAAAGTTGACTCAATGCCTTTACTCCTAGGAGCATTCCGGCGTCATCTATTTTAAAATCTGGGGTATGGTGAGGATATGGCGTTTTGTTTCCCGGAGTCATGCCACCCAAGAAAAAATAGAACCCTGGTATTACTTCTTGATAGAAGGAGAAATCTTCTCCTCCTGTCGAGGCCTTCATGGTTTCCACATTATTTACACCTGCTGCAGTTTCAAGAGTCGGCACCATTTGGGCTGTTAACTGTGGGTCGTTATACGTTACGACTGTATTGTTTTTCCAAGCAATGGTGGCGCTTCCGCCGTAGGCCTTAGCGATATCGGCAGCCATCTCAGTCATTCGTCTAATAATATGGGTTCGCATATCGGGATCTAAGGTTCGAACTGTTCCAATTAACTCTGCACTTTCAGGAATGATATTAAATCGTGTTCCGCTTGTTATCTTTCCAACGGTGATCACAGCTGGCTCTCGCACCAAATCCGATTCCCGACTAATAATACTCTGAAAACCGTCAATTATTTTAGCCGATATTAAGATGGGGTCAACACCAGTCCAAGGTGCCGATCCGTGAGTACCTTTTCCACGAACAGTTACCACAAAACGCTCTACAGCTGCCATGGTTCCTCCAGATTTATATCGAATCGTTCCAACAGGAGTGGAAGAATTGATGTGCAAACCAAATATGGCATCAACATCAGGATTTTTAAGAACCCCTTCCTTAATCATGAGCGCTGCGCCTCCTTCTTCACCGGGTGGCGGTCCTTCTTCAGCAGGTTGAAAAATAAACGTAACGGTGCCGTTTATAAGATGGGTATTTTTTGACAATACTTCAGCAACCCCCATAAGGATTGAAATATGCGTATCGTGACCACAGGCATGCATGACACCGGTTTCAGTGTTTAAAAAATTAGTAACCACCTCGCTTTTGAACGGTAAATCATTGCGTTCGGTCACCGGCAGTGCGTCTATATCGGCTCGCAGTGCTACCACTTTCCCAGGATTATCGCCTTTTAAAATAGCAACGACGCCTGTTTTACCCACACCGGTCTGAACGTCCATTCCAAGAGATCTTAGATGCTCCGCAATTTTCTCAGCGGTTTTAAACTCTCTATTTGATAGTTCTGGATTTTCATGAAAATAATGCCGCCATGAAATGACCTTCGATTCTATTTGCTCAATATCCTTTGTTAGTTTCAGATCCATTTGCGCATGGCAGAGAGGCGCAAGCATCAAAACAATGAGTAGTGATAATGTCTGTTTCATAGGTGTTGTTTTATATTTTTATAAAGGTGTCTCAGTTTTTTTGTTATCGAATGAATCCTTTTGTTATCGTTTCGACAAATTTAAAGATAGCCGTTTTTTCGGGAATTAGGAAACCATGCCTATTGTTTATAAATTCTATAAGTTCTTCAAGACCATTCCTGCTATTTTTCTTAATTTCACGATTCATATGTGCTTCAAAAAAAAATAAAAATTGCAAAACTATTTAGAACAACTTAATGACGCTCAGCGCGCTCCTGTCTTGCAGAAGGACGGTGCGATGATCGTGATTGCAGGAGCCGGATCAGGGAAGACCCGAGTGCTCACCTATCGCATTGCGTATCTCATGTCGTTGGGTGTTGATTCGTTCAGTATCTTGTCTCTTACTTTTACCAACAAAGCGGCTCGTGAGATGAAAAAACGAATTGCACAGATCGTTGGAAGCAGTGAGGCAAAAAATCTTTGGATGGGAACGTTTCACAGTGTTTTCGCAAAGATTTTGAGATTTGAAGCCGATAAGTTAGGCTACCCCTCTAACTTCACTATTTACGATACACAAGACTCTCAAAGTGTTATACGCGCAATCATTAAGGATATGCGCCTTGATAAGGACATCTATAAGTACAAACAGGTTTATTCGCGGATTTCTTCCTTCAAGAATAGCCTTATTACCGTGAAAGCATATTTCAATAACCCTGATTTGGTGGAAGCAGATGCAATGGCTAAAATCCCCAGGTTGGGTGAGGTTTATAAGGAATATGTAGATCGTTGTTTTAAGGCCGGAGCCATGGATTTTGATGATTTGTTGCTAAAAACCAATGAATTGCTCACGCGCTTTCCTGAGGTGTTGGCAAAGTATCAAAACAGATTTCGATACATTTTGGTAGATGAGTATCAAGATACAAATCACAGTCAGTATTTAATTGTTCGCGCCTTAAGCGATAAGTTCCAAAATATATGTGTGGTGGGGGATGATGCACAAAGTATTTATGCCTTTAGAGGTGCAAATATCAATAACATTCTGAACTTTCAGAAAGACTACGATGATGTAAAGGTATTTAGGCTAGAACAGAATTATCGATCTACAAAGAATATTGTAAATGCAGCAAACAGTATTATTGAGAAAAATAAAACACGTCTTGACAAAGTAGTTTGGACGGCAAATGATGAGGGTACAAAGATCAAGGTAAACCGAACGATGACCGATGGTGATGAGGGTAGGTTTGTTGCGAGTTCTATCTTCGAAACGCAGATGAACAATCAGGTTCGAAATGGAGACTTCGCTATTTTATACCGCACCAATGCACAGTCTAGAGCGATGGAAGACGCGCTTCGTAAAAGAGATATTCCGTATCGGATTTATGGTGGACTTAGTTTTTATCAGCGAAAAGAAATTAAAGACGTACTGTCGTACATGCGTCTCATATTAAATCCCAAAGATGAAGAAGCTCTAAAGAGAGTCATTAATTATCCGGCAAGAGGTATTGGAGGTACCACCTTGGATAAAATTATTGTCGCATCAAAACATTACGATCGCTCGATGTTTGAGGTTATTGAGAATCTTGAAAAGATTGATCTTAAAATCAATAGCGGTACAAAGACGAAGCTCATCAACTTCGCCATGATGATTAAAAGCTTTCAGATTACTAATGAGAGTTCTGATGTTTTTCAGATTACAGAATACGTAACCAAAAAGACGGGCCTAGTTCAGGAATTGAAGAAGGACGCAACGCCTGAAGGTATCGCAAGAATAGAAAATATCGAAGAGTTGCTCAATGGGATGCGTGATTTTGTTGAAGAGCAAAAAGAGCTGGCAGATGCCAATGGCACCTTGGCCGAGTTTATGGAAGATGTGGCCTTGGCTACCGATTTAGATAATGACAAGGGAGACGAGGATAAAGTGGCCCTTATGACGGTGCATTTGGCGAAGGGGTTAGAATTTCCTTATGTGTATATCGTGGGCATGGAAGAAGATTTGTTTCCTAGCGGAATGAGCATGAATACGCGCAGTGAGTTAGAAGAAGAGCGCAGGTTGTTTTATGTGGCTGTTACCCGCGCCGAAAAGCAAGCGTATTTAACATATGCTCAAACGCGCTATCGCTGGGGTAAGTTGATAGATGCCGAACCGAGCCGCTTTATAGAGGAGATCGACGCATCGTATTTGGAGTATTTAACACCCATTACAGAGAATCGCTACAAACCATTACTCGACGCAGATATTTTTGATGAGGTCGATAAAAGTAAATTACGACAACGAAAGCCTATTTCGGGCTCAGCACCTACCGGACCAAATACAGAGCAGTTGCGAAAACTGAGACGGCTCAAACCTGTGTCTAGTTCTGCCTCTAAGAATTTTAATGCAGCAGAAGCAAATTTAGAGATTGGCACAGTTGTAGAACACGTGCGCTTTGGAAAAGGGATTATTGCAAAAATTGAAGGTACAGGTGCAGATACGAAGGCTGAAATTAATTTTGAAAACGGCGGGCTAAAAAAATTGTTGCTTCGTTTTGCAAAATTAAATGTAATCGGTTAAGGTGTATTAAACTGCTTCGTGCAAACCTTCAGTACCTGAACCTAAGACGAATTTTTATTCAGATCACTTTTATTAGACATGTATAAATCATTATAAATGGCCGAGTTTATTAAAATGTATGAAGAAAACCCTAATCCGAAGGATGTAATGCGGGTTGTGAATATTATAAAGAAAGGGGGTTTGGTTATTTATCCAAGCGATACCGTCTACGCCTTGGGCTGCGATATTAATAACACCAGAGCTTTAGAACGCGTAGCTAAATTGAAAGGTGTAAAATTAGAAAAGGCAAATTTTTCTTTTGTTTGCAAGGACTTGAGCAACCTGTCAGACTATGTGAAACAAATAAATACGGCGACTTTCAAAATATTAAAACGTGCTTTACCTGGGCCTTACACCTTTATCTTGCCTGCAAATAATAAGGTGCCCAATGTCTTCAAGAAAAAGAAAGAAGTAGGTATTAGAGTGCCAGCAAACAATATTGTACAAGCCATTGTGCAACAGTTGGGGAACCCTATTGTGTCCACTTCCATTTATGACGAAGATGAGGTTATTGAGTATACTACAGATCCTGAGTTAATTTATGAAAAATGGGGAAATGTGGTGGACGTTATTGTTGATGGTGGGTATGGTGATAACATTCCTTCAACGGTTATCGATTTAAC
>TARA_B110000211_G_scaffold194671_1_pt1 | contig 15367 bp, 12 predicted proteins | sample TARA_B110000211 | Tara Oceans TARA_B110000211 (sample SAMEA4397516) | marine metagenome | biome: Polar Biome; feature: [DCM] deep chlorophyll maximum layer (ENVO:01000326); material: water (ENVO:00002006), including particulate matter (ENVO:01000060) such as... | depth 30 m
CTGCGGCACCAGTCACTAAATATTTCATTTGAAATCCATATAATTATTAAATCTACTTTCTACCAAATATGATAACGAAGTTCGGTCACATAACAAACCATAAACTTTCAAGGTTAGTCACTGCCAAATAAATCTCGAGTATAAACCTTATCTTTCACGTCATTCAACTCGATGTCCATTCGATTTGACACAATAACATCTGATACTTTCTTAAAAGCCTCGAGGTCGCTATATACCGTAGAGTTAAAAAACTCTTTCTCTTCTAGCACTGGCTCATAAATTACCACTTCAATGCCTTTAGCTTTAATTCGCTTCATAATGCCTTGAATAGAAGAGGCTCTAAAATTATCGGAGCCAGTTTTCATAATCAAGCGATATACCCCAACTACTTTAGGCTTTTTACTAATAATAGAGTCTGCGATAAAGTCTTTACGCGTAGTATTAGCATCAACAATTGCACGGATGATATTGTTAGGCACGTTATTGTAATTAGCTAATAACTGCTTAGTATCTTTAGGTAAACAGTAACCACCATAACCAAAAGAAGGGTTATTGTAATGACTCCCAATTCGCGGGTCTAAACCAACACCTTCAATAATATGCTTAGCGTCTAAACCATGCGCCTCAGCATAGCTATCTAACTCATTAAAGTAAGCAACACGCATAGCCAAATAAGTATTTGAAAACAGCTTAACGGCTTCAGCTTCTGTAGAGTCAGTAAATAAAACGTCAATATTTTCTTTTATCGCACCTTGTACCAATAAGTTAGCAAATACCTTTGCTCGCTCACTTTGTTCGCCAACAATTATGCGAGAAGGGTAAAGGTTATCATGTAAAGCTTTACCTTCACGTAAAAATTCTGGCGAGAACATAATATTTTTACAATTTAACTCCTGCTTAATATTTTCAGTGTATCCAACAGGAACAGTAGATTTTATTATCATCACAGCATCAGGGTTAACGGCTAAAACATCTTTTATAACCGTTTCAACAGATGATGTATTAAAGTAGTTAGTAGCTACGTCATAATCAGTAGGCGTAGCAATAATAACAAAATCAGCGTCGGCATAAGCCAATTTTTTATCAAGTGTTGCAGTAAAGTTAATTGACTTATTTGCTAGAAAATCTTCAATTTCTACATCAACAATAGGCGATTTTTGTTGATTCAGTAAATCAACTTTCTCTTTAATTATATCAACAGCAAACACTTCATTGTGCTGTGCCAATAACATTGCATTTGATAAACCTACGTAGCCTGTTCCGGCTATTGCTACTTTCATACTTTCTTCCATTATGATTTTATAAACACGCTTTTACTGCATCTAAATATTTACTTATAACGATCTGCTCATCGAACTCTCGCTCTATTTTTTTTCTGCTAGCTCTCCCCATCTCCAACCGTTGTTTGTGGGTGAGATTAATCATCTTATCTAGTTGCAAAATTAAGCTTTCTGTTGATCGTAAATCGCACAAAAAACCATTAATGCCATCATCAACTGTTTCTCTACAGCCTACATTATCAGTGGTAACAATAGGCTTACCCATTGCTCCTGCTTCTAATAATGACTTAGGAACACCCTCTCTATAATATGAAGGCAATACCATACAATCTACTTTTGCGATTTCTTGCTCTACAGAATCTGATGTACCTAAATAATTAACAATACCTTCACTAACCCATTCGTTCATCTGTTTTTTACTTACAGCTGATGGATTATCTACATCAAGAAAACCAAGAAGTTTAAACTCAACCTTGTTGCCGTACTTTTGTTTTAATTCTCTCGCCGCATCGACATAGTGACCAACCCCTTTATCAAAAAGCATACGCGCAATAAGTAGAAAAGAAATCTTTCCATCATCAGTAGTTTCTTGAAGTTCGAACCTTTTAAGATCAACACCTGAGCCAGGTAAACGATCTGTTAAATTTTCAGGAGCTAACTTTCTACTCAAAAATAATTCTTTATCATCTTCATTTTGAAAAAATATTTTACTTGCTTTAGATTGACTCACTTTATAAAGTAAACGGGCTATTTTTGAAGAAATACTCTCATTAATAAATAGTATACCCAGTCCTGCAATGTTGTTAATTGAAGGTATTTGATACAAGCTGGCTGCAATAGTGCTATAAATGTTATTCTTTGGAGTAAAGTTCAAAACCATTGTTGGTTTCTTGTTTTTATAAATTTTAAAAAATGAATAAAAAGTACCTATATCTTTAAAAGGGTTAGTCCCCCCCTTATCAATATTTATATCAATATACGTACAGCCTAGTGCAACTAGTTTACTGGAGTATTCGTCTATTGGCGCTATTGCTATTACTTCATATCCATTTTCAATAAGTGATAGTATTGTATTTTTTCTAAAGTTGTATAAATACCAACTTGTATTCGCACTAATAACTATTCTAAACATGTGGTTTGGCTCTAAATAATCGAAGAAACTCTATAGGTGTTAATTAGTCGTTTCATTGAGAATTTTTTATTAATATTACAGGAAAAACACCTTGGGCGTGCATGCCATTTTTCTATACAACTTAGCTATCAGTTAATTTATGTATAGATAAATCTTTTACATTTTTACTTCCGACAGAAAATTCTACTTGAAAGGGACTAGTAGAAGATTTTTTAAATTCAGCTGGCCATAATTCTGTTGCTAATTTAAACATAGGCCATTTGAAAGTATTATTCACAATCGATAAACTAGAAGGAGTATAAAAGTATTTGCTTACGAAATTAGTTTCTATAAAAGGCAAGCAAAATTTGTACCCCTCATTTTGGCACACCAAATACTTTTGCATCTCTCGAGAATACAACATTCTAAACATAAAAAAATAACGAATAACTAAATGAAAATCTTTTAACTCTGTATGCAAGGACTCTAATTCATTATGCATAGCTATATAAATAGAGTTTTGCTTTAATTGGTCGAGACTTCCATTTTCAAGCAGACTAGTCATCAACATCATAGTTAAGTTAGGCTGCGATAAACAATTCAGCGCTTTAGTACCTCGATATAAAATTCGGCCAATTTTAGTCGATTTATTTTTCCAGACAGGTATATTACGAAATAGAGAAAGTACATTAATTAATAAGCTGTTTTTGCAATAAAAAGTACACACTTTATCGTGGGGGAGCCCAGAAAATAGTGAGTCAGCGCCCTGACCGTCCAATATAGCAATAGATTTATCAGCATTAGCATGTTCGAGAAGTGCAGGCATCACTACTGCTATTTGATCCGATATTGGTTCACCTATATCATTCAGAAAACGATCTGCAAATGATGAAAGATCTGTTGGTAAGTGTATTTCGAGAAAATCAATGCCCTTAGAATGACACATTGATTTAGCTTTTTCGCTCTCCTCTCCCATACTTTCCATATGGCAATTTATAGCTGCTTTAACTTTTGCTGCACTATCTGCTAACGACAAAAGCACAGATGAATCAATTCCAGCACTGAACAATGCACTATACTCTTCAGAGTGTCTTGATAGGTATTCATTTAAATCATTTCTTATACTTTCTATCAACTCTAAACTTGTATTTGACTTGATTTTTTTTGGCAAGTTGAAACAATGTTTATTAGGCTCGATTAATGAAAAACATACATAAGGCGCCAAGGAAAATGTATCTTGATATATTGTATATGGCGGTAATATAAACCCAAAAAAACTATAAAACTCTTCCGCATCAGCGTCGACTTCTAAAGAAAAGTCATTACGTATATCAACTAGCGAGTCGCTTATAATCACCATATCTCCATTGATATGCATATATAAACGAGAAATAATATCATTATTGAAGAACATGTTTTTTTCAACGCTCATCCCATGCTCTTTTAGGAAACTTACTAATTCATTGGAGTTTTTATTAAAAATTTTAATCATTTTAATTACCAGTAATATCCTTCAATTTATTTTTAAATAAAGCTTTGTATTTAGCTTTATTTAAATATAGCTCGTAAATACGTTGCAACGTGGAGAAGTTTAATCTTTTTAATGCCCACTCAAGATCACGTTTCGAATTCCTATTTTGCACAATTGAGCTTATTTGAACCGCTCTATTTTTAAGAAAACACTCCTCTTGTAAAGTCAGATATTGTGAATAGGCGGAAAGTCTATCACTAACAGTTGAATCATTTAAAACGACTTTATTTTTCATATGAAATATAGTGTGAAAATTATAATGCTTTATTTCCCCTCCATTAATTTCTACTGATAATATAATCGAAGATTTATTGTCATCTCCTTGCACAACAATCGGCTTATCACTTCGCCCATCATAAACGTCATCGAAACAAAAGTTGCCTAAACTATAAGCAATAAGACTTTTATTCAATTTTTCAATCCCTTGTAAAACATGAGGATGGTGGCCGTAATATACGTAGGGGAAAATTTCGCTTAACTTTCTAGCAAAATTAACATCATCCAAAGATGGATAGTTTATATGTTCTATTCCTGAATGTACGCTGATTATATTTAGGTAACCAAGTTCCTGATAACGTCTACCAGTATCAATCACTTTATCCACATCAAGTGGAGATATTCCAAGTTTATTTTTCTTATTTCTGACTCCCAAAGGGTTCGTATTAAAAGAGCAATAGCCATGAAACGCTAACTTTTCTCCCTCATGTTCTATTAGTAATGATTTATCTTCTGTTCCAAACCATGAAATCCCAGCTTGTTCAAGTGCTTTTTTTGTACTTAAGTAGCCATCTACCCCATAATCAAAAATATGGTTATTTGCCAAATTAACAATATTAACGCCTAGGTAGCTTAATAACTCAACATTACAAACCTTGGAAAATATATAAGCTGATTTGCTCCCGGATTTCCGCCCATCGTTTACCAAAGGAGTCTCTAAGTTACCAACAACAAAGTCATATTTTGAGAGTTCTTTTTTTACATCCGAAAAGTATTCAAACAAATTAGAGTTATTTACTTGGCAAAATTTGCCGTAAAAAGCTATATCGCCTATAAAAGCTATTTTCATATTCAAATTCTTAATAAATAAAAAATGTTAAAAAGTTAACATTAAAGTAATTCATCAAATCGTCTTTCTATAATTATTACTGTTTATAAAGTCGACATGAGAGCAAATAATTCGTAAAACCTTTTCTGATACATTAGGAACATCGTAATCAGCAACACGGCTTAATATATTGTCATTACTTTCACTTAAAATATTTAAGCACTGGATAACACGCTCTAAATTTAAACCAACCATCATCACAGCACCTTCTTCCATAGCTTCAGGCCTTTCATGCGTTTCTCTAATATTTAATGCCTTAAGCCCCAATATGGAGGACTCTTCACTGATTGTGCCGCTATCACTTAATACAGCTTTAGCATTAATCTGCAGATTATTGTATGCAGAGAAACCAAGTGGCTTCATCAATTTAATTAATGGATGAAATTTAACGTTTCTTTGTTCAATTCTATTACGTGTCCTTGGATGAGTGCTCACTATTACAGGTAAACCGTAACGTTCTGCAATACCATTCAAACACTCGACTAACTTCTCAAAGCTATCATCAGGCTGTATATTTTCTTCTCTATGTGCAGAGACTAAAAAATAACTATTTTTTTCCAAATTTAATTCATTTAACACATTCGAATCTGCAATTGACTGATGACGATCATTCAAAACCTCTAAAATTGGACTACCAGTTTTTATGATCGTTTGAGCAGGGATACCTTCTCTTAATAAATATTCCCTCGATATATCGCTGTATGTTAGGTTAAAGTCTGCAATATGATCTACAATTTTTCGGTTAATCTCTTCTGGTACTCTCATATCAAAACAACGATTACCGGCTTCCATATGAAAAATTGGGATCTTCATTTTTTTTGCAGCGATGGCACATAAGCAACTATTTGTGTCGCCTAAGACTAAAAAAGCATCAGGTTTTTCAAGTTGTAATATTGGCTCAATATTAGCTAAACATGCCGCTATTGTTTGTAACGGTGTTGATTTAGCTGCATTCAAAAAGTGCGTGGGATTTGGCAAATTAAATTCTTGAAAGAAAATTTCATTCAATTCCATATCATAATTTTGCCCTGTATGTACAAGGACATGATCTATAGCAGTTGTATCCTCAAGTTTCTTAATCACTTGAGACAATCTAATAATTTCAGGCCTAGTGCCCACAACAGTCATTACTTTAAGTTTTTTCATCATATTTCTCTTGCAAAAGTATCTGGATTTTCACGATCAAATATTTCATTTGCCCATAACATCACAATCATTTCATCTTTACCGATATTGGTAATATCGTGTGTCCAACCTGGCGCAGTTTCAACTATTCTAGAATCCTCACCGCTAACCAACAGTTCGTAAAATTCGTCAGTGACTATATTCCTAAATTTATAAGAAGCCTCGCCTTTAATAACTAGAAATTTCTCAGTTTTGGTATGATGGTAATGTCCACCACGAGTAACGCCTGGGTGAGCAGTAAAAAATGAAAATTGACCCGCGTCCTTAGTTTTAAGCATCTCAACAAAAGTACCTCGCTCGTCACTATGACGTGTCACAGCATAAGCAAACTGTTCCGGAGAAAAGTAACTCACATAAGTTGCATAAAGCGCTCGAATAAATTCTGTTCCTACCCGTTCTGAAGTTAAATTATTTCTACTTTCTTTGAATTTCTTTAATAGTAGAGCAACTTCACCAACGGTTGACTTATATACTGGCGATACTTCACATGTAGAAGGTTTTTGAATTGTAGGGTCTAGTAATCGAATAAAACTTTTACAAACGTCATCAATATATACCAGATTTAATTTTGCTTCAGCGTTATTAACAGTTATAGGTAAATCATTAATGGTATTATGGCAAAAAGTTGCCACTGCTGAGTTATAGTTTGGCCTGCACCATTTCCCAAAAACATTAGGTAGTCTATAAACAAAAACATCCGCGCCTGCTTTGTCTTGATATACTTTGAGTAAGTTTTCAGCGCCTGCTTTACTTAACCCATATGCATTATCTAATTCAGCTTGTGTAGACGAAGTCAAAACAATAGGCGTTTTCTTACCAAATGCGATCAATTCATTTACTATTAAAGAAGTAAAGTCAGTATTACCTTCTTTGAATTCTGCATCACTTTCTGGGCGATTAACGCCCGCTAAGTGGTAAATAAAATCTGCTTTAACAACTTTTGCTAAAATTTCTTCTTGAGTATTTTCACGGGTGATAGTACTGATATCGTTATAACCAGCCTCACTTAAAAACACACACAAATTCCGACCAATAAAACCATTAGCACCAGTGACTAATATGTTCATTTAAACACCCTCAGGTACGATTATATTCCCAGCCTCAATTTCACGCATAAAATCAAGTTTACGGAGTAAGTCAGCCATGCCCTCTACGTCTAATCGATGAGTATTATGTGAATTGTAATCTTCAACTGTAGATAGGTCTTTCTCACCCTCTTCATTATATTGTGAATAGTTCAAATCACGATTATCTGCTGGAATTCTGTAATAATTACCTTGATCTTGAGCAACAAACATTTCTTCTCGACTACATAATGCTTCAAATAATTTCTCACCATGTCGAGTACCAATCACATTTACTTTATGCTCAGGCTTTTTCATTAAGTTAAAAATAGCCTTTGTCAATACATCAATTGTTGCAGCGGGAGCTTTCTGTACAAAAATGTCACCGTTAACCCCGTTAGTAAATGCATGGATAACCAAATCGACTGCATCATCTAAAGTCATCATAAAACGCGTCATATTTGGATCAGTAATAGTAATTGGACTACCTTCAATGATTTGACGAACAAACAACGGTATAACTGAGCCACGAGAAGCCATTACGTTGCCATATCGAGTAGTACAAATAGTCATGCCTTCAGGTACGTTACGAGACTTAGCCACAATGACCTTCTCCATCATAGCTTTTGACGTTCCCATCGCATTAATCGGATATACAGCTTTATCTGTACTTAAACAAACAACATTTTTAACACCATGATTAATTGCAGCTTCCAATACATTCTCAGAGCCTAAAACATTAGTTTTAACAGCTTCGAGTGGATAAAACTCACACGAAGGTACTTGCTTAAGTGCTGCAGCATGAAAAATAAAATCAACCCCACGCATACAATTAGAGACACTCTGGTAATCTCTGACATCACCAATATAAAACTTCAACTTACTTGAGTTGAAGTTTTTGCGAATATCGTCTTGCTTTTTTTCATCACGAGAAAAAATTCTAATTTCTTTAATATCACTATCAAGAAATCGTCTTAAAACTGCATTTCCGAAAGAACCAGTTCCACCAGTTATGAGTAATACTTTATCTTTAAACATTTATATATTCCTATTCAAATTTTGTAAAAGTTGTATCAAAAAACACTTAAAAACCACAAAAAAGTGCATATAAAAAATAATCAATCAGTACGATGTAGTTCAGCCATTAAAATTTTTCGGGAAAATATGTACTGAAAAATGAGAGCAGGGAGTAGTGATATAATTGTTATTACAACAATATCTGTCCATTGCGTTATAAAATCATAAAATAGATATATAGTAGAAAATTTAATAATTACCGCTATGTTTAAATATTTTAATTGAACATTTAATTTATTATAACCATTTGCCACACATGCTGAATAATTAATTCCCATCATAACAAAAACATACAATAAGAAAATTAAGCTAATATAAAATTCATGTTTTATAACACCTTCACCTAACCAAAAATTGAATATATAAGGTAATATAAAGCTAAGTAAAAGCATTCCAAATAAAGCAGCTAGCAAAATATAGCGCATAGCCCTATCAATTTTTAATATACGATTGATATTTTTTTGTGCCTTTGCTTGTCCAATAGCGCTCCAAAGGGGTACCGTAATTGTTGAGAAAACGATTAGAAATATTGAAAAAACTCTAAAATATATTTGGTACTGTACAACATCTTCAGGGGCATTAATGTTTAAAATAAGAAACTCATTACTTCCATTTAAAGCTAAGAGACAAACCTGAATCCAAAAAAACTTAGAGCCAGATATTATCAATTTAAATACATCTTTTATTGTACTATTGCCCGTTAATTCATAATTCCATCGCGAGATAAGTATATAAACATATATTGTAGCTAAAATTAGTGGCGCGCATACAGCAACGCCATAGACAATACTTAAATTCAAAAATTTTACATCATCTACAACACCATCAGAAAACAATAAGTAACATAGTACTAAGGCTTGAGTCACTAACGGCAAAAAATTAGCTATTGCACTCTTTTGCATAGCCAATAATATCGAAATCACTAATCTCAAAGGAAATTGTAAAAAGATGATAATAAAAGTTACCAAAATAATTAAACTTATATCTGGAATAGCCCCTACACTCTCTTGGTAACCTAGTAAGAAATTTGGAGTAATAAGATAAACGATATATGCTACGGCGATTATGATAAAGCTAATCAAGAACAATAATAAATAACTTTGTAAAATTAATTTTCGAGCTTTGCCATATTTTTTTTCAGCAATAGTAAGTATTAACTCATTTTTTAGGCCATTACCTAACCCTAAGTCAAAGAACAATAACCAATTTAATAGTGCTAACAGTGTAAACCAGTTCCCTAGAATAGTTTGATCATCAAAGTATTCTATATAAGCAGGTATGGTTATAATACCTACTACTATAGCTAAAGCTTTAAAAATTAGGGATGCAGACAAATTACCTACTAATAGATTAACTGAGATCATCACAAGTCTTCTTATAGACAGGAGAGGGATAACTACACAGTTTTACTGTGCTAGAAATATTTCTCTTAAATTTAGGAGTATCTCTCTTAACAAGATAAAAAAGAATGATATAAGTTAGTGTAAAGTAGTAATGTGGCTCTTTATTTAAAATACTGAATACAAAAATTAGAACAATAAAACGACTCATCAAACTAATCCTGTTTTGCTTAATAACACCATATAACCAACCTAACGTGTATACAACTCCCATTCCACCAAAAGAAGACAGAAAAAACGTTGATGTTGATGTTTGTGCCGCATCAGTATAAATTTTATAATTCTCTAGCTGCTGAGCTAAGCCAAGACCAAAATAAGGATTCATAAAAAACAATTTAATATTTGTAATAGGTGACGCTACTCTTTCGCTAATTGAAGCTGAGTCTTCTGCAGTAAATTTAGAAAAAAGAGATGGTAACGCATCTGCTAGGCTAACCATAATCAGAGGTAAATAGAAAACGATTAGTATCATAAAAATAATACCAATCAGCATTATTATAAACCTTAGCATTACACCTGAATACCTAACTGTTAACCAATAACTTATCGCTAATAGCAAAAAGAGTGAAGATGCCGTGGACATTGTTGAAACCATACATAAACTTAAGATTGTAAAAAAAAACTTTTTAAATCGAACTGTATTACTAAATAATAATAACAAAGCAACAGCTAGATACGATCCAAATATACCAGGTTCCCAAAATGGCCCCATATTCCTATATGTTAAGTGGTTATCATAAACAAAAAACACATAACCTGATAGGTATGGCATATCCTTAACATTTCTATATTGAGGTAGAGGTAAATCTATTAACAGACCATTTACAAGCACGTAAATAATCAATGAGATTAATGCAAAAAACACCATCGAAAGTAAAAAATATTTAATGGCTTTTTCTGTTGGGATTAAACACGTAATAAGATAAGAAAAAGTTATTATTAGCCAAAACTTTCCCAATACTAAGATGTTTGGTAAGCCAGCATTAATCGCTGTAGTTAATAAAGATGAAAAAATAAAGAATAAAAATAAGAACAATGCCCGCTTGTCTTTAACAAGTAAGTCTATTCGACCTGATAGCGCAAAAAAAAACACAAATAAAGAAATAGGTACGACTAAGAACAAATGAAAGAAATTACCTTCAACTGATGATAAAGCATAACCACTTGTAGTAAAAACGCATGCAATAATAAATAGAGTTAAAAAAAAATACTCTATATTATTATATTTAAACCTTCTTTTACCCATTATTGTTATTTTTCTTTCTTTGTCTTAACTTTATAACAATGCTTTCATCAGTCCTTAAACCAAATAATGGTTTAAGGTTGCGAACAACACTCATCATAATACGAGTAAGTAACGGATATAAGATAATTTCGCCTACTAGTTTTTCATATTTACTATCCGGCAGCATAAATGTGGGGTGCTTTAAAGGAAACGTTAATGAAGTTGTAGGTATTTCACAAAACCGTCCTGTCATAGTCTTTTTCATAGAGTTCCCTCCATGGGTAGAGTGTTCGTCAACTCCTATATTTTTAATTAAATTTACGGTAGGTGCAATTCCGTACAAACTATTAACTCTTAAAGAGAATAGCATTTGTCTATCCCAAGAAGCTATATTAGGTAAAGTTTCTAATAACCTCTTAGTTTTAATGACTACATCCTTATCCTGCTGATATAATCGTGAATCACTATAACTTGACTCAATCGATTTCCAGGAGTTCTCTGATAGTAATTTCAAGTCACCATCATAATATTTATTGTATTTAGGTGCCCAAGTAGCCCAACCGCATGGTAATAAATGCTGTGTGTAAACATAACTAGCATTATTAGGCTCACTGTACTTTTCTAAGTAATTAGTTCCACAAACCCAAAGTACTCGAGTATCTTCTTTATATCTTTCTAGCATTTCTTGACAGAATCTAAAAAAACTAGTCTCTGGCAGATTATCATCTTCTAAGAATATGGCGCTTTCCTCGGTTTCTAAAACCCACTTGGCGCCTTTACCAATTCGATCATATACACCTTTATTTTCTTCAGCATAATTTTTTACTACCTCACAATCCCAGTCAATAAGTGATTCAACATATGAGCGGACCTCATCTGTTAATAACTTTTCTTCTTCAGTCCGAGGGCCATCAGCTATTATATATATTTTTCTAGGCCCTGCGTCCCTAATACGACTTATGATTCTGCTTAGCGTGTCTTTTCTTTTAAAAACAAATAAAACAACCGGTATATCTAACACTCATAACCTCGACAATTAATTACAGCTATCATTATAAAAAATTTATATTTTACTAATAAACTTACTAACCACATCCTCGTAAGAGGAAACATTAAAGCTCTCAGAGTTCAAACAGTTAACCTTTAACTTCAAAATATCTTCTTTTGATAACTTAATGGCATTTTCCACAACATTCAATTGCGCTTCGTAATCAGTCAGAGGTAGCAAGTAACCATGAACACCGTTCTCAATATATTTACTTAAATCACCTAAATCAGTTACTAGTACAGGAATACCTGAATAAATACTTTCCGCTACTTTAGTGGGAAAACCGGCTATTGAGTCACGTTTATTATCTCTAAGTAAAATAGAAAAGTGACTGTTCTTAAGCAAATTAACAACAGTGCCATTACTCACATGACCATGAAAGGTAAGATCACTAGCTATTACGTTAATCCATTTACTACAGCAAGGCATACATTGGGTTAACTCTTCGGAAGAAAAACCGAGTATGTTTAACTTGAATTTATAACCTTTTGACTTCAGATCAGAGAATATATTTAAAACTAAATCTATTCTGTCCTTCAGTGATGAACTGTCATCCTTTTTCATATCATTTCGAAATGGCCTACCCGCATAAATAAATGTTGGTATATCATCCAATAATGGCTCATATATATCTATCGTTTCTTTAGAGTTAAGCGGAGGTACAACAACAGTAACTTTACCTTTATTTTGGTAATAATTTGATAAATATTCACTAATACAAATGACCCCATCTGCCATAGCGTTAAACCACACTTTTTGCATATAATCATCTATAAATTTTATAGTATCAAAAAATATACTTTTTGTTTTAACTGATAACCAATCTACGCAATCGACAATCACCTTTATATCATTCTTTTTACAGTAAAGAGTAAGAAATAAGTTAAATACAGAGAGTACAGGACTTCCATACAATACGACTGCAAAAACTTTATGTTTATACTCTCGAGTTTCAATAAGGTTTCGAACTATATCGAATGTATTTCTAAACTTTAACCATCCGCTAGTCCCCTTAGGATAAGGAAGTGAATAACATTTAAATCCATCCTCTTCCTTTTCATTACTCAATTTAATACTACTGCCACTCGACTGCTGTGTATCTACAATTGTAACTTTATACCCGAGATTCCTAAATAACTTAGCATTTGCAGTTACACGCTTACCAGCCGCATTTCCATCGGGAAAGTGAAAATTACCGATGTAAATTATATCTTTTTTATTTTGCATATGTACCTAGATACTGAATGTAATACAAATGAATGTTGTTTTTTATAACATTCAAAAGATGATTTAAAAATTTAGTGAGAGAATTAATATTTTCATTCGGTGTATTTCCAACTGAAGTGTCGAGCATATCTACTATAAAGAAAAAATATCAAAATAAATGAAGCTAACTGTATGCCTTCAGCTACTTTGAAGTACTCTCCTAATACACCAATGGTCGACATAATTACAGAAGATATTGAAATGACAATTAATGTCTGATGGGATGATAAGCCTGCACGTTGTAAAATGTGATGCAAGTGATCTCGATCAGGTTTAAATGGAGATTTACCTTTACGGTATCGTCGCATAACAATTGCTAACATATCCATTAATGGAATTGCACAAACCCATAAAGCAGTTACAGGTCTGAATGATGAATTATCACCTTGAGTGCCGATAGTTAGTAACCAAATCACACTCAGACCGATAAACATGCTCCCGGCGTCACCCATAAATATTTTTTTGCTAAATTTTCTAAAATATCCAAGATTAAACATTAAATAAGGTAAAGTAGCTGTTGCTAGAATAAGTGGATAGCTTAAATAGCTAGTATTACCACTCATTAAAAACAAAACTGCAATAGCAGTAAATGTATTTAAACTTAAACTACCTATCAGGCCATCTATACCATCTACCATATTGTAAGCGTTAATCACGACTATTATTGCAAAATAAGTAAATACTATCCCAGCTGGTCCTAGTTGAATAACTCCAAAGCCAAATAGATCACCAAGGTTAGATATGTAACCACCAACACCATAGATCATTAAACTTGCTATGATAATTTGACCTACAATACGAATCCGTACTTTTAGATCAAACTTATCATCGAGCGCGCCAATAAACACCATCATTGCTGAAGCAATTAGATACATACGCAGTTCCAATGTATTAGGCAACCACAGTAGACTTGCTGCCAATACTGCTACAAATATTGATATACCACCAATAAGTGGTACTTGCCCTTGATGGTGCTTTCTTGCATTAGGCTTATCAACTAATCCCACATCAATAGCAATGGGCTTAAATAACTTTATTGTTATAAAGGCACAGATAAAAGCAGTCAAGATTGCAAGTATCATTATATTAGCTTCCTTTTACTTTTTATCGAAAAGTAACGAATAAGCACAATTAACATTGATAAAATTCCACCAAGGAAAGTCCCTAACACTACAATTAGAGCACGTTTAGGTTTTGCTTTCTCTTCTGGGGCGTTTGCTGGGTCTACAGTTTTCAAGACATATTCCTGTGATACTTCTGCCAACATAATTGTTTTAGTTTGCTCTTCAATTAGTTGATAAAAGACTGTTTGCATATCAGCAAGTTGGGTCTCTTGTAGCTTTATCCTTAAATAGTCGATGCTACGTTGCGCTTCAGCTTTATCCTGTTCACGCATTACAGTATTAATATCATGAACCAACAAAAGTAACCAATTAGTAGCCATTTCAGGAGAATTATACTCCAAGCTTAAGGTTATCATACCGCTATCTTTATCCCGAGCCACAGTAAATATTTCGTAAAATACTTTATATGCTTCCCATGATGAAGGCTTTGGCTCCCTAGGTGCTTTTACTTCTCTTACCCACTTTTGTGTTTTTTCATCATAAATATCTTCGTCTAATGTAAGTTTATTGGTATTTACGTTCCAATTTTCAACAGCCATTAAAGGCACTAAGATATCGTGTCTGTTAATAAACTCTTCTATAAAAACACGAGACTTTAATACTTCAAGCGCTAAGCCTGTTTTATCGGTGCCGCCGCCGCTGAGATTAATTCCAGCTAAACTAGCTAAACCACCAAATTGGCCTGCCATTTTAGATAAACCACTAGCTCCGCCTTGTTCACTTGCCGGTGCGAGTAAAGTCGTTGCTCGATAAATATTCGGTTGGTTTATCGCATAAATAACAGATAAGATAACGAATAAAGCACTGATAGCAATAATAATTAGCTTACCCGACCATATAGCATGCCAAAGTTCTGCTAGATCAATTTCGTCTTCTTCGGGAAGGTTAGTCTGATGATTATATTCTTTTGAATTCATTGCCTTGACTTCGTTTGAAGTACTTCCTTGCAAT
>TARA_B110000211_G_scaffold233977_1_pt1 | contig 15353 bp, 13 predicted proteins | sample TARA_B110000211 | Tara Oceans TARA_B110000211 (sample SAMEA4397516) | marine metagenome | biome: Polar Biome; feature: [DCM] deep chlorophyll maximum layer (ENVO:01000326); material: water (ENVO:00002006), including particulate matter (ENVO:01000060) such as... | depth 30 m
GGAGGGATGAAAAAAGTTGTCGCGGTCCCACTGGTCGAGTTGGTCATTGTTCAGCATCTGAGGCCCCTGTAATGTTGCGTCATGCCCAGTCGCGGCAGACATATTTTATTTCCATGAATTCCTGCATGCCAGATACGGCGCCTTCGCGGCCAAGCCCCGATTGCTTGACACCGCCAAATGGAATGGAGGCGCCTGTCACCTTGGTCCGGTTCACCGCGACCATTCCAAACTGCAACGCGCGGCTCATTCGGTAGATCCGGCGGGAGTCCATGCTGTGCAGATAGGCGATAAGACCGTACTCTGTATCATTGGCGCGGCGCACGACCTCTTCCTCTGTGTTGAAGGCAGTAATGGCCGCCACCGGTCCAAATGTCTCCTCCCGCATGATCCGCGCCGTATCGGGCACATTGTTCAGAACGGTAGGGCAATAGAACAGCGGCCCGGCATCGTGGCGCTTGCCGCCACAAGCCAGGTTCGCACCCAGCGCCAGCGCATCCGCGACATGTTCTTCTTGCTTCGTTACAGCGCCTTCGTTCATCAGAGGGCCAATATCGGGGTTTTCCATGCCAGAGCCCACGCTGAGTGCCTTGGTCGCTTCGGTAAAGCGACGACAAAAAGCGTCATAGACCGGGCGCTCCACGTAAATCCGGTTCGCGCCAAGACAATCCTGCCCAGAGGTGGCGAATTTCGCCTTGATCGTTTCTTCCACAGCGGCTTCGAGATCGGCGTCAGCGAAGACAATCACGGGCGCGTGGCCGCCCAGCTCTAGAACAAGTTTCTTCACGGTGACCGCTGACTGGCGATACAGGAGCCGACCGATCTCGGTCGAGCCAGTAAAGGACAGCGCACGAACCCTTGTATCAGACGTCCACGGCGCGACGACGGTCTCGGGGCGTCCGGTCACGATATTGAAGACGCCCGGAGGCAGACCGGCGCGTTCGGCCAGCTCGGCCAGAGCCAGCGCAGAGTAGGGAGTTTCGCTCGCGGGATGTGCTACTATGGTACAGCCAGCGGCCAAAGCTGCGGCGGCCTTACGCGTTAACATCGCCGATGGAAAATTCCACGGCGTTACAAGAGCAACAACACCCATCGGCTCGAGCCACAGTTCGACCTCTGCGCCCTGTAGGTGGCTGGTAACCCCTTCGATGTCCGGGCGCTTTGCCTCTTCGGCGTAGAATTCTAGAAAGGAAGCAGCATAGTCGATCTCGCCTCGTGCCTCTGAGAGCGGTTTGCCCTGCTCCAGAACCATGATCCTCGCAAGATCCTCCTTGTGCGTTAGGATCAGGTCAAACCAGCGCCGCAGGGTGCCCGAGCGCTCTTGAGGCAGCAGCTCCGCCCAGCCATCAAAGGCTGCCTGCGCCGCGTCTACTGCCGCCAAAGATTCGAGTTCCGACAAGGCGGCCACTTTGCCGATAACGTCGCCGGTTGCGGGGTTGGTAACGGCAAACGTCTCGCCGGAGCTTGCCCCTTGCCATTTGCCGCCGATATAGCTGAACCCGCGCAAAAGTCGTTTGTCAGAAATATCGCCTTTTGCAGTCATTGCGGTGTCGTACATCACTCGCCTCCTCCGGTTAGCGTCAAGTTGATTGCTTTTCTGCGTCCATCTCGGCCATGTCGCTGAATCGGTCACCTATCCGCGGATGGGCACGACCGCCGTCAGACGCACCTATGGCGATCAGGATTTCATCGGGGCCTGGTGAATCTGCAATTTGAAAATTAGTCGTCAGAAAATGCGACCGTTTGCCGGTCTCGCTTTTGTGGATCATCGGCAGCGACAGTAACGCACCCGGAGCGTTGCGAGTGTTGGTAAAGCTCAGATAGGTTGTGCCATGCACAGCTTCACGAAATTGGTTACCGAAGCGCAGAGTGTGGATCAATGCCGAGGCGTGCTCGATTTCACCGTTGACACCGACGCAGGCGGCCTTGCCAAAGGCTTCGACACGGTCTGGCGCCATTAGCTCCACCAAACGGCGGGTCATCTCTGCGCCTAGATCGGAAGCAATGTTTCGTATCTCGGGATCTAAATCTTCCACAAACCCACGACCAGCCCACGGGTTCGAGAGAACTGCGGCGACGACAACTGACGTGATCGGCTTATCGGCGGCACGCCCACATTCGACTAAAGTTTCTTCAACGAACACTGCGAACTTCCGGACTCCAAGCGACATGGTGATACTCCATTTTGATGTACTGTTGGCGAGATAAGCTACCTTAGCTATAGCTTTCTTCCTGTGAATCGCTGGAATAGATTTGACTTTGTTGCTGTCAAGGGGAGTATGAAGAAGCGGTGTGGAGTCGTCATAGTCGTCGATAACAACGCCGCAGTGTCTGAGATAGGCAGAAAGAGAATTGAGGCATGGACTGTAAAGCTAGACTTGCATCGTTGACCCAGACTGTTGCGCTGATCAATGGCGCTGATAGCCTCGATTTCTTGCTCAAGAATCTGGCTGAGACTGCCTGTGCGCAGATTGGCTGGGAAATGAGTTCGATTATGTCAATTGATGTCGAACACGGATTTGCGCATGTTTTGGCGCGGCACGATCCAACGCTTTTGCAGCACGAATTACCTGAGCGCTGGGAACTTGCTACTAGCCCGGCACTCGTTGCGCTGAAACGCAATCAGCAAGTTTATATCCGCGACATTCGTGAATCGGATGAGTTCCACGCCTATCGGATCGAATCTTACAAGCGCGACTACCGTACGGTGTTGGTCATTCCAATGAAATGCGTCGATTTCGGCGGCAAGCCTATGGTGTTGACGCTACTATCGCGCGAGGTAAAGGAAATTTCTAACGAGGACCAACTCGTGCTCGACATGGTTGTCCAGCTCGGGATCGCCGCAGTAGGCCAGGAACGTCGGGTTCAGTCCGCTCAACAAGAAGCATTGCGGCAAGATCAGGCTTTGAAAACCCACACCGCTCTGCTCGACCACGCGCTTGCCGAACAATCGGTTTTATCGCTTTGCGAGCTGATCAACACGCAGCTCCGAATACCGATGGTGGTGGTTGACTTCACTGTGTCTGATTTGGTCGCCTGGCGGACACCTAATTCAAGCCTGTTCGACGACATCACGTGGCAGGCGGAAGTGCATCGTATCTTTGGATCCCAGATAAGCAAAATCGCAAAAGACTTGCTCGAGCGGAAGGGGCCTTGTGAAACCATACTTCGGCTAGACAACGGAACAGACTTCATTCAGTTTCCTGTTCGGGTTCAGCCACTTATCGTTGATGCCAGCACAGTGGGGGCACTTGTCATCTTTAAGCAGAGCGAGCCTGAAGATCTGCTTGACCTACTCATGCTGGACAGCGCTCGTTTTGCGCTCAGTGTGATGATGATGCGGAGTTTTATACGTTTTAGTTTCGAGACCCGGACTCAGGCCGAGCTTTTCCTTGAAATCATCGAAAGCCGCTGGCGCGATCAGGCTGACGTTATGATACGTGCCAAACGGCTGGGTTTCGATTTTACCCGAAGCCACAAGTTGCTGGTCATTGGCCTCTTCTCTGACAAGCGGGAACCCGGAAACATGATCGATCTGCACCGTGCGCTCGTTCGCATCGTGGATGGCAAAAATTCCGGTATTTCGGTGTTGAACGCGGCGGGGGCTCTGGTGTGCTTTTGCCCGCTTCAGCCCGATGACACGCCAGAACGGCTGCAAAAGCTAGCCAAACTGGTGGCGCGCGAGGTGGGCAGCTATCTGGGGGAAACTCCAGTTGTCGCAGTCAGTCAGATTTGCACCAAACTTTCGGACTATGCTGAGGCTTGGGACCGTTGCCAGCGTGTGGTGGCAATTGCGCGTTCGCTGGGGCAAACCGGGGCATTATCGATGCAAGATTTCGGACCGCTGCCGATGCTTGCGTCGGCAGCTGGGGTGGATGAAGTGCAGCAGTTTCTGGCGGATGTTCTTGGCGAGGTAATCGAACATGACCGAGACAAGGACACGCCCTACATGCAAACGCTTGAGATTTATCTGCGCGAACGGGGTCGCAGCCAATCCGCGGCTGATGCGCTTGGCCTACATGTTACGACCCTGCGCTACCGGCTCAAACGAATCGAAGATCTATTCGGCATCAATATCGAAGCGCCTGAAAGCAGATTTTCAGTAGAGTTGGCTATTCGCATGCACCAAATGATCGCCAACAGCTGATGTCGGCCCCGGCCTGTTTTCCGGATGCGGGCAAGCCTTACTGTGAAACCAAGCAAAGATTTACTGTTCCCTGCTCAGATTGTCACGAAGTGCGCCGCCAGTCTCTGCCGTTAACATTCTCCTGAACAAGACACTGACACTGAGGTGGATGCACCCAGATCAGTTGACCGAGGAGAATGGGATGGACCCCAAGGCGTTAAGACAAGCGTTTGGAACTTTTGTAACAGGTGTGACGGTGATTACGACGCGTGACAGCGACGGCACACCGCGAGGCATGACTGCGAATTCTTTCACTTCCGTTTCGCTTGATCCGCCTCTGCTGTTGGTCTGCGTCGGCAAATCGGCCGGAAGCTACCCCGTTTTCAGTAAAGCAGAGTCTTTCGCAGTAAATATCCTGCACGAGGGCCAAACCGTGGTTTCCGGCACCTTCGCTTCCAAGACGGCAGACAAGTTCCAGGACGTTACCTATGACGATGTCCACACCGGTGCACCGGTGCTCACTGATAACCTGGCTTGGTTCGACTGTAGCCTGCACCAGAAGGTTGATGCAGGCGATCATGTCATCCTGATCGGTCAGGTCCAAGCTTTTGGCACCAGCACTGCGGCACCTCTTGGTTTCTGCCGGGGCACCTATGCGAGTGTAAAGGATCCGCTACCTTCCGGATGGTTAGAGACGCAGGGTATGGTGGTTAGCTATCTTGTCGAAACACCGGCTGGTGTTCTATTGCGCGAGGATGGCAACGGCGGCTATGTTCTGCCCCGGGTGAGTCGTCGCCGAGCTGAGGCCAATCCACTTTTCGAAGGCAAAACTGGGCTGAAGCTGTTTCCAGAAACGACTTTTCTCTATTCCATATTCGACATCGCGGAAGACGATCCGGGCCAAGTGATTTATCGCGCCCGACTGGCAGGCGACGCGCTACCAAACGATCTGCCTGACAATCTTCGTCTCTTTGGCTTCGACGACATTCCCTACGACGCAATTTCCACTAACGAACTGCGGTCTGTGCTGCGGCGCTATACCCGTGAGCGCAATGACAGGCGGTTCAGCATCTACGTCGATTCCGATGAAGGTGGCCGTGTCGCCTTGTTGGATGGTGATACCCGCTCTTGGGCACAACACCAAATTAACGCGCAGTAAAATCAGGAGAGCTTTCGTGAAAACTACAATCAAATCTCTGGAAGGATCCCGTCAGGATTTGTTCATCAACGGACAGTTTCAAACCCCTCACAGCAATCGCTACATTCCAAGTTTTGACCCGACCACGGGCAAAGAATGGTACAGTTTTGCCGAAGCTGACAGCACAGATGTAGCCGCCGCCGTAGAGTCTGCAACCCAGGCATTCCACAGCGCGGTCTGGCGTCGGATCACGCCTACAGACCGTGGAAAAATGGTGCGCAGGCTTTCTGAACTTGTGCTTGAGCATGCCGACGAGTTGGCCCTGATCGAGACCCGTGACAATGGAAAACTGATCAAGGAAATGATCGCGCAAATGCGCGCCATTCCCGACAGTTATAGCTACTTCGCTGGGATGGCAGACAAGGTCCATGGCGAAACTGTTCCTGTTAACAAGTTGGATTCCCTGAATTATTCCCGACGCGAACCATTGGGCGTAGTTGCCATGATAACACCGTGGAACTCTCCGCTGATGATGCTGACTGGAACGCTTGCCCCCTGTCTGGCCATCGGCAACACGGTGGTTGTCAAACCTTCGGAACATGCGGCCGCTTCAACACTCGCACTCGCAGAACTGGTGTTAGAGGCCGGCATTCCGCCCGGTGTCGTAAATGTGGTGACCGGCGGTGGCTCCGTCACGGGCGAGGCGCTGACAAGTCATCCCGGCATTGCTAAGTTTGTCTTTACCGGTAGCACGGCGACGGGCCGTCGAATCGCTGCAAACGCAGCAGCTAACTTGGTCCCATGTCAGATGGAGTTGGGAGGAAAATCCCCCCACGTCGTGCTTGCCGATGTCGATATTGATCGTGCCGTGAACGGCGTGGTTTCGGGCGTTTTCGCTGCTGCCGGGCAGACTTGTGTTGCCGGTTCGCGATGTTTCGTGGAGGCCAGCGTTTACGACCAGTTTCTCGAAGCTCTGGTGGAGCGTACCCGTCGCATCACTGTCGGACATCCAATGGACGAAGCCACCGATATTGGCCCGCTGGCCCTGAAATCCCAACTTGAGAAAGTCGAAAATTATGTTGGTTCAGGTGTAGGCGAGGGGGCGACTGTTGCAATTGGCGGTCGTCGACCGCAAAGCTCCGAACTGGCCCAAGGATGGTATTACGAGCCGACTGTTTTAACGAATGCAACCAACGATATGGGTTTCATGCGCGATGAGATCTTTGGACCCGTTGTTGGCGTAATGCCTTTTCAGGACGAGGCAGAGATGATCGCGTTGGCAAACGACACCGAATACGGGCTCGCGTCCGGGATTTGGACCAAAGACATTGATCGCGCCATGCGATTTGCCGATCAAATCGACGCCGGAACTGTTTGGATCAACACCTACCGCTCGGCGGCCTATATGTCTGCCAACGGCGGTTTCAAAAACAGCGGTTATGGGCGACGTGGCGGCTTTGACGTGATGCGGGAATTCTCTCGATCCAAGAATGTGCTGATCGACTATTCGGGCGCGATGCAGGATCCCTTTGTGATCCGTCTCAAGTGACCCAGAAAATACCACTGACACAGAGAGGAGTAGCTTCATGAAATTCGCCGTATCGCTCACCATGGAACGGTTTTCGCCGGACACATCAATGACTGAGGTCAAGCAGAACCTGCTTGAACTGGCGCAAATGGCCGACGAGGGCGGCTTTGAAACAATCTGGACTTCGGAACATCATACCATTGAATGCACTATTTCGCCCAATCCGTTCCTGACCCTGACCTGGCTGGGCCAGCATACAGATCGCATCCGTCTGGGCACCTCGACAATCGTGGCCCCCTACTGGAGCCCGATCCGGCTTGCCGGTGAATCCGCAATGTGTGACCATCTGACTGGCGGGCGGCTCGAATTTGGAATTGCCCGGGGCTCTTATCAGTACGAATTCGACCGCATGGCCAACGGCATGATCCAGCAGGAGGGTGTCGCTTACCTCAAGGAGTTGGTCCCGGCGGTCAAGGAATTGTGGAAGGGCGACTACGCGCACGACGGACACTATTGGAAATTCCCCTCGGCCGCGGCAGTGCCAAAACCTGTCCAGAAACCGCATCCGCCGATCTGGGTTGCCGCGCGCGATCCCGGCACTTTTGACTGGGCGGTTGCCAATGGTGCGAACCTCATGACCACGCCGCTCTCCGCCCCTGCGGCCGAGATCGCTGTTTTGGGTGAGAAGTTCCGCAAAGCGATTGCAGATCACCCGGAAATCACCAAAAGGCCAAGACTTATGATGCAGCGACGCACCTGTGTCTATGACCGCGCAGAGGACCAGGAACTAGCCATCAAACACTCGATCGACCATGGCCGCCATTTTGAAAACTTGATGCAGAATATCGGAGGTGTCGAGAACGGTTTCCCTAAGCCGGTCCCTTTCGACTTGGTCAAGGGAAAAGAGAACTACAATCCTGCCAATATCAGCAAGAATCTGATGTTCGGAACGCCGGATCAGGCGATTGAAAAGTTGCTGGACTACGAAAAGGCTGGCGTCGACCAGTATTGCCTGGGCCTCACCTTCAATCTGCCGTTTGCGATGCAGAAAAAGACGCTCCGACTTTTCATCGACGAAATCCTGCCGGTGTTTGCGGAGCGCGAACGTGACGCGCAACGCGCCTCTGCGGCACTGGCCGGGTACTGAGCATGGCGGGGCCGTCCGGACTCCATAGGGTTGGTGCCGTCGAACTGAACTATCGGCTCGACGGTACTGGCGAGGTGCCGTTGGTGTGTATTCACGGGGTCGGCTCGTATCTGGAAGCATGGGATGGCGTGGTCCAGCAGCTGGGTGACAAGTTCACCGTGCTTACATTCGACCTGCGTGGGCATGGCCAGTCGTCCCGGATCAAGGGTAGATACGAAATTGACGATTTCGTTCACGAGACTTTGACGCTGGCTGATCTGGTTGGCTTCGAAGGCTTTAATCTCGCGGGCTTTTCGCTGGGCGGGCTTATTGCGCAGCGAATGGCGCTGACCCATGCAGATCGATTGCGACGACTTATACTGCTGTCGACGGTAGCAGGGCGCACGTCCGATGAGCAGGATCGCGTGCGCGCGCGGGCCGCTGCGCTTCAGTCGGGCGAGCGGGGCGAACATTATGACAACTCTCTGTCGCGTTGGTTGACCGAGGCGTTTCAGGCTGCAAACCCCGACTTGGTCAATAAGCTGCGGGCGCGGAATGCTTCGAATGATCCCGAGTGTTATGCCGCTGCGTATCGCGTTCTGGCTGAAACTGACTTCGGTGGTTTTTTAGATCAAATTGGGCTGCCAACCTTGATCGCAACCGGTGAGAACGACATCGGGTCCAACCCACGCATGGCACAGTACATGCATGATCGGATTCCAGGATCCGAGTTGCGGATTCTGCCTGGCATGCGTCACTCGATTCTTACCGAGGCGCCCAATCAGGTTGCCGATCTTATCCGTGAATTTGTACTGAAGCAGGACGATGAGGATGGACAAAGTATTGCCTGACAGGTGCGAGGCCTTTTTGGTTGCCTTCGCTGTTGTGGTCAGAGGCCTGCCCAATATCGCGCGAGCTTTCCGATGATTGTCGAGGAACGCATTTATCGTATCACATCGGGCAAGATGAAGAGTTATCTTCATCTGGTACGGGAAGAAGGTCTAGCCATCCAGCAGCCGATCCTGGGCAACCTGATCGGATATTTCGTTACAGAGATCGGCCCACTCAGCCATGTTGTACACCTATGGGGCTACGACAGCCTCGATGATCGTAGCCGACGACGCGGGTTACTGGCAGCGAACGAGGATTGGCAAGCCTTCACAATCAGGCTTTCGGCGCTGATCGAGACTATGGAAAATCGGATTTTGCTTCCGGTCAACTTTTCGCCTTTGCAGTAAACCATGCCAATGTACTGCCTCTTATCCGAGTATCGGCCGGTCAAGATGTCCTCTGAAATCTAGGAAGACGTGTAGCAGGACCTGCGCTTCAATCATTTTATTATGAGCCTGTTTGGGCAGTAGAGAGGCGGAGTTGCGCGATTGACCGATAGAATAGAAATACGGAACCTCTACAAGATTTTTGGCTCCGACCCTGAGACTGCTCTCAAGCGCTTGGAGGGTGGGGCGACCAAGAACTCGTTACTGGCCGAAACCGGAAATGTTTTGGGTGTGAACAACGTTTCGCTGAGCGTGGCCAAAGGCTCGATCTCTGTCATCATGGGGCTGTCCGGGTCTGGTAAATCGACGCTGGCGCGCTGCGTGAACCGTATCTTGGAACCGGATGCTGGCCAGATCCTGCTCGACGGTGAGGACATCACTCGTGTGCGTATCGACAAAATGCGTGAGATCCGCCGCCACCGGATTTCGATGGTGTTTCAGAATTTCGGCCTGTTGCCGAACCAGTCTGTGATCGAAAACGTCGCCTTCGGGCTCAAGCTGCGCGGTTTGCCGTTACACGAGCGGCAGCAAAAGGCGGGCGAAGTGCTTGAAGTGGTCGGTCTGTCACAATGGGCCTCGCACTTGCCTGAGGCCCTGAGTGGCGGCATGCGCCAGCGGGTCGGACTTGCACGGGCCCTTGCGACCGAGGCGGATGTTTTGATCATGGACGAGGCATTCAGCGCGCTTGATCCGCTGATCCGCTCAGAGATGCAGGAAGAGTTGCTGCGCTTGCAGACCAGCCTGCACAAGACCGTGCTCTTCATCACCCACGATTTTCAAGAGGCGCTGCGTCTGGGCACCCGGATTGCGATAATGTCCGACGGTGCCTTGATCAGAGAAGGTGCGCCGCAGGATATCGTGCTTGATCCGCAAAGCGATTACGTTGCTGCATTCACACGCAACGTAGACCGCGCGCGCCTCTTCGACGCACAATCGATCATGCTGGTGGATGACAGCACCGAATTTGATCCCGGCTCGGTAGATGAGTTCACCGCCGTCGCCCCGGACACCAAACTGATCGATGTCGCGCACGCAGCCCAGTCAGGCCGACCCATCGCCGTGATCGACGCCGAGGGCCGTTACCGTGGGCGTATCCCGCACAAGACGCTGCTCGCCGGGATGGCCGGAACACCCGAAAAACCCCAAACCGCGACGAAAGAAGGGATGCCGACTGATGTTTGATATCGAAAACTACCGAATTCCGCTGGATTCGTGGATTCAGCAATTTGTTGAGTGGCTCGCATTGAATTTCCGGCCACTGTTCTTGACCATCAAGTGGCCGGTCGAAGAGCTTCTCAACTTTATCGAGAACAGCCTTCTGGCAACCCCGCCGCTTGTCGCGCTTGCTGCCTTCGTGGGCCTAGCGCTTTGGGTTTCCGGGCGGGGGCTGGCGGTTTTCACGGCGCTGTCGCTTGTCCTTTTGATGTTGATTGATATCTGGCCGGAAACGATGACGACGCTTGCTCTCATCGCCACGGCCATCGTAATTTGCGTCATCATAGGCATTCCGACCGGTATTCTCTGCGCCCGAAGTGACACTACCTGGCGCATTGTGCGACCTGTGCTCGACATCATGCAGACCACGCCCAGCTTCGTCTATCTGATCCCGGTGGTGATGCTCTTTGGTGTGGGAACTGTGCCGGGCGCGGTCGCGGTTGTCGTCGTCGCGGTTCCGCCGCTCATCCGCTTTACAAATCTCGGCATCCGGATGGTTGATCGTGAGCTGGTCGAGGCTGGGATCGCTTTTGGTGCGACTGATCGACAGCTTTTGTGGGAGGTGCAACTGCCGCAGGCGCTGCCGACGATTTTGGGAGGTCTGAACCAGACCGTCCTATTGGCGATGGTCATGTCCGTCATCGTCGCGATGATTGGTGCCGAGGGCCTTGGCCTTGTGGTGCTTCAGGGACTCGGGCGGCTGGATATCGGGCGCGCAGGGGTTGGGGGTATCGGGATCGTGCTGGTCGCGATTATCCTCGATCGGTTGACGCAGGCTATGGCCAATCGCAACCCCGGCAAGACCAAGAAGGCCAGCGGACTACGCAGCGCCCTGCGCAATCTACTGGGCCGTGGCAATGCCGACCTTGCAACTACAGGCGAAAAAGGGGCGCAGGGCAACTGACTTGCCGCCGCTTTAATTCACGAAACAACGACACAACAGGAGTTAAACACATGAAGAAACTTACCAAACATCTGCTTATAGGTCTCGCTGCAGGGGCGATTGCCCTGCCTGCTCTTGCCCAGGAAATGCCTGGCGAAGGCAAGACGGTCAGGTTCGCGCGCAGCGACAGTCTTGGTGCCTCATATGTCCAGACAGAAATCCTGACCAAGATGATGGAGGATCTGGGCTATGATGTGGATCTGACTACCATCGGCATGTCCGCGTTTTTTCAGGCGGCTGCGCAGGGCGATCTTGACATGACCGGCGACATCAATGTGCCCCAGCGCAAGCCGCAATACGACACAGTGGCCGACAGGCTCGCGCTGCTCGGCAACGGCATGATCCAAGGCGGTGGCACCAATGGCTATGTCATCGACAAGGCAACGGCCGAAAAATATGACATCACGGATGTCGGCCAGTTGAAGGATCCTGAGCTTGCCAAGGTTTTCGATTCCGATGGCGACGGCACCGCAAACCTGGCCAATTGCGATCCGGGCTGGAGCTGTGGCGACGTGGTCGAGCACCAGCTCAAGGATTTCGGCCTGAGTGATACGGTTGAATCCATCCGCGCCAAATACGAGCCTCTCATGGGCGAGGTTTTTGCACGATATGCGCAGGGGGAGCCTGTGTTCTACTACACTTGGGCGCCGTCCTTTGTGACGGAGAAACTAAAGCCAGGCGAAGACGTGGTCTGGTTGCCAATTCCTTTCGACTCGCTTCCTGAAGGCGTGACATCTGAGAGTGGGCATGAAGTGGCGGGCGTTATCGGCTGCGCTGGCGGTCAGGATCCGTGCCGCATGGCGACCGGATCGTGGAACTGGAAGATTGCCGCAAACCGAGAATTCATCGCGGACAACCCGGCGATTGTAAAGCTGTCTGAAAGCGTAAGCTGGCCGCTGGACCAATGGTCGACCTGGGAAGTCCAGATGGGTGAAAGCAACACGGACCGTGCCATCAAGGCCATCGCGGCAGAGTGGATTGAAAGCAATCAGGACCAATACAACGCTTGGGTGGAGGCCGCGCGCGAGGCGGCCAGTTAACACGTTCAACAATCCAAAAGATGCGCGTCCCCAACACAAGGTGGCGCGCATCTTTCCTGATTACCACTTCCTGCCAGCATCCAAAGTTCTTTGACCAGGCGATAGTAGTGTTCGCTTACTTACTTGCGGGATAGAAACGTGTGGATTTCAGCATTCCGCAAACATTTTTTTGTGGAATGTGTTCCCATTACATCCGATTTCGCCAAGCGATGTGTTCTGCTCTTCGCGCACTGAAAGGGTCTGGCCGTATGGTTAGGAATCGGAGGATCAATCAGTTAGTTTTTCTGCTCGCAGGGTTAATTCTTGAATTGCCCCCCATGACGCCACTTACTGACTAAAAACGGACGGTTTTGTCCAGGTGCGGGCGCTGACTAAAGTCCCCAAGAAATCATGTGTCACAAACCCTTAAAAAAACTGTCTTCGTTTTCGTGAGGTTTTTTGACCACTGCGTCAGAAGCCGACATTCATGCATTTTGCAGCATCCGTTACTGAGGGCTCTCAGTCGCCATCGGATGCAGCGCGGCATTTGCCCAATCTTGGCTGTGGTTGGCGACACGCCCGGCCCAAACCGGACTTCGGCCACCCAGTCATCATGCTGCGATGCGGCCCGTCATTGCGGCAATTCGTTCAGAGCGCAGCATTTTGTCGGCCTGATCGTCGGAGTGCGGACTTTACCGCCGTTGGCGCGGCTGGCTCCAACGACCGTTCTGGTTCGCCAAGTTCACGGTAGGCGGCTATCAACGTAGCCACGTCCTTGTTCATCTTCGGAAATTTTAGGATTGTTTAGGGCGGCGTTTAAGGACGCTGGCCACGCTATTGGGGCACATTCAGGTAGAACAAAACAAAACCTCGAAAGGAACCCGATCCATGGCAAGCATCAGCACAAATCCGCCAAAGGCCATCAGCACTCGTGACCTTATCTCAACAGCGGCAAAGCTGTGGGCCCGCATCAGGCCAGTTCCCAGTGCTAGGTCAGCGGAAGAAGTCTTTGCTGCGAATGCACGCCGAGCGGCAGCCCGCGCCGACGTGGACCTATTGTTGCATCGCGCTCACTGATCGGGAAATCCTGTGCCGCGCAACGCATCGATCATGAGGTCCCGAAAGTCCTCGCTGTGTTGGGGGCGGGTTTCAACAAACGTCTTCACGGTCATATCCGGCACTTTGCATCGCAACCAGTTTGACACGCGCATGGCGTCACCCTTTCTGCCCAATTTCCAATAGCATCCAATCAAAATCAATTGGTTTGTGGCAAACTCCGGGTATTCGGTCATTGCCTGCTCAAGAAATACGACCGCCCTTTCGGGATCAGACAATTGCAGATAGGCCGTGCCGATCCCGCTGTTGACGAGCGCGATATGGGGATGAAGCGGGCTGAGCCGCTTGGCGCGATCCAGATGTTCAATTGCTGGTTCGTTTTGATTGAGATACACGTGAACCCAGCCCAACAGCATCTCTGTCGTGCCAGAGTTTGGGTTAATCATGGCAGCGCGTTTCAGCGCGCTCAGACCTTCATTATAATCTCGACCGACATAGGCAATGTAATGCCCAGCATAGGTCAGCGCCAAACCGTCATCGGTGCCGCTGTCCAGAACAGCGCGCGCGTTGGGGATTGCGGCCCTTGCCTGCTCCAACGTCCACCATCTGGTCGCAAAAGCGGATGTGTGTGCATAGGCAACTAAAGCGTGCGCATGGATATAGCCGGGATCAAGTGTCAGAGCTTGGTTCAAAAGCTCCAGACCTTTGGTCAACGCCTCCGGTGCATGCAATTTGAAGACCAAAGGAAGCGCGCGCAGGCACAGATCGTAGGCGACAAGGTTCTCTGTTGGTTTCGATCTGGCGTGCAATGCTTCGGCCAATTGCAGCTTGGGCTCCAGCGCACCGGCCACGCGCTCCGCCACAGCGTCCTGAAGATCAAAGATATCCTCTGCCGTGCCATCAAATCGGTCCTGCCAGATCGTATGCCCGCTCTCGGCTTCAACCAGTTGGGTAAATATCCTGATCCGTTCACCAGCCGCCTGAATGGATCCTTCCAAAACATAGCGCACTCCCAACTCGCGCCCAACCTCCGACAAATCCACGGAGCGTCCCTTATAGGCAAGACTCGACGTGGACGAGATCACGAAGATACCTGACACACGGCTCAGCGCGTTGGTAATTTCCTGCACCATGCCGTCCATTAGGTATTCTCGATCTGTGCTTCCGGTTAGGTTTGCAAACGGCAAAACGACGAGCGACGGTTTAGTGGGAACTTGTGGGCCAGCCGGGAGGGCTGCGCCGGTGGATCCGTGAAACGTCAAGCGATACCCAATGCCGGGCACGGTCTTGATCGTTTCTTTCCCCAAAAGCTTGCGAAGTGTAGAAACCTGGACGCTGAGATTGCTTTCCTCAACCGTCAAATCAGGCCATACAGCATCCAACAATTCGGCTTTGGACACTACGCGATCTGAATGGGTATCGAGGTGAGCAAGCACATCAAATGCCCGCGCACCTATAGGCACGTCCTCGCCATCAAGGCGAGCGACCCGCAAATCCATGAGAATTTCTAAATTCATGCTGACCCCAACCCAATCGACTGACGTTACATCACGTCCTACGGAACCTACCTAAGGTTAAAAGGGGTTCGGCTCTTTTCAACGCGAATGCAATGTCCACCTGACGCTGCTCTGTCGCACGACAATAAGACGCGGCTCCAACAATCGGACCCTGCGGTTGGTACGTTCGTATCAAACGAAGAAATGGAATTGACCAGTTGCACACCCAAAAGGCAGACATTTTTTTACCCCGCAGCATTTATCAAAGCGGTCTCTCTGCCGACCTTTGCTGCAGTTGCGCCAGCGTAAAAAATGGACCGCCGCCCTGAGCGTCAACTTTCTTCACTCCGCACGCGAGTGTTAGCACGCGCAGCGAATGTCTCCTTCCCGCCCTTCATGTCGAAATGTGCATAGCGCAGCATCTGTCACTAT
>TARA_B110000211_G_scaffold231019_1_pt1 | contig 15337 bp, 17 predicted proteins | sample TARA_B110000211 | Tara Oceans TARA_B110000211 (sample SAMEA4397516) | marine metagenome | biome: Polar Biome; feature: [DCM] deep chlorophyll maximum layer (ENVO:01000326); material: water (ENVO:00002006), including particulate matter (ENVO:01000060) such as... | depth 30 m
CCATTACGGGGGTCTATTATTTTATTCCACATCTATATATATATAAAAGATTTTTTGCTCATACGTTTAACAAACAAATAAAGATATTATATATTTATATATATATATACTATGCTTTTAAATGAGGGCGTATGGACAACGTTATATTTTCTACTGTATGTAATCGGATACGATCGGTTATTATTGGTTTTCCATGGAATCCTATCGGAGCTCTCTAGTAAATTTAACAATTACGATAACGCGCGAAAAGTGTATATTGCCACAAACGTAGCTAAATCGCTTGTATTAAACATAATATCATTTACGTTTCTCCGCGCAATCATTAATACTCCGTACGAAGTTATATACCCCAGTAGTCATATAAGCATTGGCAACCGAATGGCCTTTAAAAATATGACAGCAATCTACGCATGCACCGACCTCGTATCCCTTGTGCGATCCACTAATATGGCGCGGAGCACAAAAATTCATCATTATGGCGTTGTGGTCGCTTTTTTTATTGTCGCTTTTTCGGATTTTAACTATAATAGTTTATCTAAGGCGGTGTGTATTTATGGTGGGTTTAGTTCATTCGCAGCAGTTGTAAATCTATATTTGGGGGGAAGATTCTTGGCGTCCAAAGATTCTCAGTTATTTAAATATATAAAACGTTTAAGTCTAGCAAGTTATATTCTATCATGTTTTGGTAATTTCTCATGGCAGGTAATCTATATGTTTAGTGCATACCGTGAGCTAACCGCGTTGGTTTTCTTTAAATTTTTAGCACATACACTCTTGTTATCCGTATGGGTTCAAGATGATATTAAACTGATTAGACATCTGGGGAATTTATAATATCACGCGAGTATTTTATCAGGCCCGCGTTAAAATTTATAAACGGCGTAAAGACAATAATTCGTTTCGACGTTAGAACATATATAGCGTCCGCCAACGTCATGTTTAAATACTTCATACAGAACGCGACAACAATCGAAGCACTTCGTTGTTTTCCGGCATAACAATGAATAAATACTTTCAGACCTTCGCCCAATTGTTGGTATATGAATGTCGTTATTTTAGGTAAGAAATTGTATAAATTAAGTATTTCATGCTTATCAAGATTGTCGTCGATAGGGATTCTAATGTTTTTTGTATATTTGGAGGCAAATTTTAAATCTTTCGTACAATTAATAACCGCATCAAAATGGCTAATAAAATTTTTGTTTTGAGAATCATGGACGTTACCCAGCCATAAATTAGGTATTATTTCGCTCGCGTCAGACGTAATCATTATAATACACAACTATAAATATATTATTTTTAACCCGTGCATAGTATATCGTGTATAGTGAAAATACAGAATACATGTGTAGGCGCCGGCAAATAATAAATGGCTCGAGGTCGCCGAATTAACGAGTAGTTATATTACAAGAATTAGATAAATGGTCAACTTGTGGAGAACTCGTCGAGAGCGCGGGAAGCATAACCAGATAATTTAAACCAATTATTAGATAAATCTGAAGAACTTGCATCTAAGTTAGATAGCTATTTAAGATTTGATTTTTATTTGACAAAAAAGGAATTTATTTTGGTGAATTTACTACATTTCCAGCTGGTGGAAATCATACCAAAAGTGGTAAAATATTTTTATCTCAATTGGTATCATTGTTTCCATTAAAAGATCATTAAATTGTTAAAAATTAAATATTTGTGCTAATTGGAAGCGAGGAACGAGTGAAAATAACATTTATTTTCTATACTAAAATTTAACAAAGATTAATTGAGGAAAATTATTAAACGCTATCTTTTTGGAAATCTTGTTATTTTACATATCGTAGAAGATTTACAAAGTTAAAGTTATGAAAAGAAATTAATAATATTTATTATATGAGTGATTCACTTTTGGCTAATAGGCATTAGCCAAAAGTGAACCGCCAGTCGGATGGAATAAATGTTTAGTCAGAAGGACTATAGGCTCTTCGACCCTATTGGTAAATGCCTATTTATCAGGAGGATCCGTAGGATCTGACGATCCTCATGACTAAACGTTATATTCTCATATGTGTAACTATTCTCTACTAAAAGTGAAATATTAGTTGGTTTCTAACAAATTAATCCTCTAATAATATAATATCAAAATAGCATGCTTTGGTGCATCAATAACAGAATATGTAAGTTTTTTAAAAAAAATATCCCGTTTTTAACCGCTAACAATTTCAGAGAGGAAAAGGATGAGGATGAAAAACAAGTCAATAAAACGTTCGGCTCTTGCCAATGATCACTCATATTTTAATTCCAAAATTTTAATTTCATATCTGTTAAATCTTTAATAGCTTTATTATTTTCATTTTCATAAGTTAATATTTTTGTTATATATTCTTTTCTTGAACATAAAAAAACCTTATCTAAATCATACTCTATATTCAATATTTTTTTTATATTATCCTGTATTGGCTTATAATGTCCATATTCTAAACAATTTTTTACTAAGTTTGATTTTTTTTCATTATAATTAATATCAAATTTTTTATCTATTTTCTTCATTATTTCACTACCTATATATTCTAATATATTGCGGGTAGGATGATAATTATCTCTAAACATTGGATACACCAGATGATTTTTTATAAAAAAATCATAAAACTGTATATCTGATTCTAACTCTATTTTCTTTAGTTTTTTTAAACATGTGTTAATATAAGTTTTATATAATTTAATTTCTATTTCCTTTTTTAAATAATTATCTACATTTCGTAAATCAATATCAGGAAAATATGTTACACTATTACTTTGAAAATATTTTAGTTTTTTGTATTTTTCTGGTAACCAATAACCTTCAAATCTAACAAACGGTAAAATTATTAATAATACATCTTTTTTTAAAATTTTTTTTAAATTATTAATTGTATAATCATTATAGGTTTTAATATTATTAATTATTAATACATCCGTTTTTTCAAAACATGGTTTAAATTTCTGGAAATCATTTAAATGTTCATAACTAACTATATATTTTATATTAAATAATTCGTCTATTTTACTATCACGTTTAAACATCTCTATGTATGCTCCTCCATGACAATTCGTAAAAACTACCATATTATATTTGGCTAATGTTGTGTTTATGGACATTAATATATATATATATATATATATTAAAAACAAAAATTATCAAATGTATAATAATGAGTGTTAGTATAAACAAAGTAGCACATATTGCTAGAAATGCTGGTAGAATAATTCTAAATGTTTATCATAATAAATCACATCAAGTTGAATTTAAAAAGAACAATTCCCCCTTAACCATCGCTGACAAATTATCAAGTGATTATATTTGTTCTAATTTAACTAAATTATATCCTGATATTCCTATAATTTGTGAAGAGACTGACAATGAAGACTATGACAAGAGAAAAGATTATACCTACGTTTGGTTAATTGATCCATTGGATGGAACCAAAGAATTTATCAAAAAAACTGGCGAATTTACAGTCAATCATTCCTTCCAAAAGTACGTCTCTCTCGTGTTGCTGCAGTCATACCGTACGCACTTAGGCCTCTACGTCTACAGGTTCGGGTACACACACCTCGAGCGGACCGCAGTGAGCGCATCGTTGAAGGACCCCCTCCGCCGCCATGCGGCAATCCGTCCTCGCACGACGCGATCGCGGCGGCAGCGAGGGTGGAGAAGACGATCTCGTCGGGGAGCGCGCGGCACTCCGCGGAGCAGCAGTTGATGCTGCGCACGCAAACGTATTCCAAATATATGAGGCAAAGTAAGTGGCCTCAACTTGGTGTTCGCTAATATAAATATGTACCATTTTAAAATTTCAAGGGTGTAAATTAAAATAGCACATAAAGAGATACCCTTACTATTACAGAATGGACTCATTCGCATCTTTAAAAATTATTACGGATAACCCCCTGTTAACAAGACGATTGACCCCAACGGATACAATTACGAACCAACTGAACGTTTCCGACGCAACTGTGGGGCCGGTGGACAGCCCTACGGTATATTCTCCGGCTTCAATTGCTGGGGATATTGATCTTATTCTTGAATCAGATACACCCGCTAGCGTGCATTGGAAAGATAGTAAGATAACAATACTAACATCGTATTTAAATACGTATTAGAGCTGTACATATGCAGACAATTAAAATAATTTTGAATAGGCACGCGTGTATTCAAAGATATTCATATGTCAACTTACGATGATTTGCTGGAGAGTATAAACGATGAGCGCGATCGCACAGATTCTAACCATAGTGCGTCTTTTAAGACGAGTAAATGTAAGCTTCTAAAACTATTCCATGCGATTCTTACCAGTGCTGCTATATATAGTATGTTTGTTATGGTCGGTATCTTATTTGTCTCCCTAAATATATACTATACGGATCTGGATATTTTAATCAAAGACGCTAAAATAAATATGGCCGACTTAGGAGTTATAATCCCCAAAGTAGCGGAAACGCTCCGGTTAGTCGATAATATATGTCAGGCACCGGAATATAAATACTATTGTCATGCGAATAGCACCTTATTCGAAGCCTCGGACCTTTAGTGTACCGAATGATGCGGCGCGGGCTTCGGGTATTTAAAAGTATTGGCGCGCAAACAGTGAACAAATCTAGAATAATACGTACCCTATAAAATCTATGTGTGATTTATTCAACGGACATAATGAGTCGCTCCCACTTAACTATGTGTGTATGACTTACAATATTATTAAAATATCTTCGCCCAGTTTTTCACCGCTTTCTATTAGCGCGAAAATATCCTTCATTATGCCCTCTGCGCGCACCATAATTGGTTTCATATCTTCCATTAATTTTTCCACCTCCAGTATTTCGCTGTAGCCTAATTGAATAATACTTGTTAGATTCAGGCATTGATTACACTCGCCGACATATTTAATCGATGCGGATGAACTCTTTCCGAGTTCTTTTTTTAATTGATCAACGCAATATTTCGCCGATTTACCGTATATATCTTGTTGATTATTCGGTGCGTCCTGTGCCCAAAGTGCGGGGTGCTTCTTAATATTTAAAATAAAGTCTTTGACCGGACCTATTAACTTTATTGTGTTCTCGGTATTAGTGAATAGATTTCCTAGGCATTTTGAATAATATGTATAGGGCTCCTTAATGTTATTAATATCTTTGCAATATAGGATGTTATTTTCTAAAATATTAAAGGAATCTTGCACCTTTTTTTGAAGCACAAGTCCTTCCTCTCGAATGTGCTCTAATCCTGTAGCACAATGTTTCATTCGCTTGAGGATAATAATTAATAATTTTACAAGGGTAAACATTTGAGCCATTCCCAATTCTAAAATCTTAAAGCCGGGCTGTATTATCTCTGCCATTTGTTTTACAATATCACCCACACTGTCAAATATATCTTTTGTTTGCTTAAAAGCATCTTCTACGGCCACTATTTTTTTTTTAATATCCACTATATGTACAAATGATTGAGCAATTTGATCGCCCAAGTGCCCGATCGACGCAAAGGCAGAAGTTATTTGTCCGCCCAAATCTCCAATTGATTGGGCGGCGGTAGCAATCTCCCCGCCCATACTACCAATCGTGTTGAGAGCGCCCGTAAGCTTATCCCCCAAAGACCAGATCGACAGGCCCTCAATAGTCTCGTCCTTTTGCCCCCCACCGATTAAACACATAATTACTATTATTATTAAAATGTAAATATAGATATTCATACCTATTATATAGTAGATATAATATCCAAAAATAAAGTATCAAAATCTTAAAATATAACACGCGCTTTAAAAAAATCCTACGAGATTTACAATCTCAAAATAGTTTTGTAAAAAAATAAAAAAATTTTCCCCCCCAACTCTTAAGAGTTCGAAAAATGCAAAAAAAAACACCTACTCGCTTGGAGGTATGAAATTGGTTAAAGTCAGAATACGCTCGATTAGTGCGGACATTCTGTGAATTATACATTAATCGCGGAACATTCATAAGGATTGCTCCTGTCGTGTCCAGAGGTATTAAATTATCACCACAATTGTAGGCGTTAAATTTAAGAGTTTAAAACTAAAGTTATTGCTCTTAAATCAAAAGTAAATCGAGGAGGTTTTTGAACGATATCTGTTGCTAATTATGAACAATACCGCACACCATGGGCACTTTTTAAAAACTCTTAAATTCGACACAGTGCCTGCATTAGCTCCTCTAGATTTAGAATTATGGTGAGCTCGTGAGGCGAACATTCCTGCGATTTTACAAAAAACTCTTTAAACTCGAGTTTTTGCACGGAAAGTTCGCTCTTATTCGTGACAAAGAGGCACTCTCGGGGCTCCAGCATTGGCCACTCTGGTGATTACTAATTAGGACAATTGCTAGTAGGTATCTCTAAAACTCTTAAAACTCTTAAAAAGCTCTTAATTCGAGTCGGGTGGGAGTTTTGTAAGAGTTGGCCAAAAAAAAATGAACTTTTTTTTAAGAGTTTCTTAAGAGTTTATGAACTCTTAAGAGTTTTTAGTGAAATAAAGTTAAACGTAAAGTGAATATTTATTATAAAATGGTTCTTTATTCATGTCCGAGATGTGGGTATAATACGATTCAAAAAAATGATATACGAAAGCATTTCGCCCGGAAGCGACCCTGTGCTGTCCGTATTAGTAATGTATCAATTGCACAGTGTAAATTTTTAGTACTGAATATAAAACCAGAATCTACATCCCACGAGGTCGTAGTAGTTGATAAAACTGACTCCCATGTCGATGAGGAGGAGGAGGGGGATAATACGTTCGCCTATATATGTAATAAATGCCACAAGATTTTTAAAAAGATCGGAAATTTAGAGAACCATTCCATTCATTGCGTAAATGTGGATAAGAAGGACGAGATTATAAAAAAACAGGATACGATTATTTACAATCTACAGCGACAGATTGAGCTTCTTATTAAAACGCAGGGACAAACTATTAATAATATAACCTATAACACACAAATTGTAATAAATCCATTCGGTAAGGAGAATACTAGTTATATAACAAGAGACTATATTAATGGATTAATACAGCGGGGCCCGTTAAATAGTATACCTAAATTACTTGAATATATACATTTTAATCCAGAACATCGCGAGAATCATAATATTCAGATACCGAATAAAAAACTAAAGTACGCCAAAATTTTTACGGGTGATAAATGGGAAGTTTCGGATAAGCAGGTGACTTTAGCGAATATGGCAGATAAGGCCTATTCGGTTATAAATAATCATTATAATGGAAACAATAAGTATATGAAGCAGTTCATGGACGCCTTTGAAACGAAAGACGGAGGTGTGCTATCGCGGATAAGTTCAGATACAGAGCGAATAATACTTACCCACCAAGATGCCGTCCCTAACCAACTAATCTGACGCGCCGGGAGAAACCAGACTGCTCATAGGGCCGACATATGTACAAAAGAGAAAACTTTCTTTTGTTCGTATTTATAATAAAACAGCACAGTCTAGGCAAATATTAGCATGCTTGCATCCGCTAAAAATTATTTTTGGCTTAGTTTCTAAGCAAATTGGACACGGAGAGTCTGTAAACACTGTTAAATCTAGATCCACAGATGATATTTCCCGACACATTGGACAACATTTATGTATTGTGCTCTCTACCGTGTCCTCTACTTTTGTGGCGGCGCCGGACGGATTGTGTCCGACCGAACATTGGACCGCCGTATGTTCACGTCTTCCGCATCGAAAACAATGATGTGATTCAACGCTGTGCGACCACGGGTACGTACACGATAATAATGTACACTGACGGTCATCCGGCATTTCTTCCTCTAAATAGCGTACAAGCGCGGTTTTTGCGCCATTACTATTACATTCGATTTGCCCGTGTCCATACTGAGTACACATGCCGCAACGATGGGCTATAGTTGTATGGTAATTTGAAAATCGACAACCCTTCACTTTGCAATAGCGAATAGTAGTAGCAGCCATATGTATTTGATAATCTTACCATGTGAGTCTTTAGGTGTATAAAAGACCTCGTTCCGGTCGCAACGGTCTCACATAAAAATTTGATGAACATCGGCGTATATGAACTACATCACTATAGCAAAATGGAAGCACAGGAGGCTCTGGCTCGTAATAAGGTAATGGATGAGTTCTACTCAGGGATTCCTTCATATGCGCAGTGGCGTGAGGAGCATATGGACGCTCCGAATTCGGATCGGCTGATTTGGTGGACAGATATGCGCCAGACGGTTGACAAAGAGAAGAGCAAATTGTCGACCGAACTGTTGGCGTCGATCAATTACTGGATTGCTGTCCTAAGTCCCGTGCGCCGCGACAGCCTTGAGGAGGAGGAGGTAAGTGAATATTGCTCAAAGCGCCAACCATGGCACCTGGGGTGTGATATTTAGTACACATTGTGCTGTATGTGTAGTATAATCTCTACGTTTAAATTTTAAAGAGTTTCTTAATCTGATTTTCTTTTTTTTTGGTAATAGTAGTAGTGGTTTGCGTATTTAATTTAATAATCTTTATAAAATCTTTATGGTCCAGTGAATGAGATCGGGCCTTGTTCACATACAATTCAAGGAACTGTATATTATTAAATAAGACGTCATAAAATAGACTTGATATAATTTTAAAGTTCGAGATGTCAATGTCCAGAAGTTTGGCCAAGCGATTAATATATTTTAAATTATAATATTTGTAATTATATTTAGAGACCAATGACGAATTTGTTAAATAGGTCGTTTTAATGGATGGGCGTAGGTTTTCCATAAATATAAAATTTGTACAATAGAGCGCCAACATCACGATATAATCGCTAAATGCCCAATTCCCGAACAGGTTATTATTAAAGACGTCGACGCGGATATAGTCCTCATATAATTTAAGTGCTATTTTAACTTTTTTTTCGTATGTACCTTTGCAATTTTTATCAATATAATGTATGAAGTTATCAATAATGAGGCGGATTAAATTCTTCCCATGTAGTTGATATGCGTTATAGCATTCCGCAATTGTTTGCTTATGTGATAAAATATTATTAGCAAGCGTATACACGCTACCGTCCATATCTTTATAAGACAATGCCGCTATTTTCTGGTGTAGTAGGGCTTTATTATTCGGATTAACGTCTAAGAATTGTTTTATATCAAATATAATTGAGATAGCACGACGATAATCATTTTGACAATAAGGGACGATACGATGCGTTGACGTCTGACTTAAGTCGAGGTTCTCGTTGCTTATAATTTTACGTAAAAGAGTATATATATTGTCGTCGCTCGGCTTATATATTTTAATATGCATAACCAGCTTGTTTAAGCTTTTTAACGAATCCTTGTTAGCGATGCATATTATTGGGTTTTTATTAGGTATAAAATGACGAGCTTTTTTCTTGGTTTTATGTTTCGAATAATAGCGAGTGTGCTCGTGCAAAAGAAATTCGCGTACTTGCACCGAACCCAACTCGCGCCGCGATTCAATTGAATCTAAATCGTCAATGAGTATACCCGAAATGGTCGTGGTATTATTAAAAATAGCCATAATATTTCTGAACGAGAGCATATTTGTAATTCGCGTTTTAATTTCAGTTATTGATTCCTTGTTCGACGAGTTAAATTCTAACAGGGTAATATCACAAGCCTCGCATACATTATATACAAGTGTTGTTTTACCGATACCGGATGGACCGGTAATAAGCAAACCGTTATACTCTAGAGACGGATGGAATGTTCCAGTTTTGAATTGAGTAAGCCACTTTTTAATACTGGCGATTTCGGGATAAAGTCCGATAAAGTCCTGTAAAGTGGACGGCTTATATTTATTTAACCATAATTGGTCTTCCATGGAATATATATATTGTTTTTTTTATATACTTATTTTACATACCAAAATTTAAAGAATTGTTACTATTTAGGCACCTATTTCACATACGTATAACCACGTTAAAATACATTTAAAGTATGGCGGAAGAGCGTACCTCTGGTTAAAGTGAGACATTCTATAGATACTTGGTATATTTAATAATAATTAAGTTAATAACTTAGTAATTATACTATTATGCACATAGAGTATCAATGCCCTCCCATGTGGCATGACAATGCTTTGCCCATTTGCATTTTTCATATTGGCCCCGTGGGCCCGTATATTGGCTGGCGTTAAAATCGACAACTCCTTTTTTTTCAAGTGATCCCGATTTGGTAGTGGGACATTTACCTAGGTTATTATCATTGGTGCATACATTTTTCTGCTTCTCTGTCCAATAGTCGGGGCAGCGCGATTTAACTTTGGGCCATGTATGTAGGGCCTCCTTTGAGGTCCAGTGTTTATATTGGAGATAGAAATATGCCCCCAGAATAATAATTACAGTAATTACTAATAGTAACGAAAGATGATCCATATATTATAGTACTATAAAATCTTTCGGCGCCACAAGAGCGTTATATATGTTTCTAATAGATAATATTCTGCTCACTTTTAGTACCATGTGTGGATGTATATGTCGGATAGCGTATGGGCACGGGTAGAGTAGAGACGTCTTTCTTGTACATCATATACATTTTGATGTTTGTAAGAATATTACTAACAGAATATTTGAGGACGCGGGTATTCAATAATTCAACCTGCTCCTCAATATTTGATTTTAAATTTTTTCCATACTGTAGAAAGATTGATTTTAAAATAATTTTTATCGTTACTACACTTTGGCGACTAATGCTGTATGTATTACCGGACTGGGCATACACCTGGGCTCTTATTGAATGTTGTATGAATTCTATATTTTTGAGGCTAAAAAAGCGTTTCTGAAGAGCGTTGGATTCGTACGGGACGGGAGGATGTGCATACGACTCGAGTGCGGTGCTTTGTAAAAATAATGGATATGTTTTAGAGTTCTCATTAATTATATTGATTCTACCATTCCAGCAACTGTGTTGAGACATATTATTATAGTATAATATAATTATTCAGTTAAAGCATTCACTAAGTAATTATCTGAGGTTATATTAATGGAGTTTATTTCAGAAACAGCCGATAGTACATGTTTACTTAAATTTTTAGATGATAAGTGCAACACTGTGGAGGAAACTAATCCATATGATATTTATTTTTGCTATGTTAAAGTATTAAAATTATCACTTATTAATACGTACAAGGAACAGGGGGATTATAATATAACTTTGTCGTGTACTGAATTAATTCATAATATATTTACTATAATTTATAATTATTCACTGAATGTAAAATTAGCAATGTTTATATCCGAGCGCTCCATTTTACTCTTTAATGAGTATCTGAATATTTCAAAACTATACAATAACCCGGTAGATATAGGAGATATTAAGCAGTTCATTATTAATAAAAGCATCGGTCCCATTAAAATGGTTAAAAGGGATAATACATTGACTGAAAATATAGAGAAATTAAACATTTTAAAAGAGTGTATGGTTTTATTCTTTCAACATAACCATTTGACGTGCGATATAAATGTCTTTGGGGATGTAATCGATACTGAATTCTGTAAAATATTTAAAAGTATTATACATTTGCCGAATAGTAGTACACAATATATTGAGGATGAATTGCTGCTAATTACTAATACCGGACTGGATGACTTGGAGTATACGCTTTTTTGCGTCCGGGTTAAATTTGAAACGGCGGGTTATTTACTGCAGGATATACATAGTAATAAAAGTTTAAACGACGAGGCTATTGAAAAACTTTCGAATTTAGATTACAAAAAACTGTTTAAAGAAAATATTACATTTCAAAAGAAGTTTTCATTTAAAAAACTTTTAAAAAACTATAATTTAATTATTAACGAATGAAACTATATCCCGGCACATGTCTTCTAACGTAAATTTCGCTTTCCAATGTAAGGTCTCTTGGATATGGCTGGGGTCGCAAAACATAATGGCTAAGTCTCCGACTCGTCTATCGCATAATCGGTACTTTATGTTGGTCCCGGAGGCTTTACTTAATTCTGATACAATATCTAACACGCTATATGCTTTTCCAGTTCCAACATTAAGTGAAAGTTGTACATTTGAATGGCGTGTGCTATATTCTATACTCTGTATATGTGCGTCGGCCAGGTCTAACACATGTATAAAGTCGCGCATCCCAGTACCATCTGGTGTATTATAGTCGGAGCCGTATATATTCAATAGAGGAAGTTCGCCGGTTAGTACTTTTTGGATATATGGGATAAGATTGTTAGGAATACCGGATGGATCGTCTCCCAATATTCCGGATGGGTGATTGCCGATTGGATTGAAATATCGAAGATTTATAACATTTATAGTGGGATTGACGACGTGGAAGTCATTAATTATAGTTTCGCACATGAATTTAGTTTTAGCATATACATTCGTAAGATTACCCCCGGTGGGGGATGTTTCTTGTATGGGAACCGGTGCGGGGTTTGAATACACTGTACATGAGGACGAAAAAATAAAATTAGGTATCTGAAATGTTTGAGCCACGGTTAGTATATTCATTGTACTTATTAGATTATTTTGATAATATAACAGAGGGTGTGAAATTGATTCAGATACTGCTTTGTATGCGGCAAAATGTATGATACTATGTATGGTATGGGATTCAATCGCGGATACAATTTCCGTAAGATTGCGACAGTCTGCGTTATAGAATAGTGGGATTCGCTCGGGGTTTTTTTTTAAAGTGGCGGCCGTAATTAATTTTATGTTATCGAACGTTTTCAGTGTAGAATTATATAGATTATCGATAATGATGACCTTATATCCCGATTCAATTAATTGTACGACTGTATGGGAGCCTATATATCCTAGTCCGCCGGTTACAAGTACTGACATATAATATACTAATATATTATATTTTAGTTTAGTATAATTTTAGTTTGAGTGGGGGATATAATTGAAATAAATACCATTTCGAGGGCGGTGTATATGGGCGTTGTATATAGTTCATCACCGAGGGAAAATGATAGAGTACGTAATACTGTATTATAGACCAGGCGCAGAGTGTTCCCTGTTCTTTTAATATGGGCAATGGTAGAAGCATTTTGCATTATCGTTCCCGTATGGAATAGTGAAATAGCCTTCGAGTTAAGATATAAATATGGACTATCCCTGTGTTCAAGCTTAGGTGCGACACTAATAACAAATGAAACATGCGGTTGAAAGGTTGCGCCTAATGAATATACTCCCGGGGATGTCGGGTGGATGGTGTTGAACAGTAGTTTGTTCCAAGAGGTACACGATGCGGTAATTGTCGTATGGTCAAGTGGTGTTATAAATGTAGGATTATACGCCCATGTAGATATAGTACCATTGCGGTGTATATCGTACGTTTCTAATAAATAATAATATATTTTGCGCAATACATTATGTGAATAGAGAATTGCACGAAATAGTGCAGGTTCTGCTGACTGCGTGCGCGGTCGTTGCAGTATCAACATGAGTGATAATAAGGTGGTAGTTCTACGCAGCCCATGGGTAGACATTTGACGTTAGTGGGTACATTGTGTGGGTTCAAATTTAATAATTATTCGTAGTAAATGTAGCGACGGCGTTTGCGCACGCTGATATTTGTATAAAATACCACATAGCGTGCGCGGACGTTGTTCATAATTGAATATTTCATACTGCGCTCGAAGTATTTATTTAAACGTTTATTTACATACATATACATGATGTCGTTGTTATATATTAATCTCGAGCGCTCTGCGGACAGACGGTTATATATGGAGCAACAATTTGCTCAAACGGATATTACACCGGTTCGCGTCGACGCGGTCGATTATATGATCCCGGGTAAATTGGAAAATATTCTGAAAATACCGCAAAAACATAACACCGAGCGCAAATTTTTAGCAATTTTAGCGTCTCATCTGAGCGCTATCCACACCGCGTATAAAATGAATGTAGAGAATGTAATTATTTCAGAAGATGACGTCGATTACAGTTTTTTTATACGTGAGTACGATACACTGTATCCCATGCTAGACCATGAATCTTCCAAATGCGATTTAATACAATTGCACAGTAGTTCCCCTCAGGCAATAGAGGAACTATATAAACCTAATATTCGCAAACCCCCAAGGTGTATTACTAAAAATTTAGACAATATTACGTTTTGGGGTGCGACTTCGTATCTGATTAATATATCAGGGATCTCCAAAATTATGAAATTATATAATAAAAAAAAAAAACGCTTTGAATTAGATGGGATTCTTAAGCATTACGGGTATCGGCTTAAATGTTTATCGGATGTCCTCCTCTACGTTTTATGTGAAAGTAAAATATTGACTATTCCGCTAGTGAATATAGCTCCACCTACATTACTACCCAGTACGGTTCAGGCGGATAATCACGTCCAGCAGCTCCATGTAGCTCCCTATTTATTTATTAAAGAATCCAGCGCTCTGTTCTCTAAAGCTCTATCTTCTTGGGAGAAACTTAACATACCGGCTATTATGCATCACACGTGGAAAGATGAAAATATCCCACATGTTAAATTTAATAAATTACTTAAAATCTTACATCCCGATTGGGAATTTAAATTATGGACAGACTCTGCGATGGACGCATTCATATTTAATAATTACCCACAGTATTATGATAAATACTCGTCATTTATTATGATCCAAAAATGTGATTTCTTCAGATATATAGTCGTATACCATTACGGGGGGTTTTATATGGACTTAGATATTGTTATCTATAAAAATTTAGACAAATTGCGAGCGTTAGAATTATGCCTATTCAATGAAAAAATTTTAACAAATGAAGACTGTGTGCGATGCGGTCATCCATATCGCGAGTCGCACAGAGTTGCAAACTACGCGTTCGGATCAGTGCCCAAGGATCCCTTTTTATTGAGGCTCATTACTGGGATTATTGCGAATAGTTCAAAGTGCACGCGCGATGTAGATGTATTGAATACTACAGGTCCGGGGTATCTTACTAAATTATATCACGATATTACCCCTTGCTCGCTAATATATCCAACGACTAAGCCCAGTACAAAGTATACATGTTCCTGCAATGATTGGTCCATGTGCCGCGTTGGAGACTACGGGAACCATTTACATATGGGATCTTGGAGACAAGATTAATCCAATTACGGGCATCAGAAGTTATCATGAGCATGAATTGTCCGATAGGGGGTTTGGCGACGATGGTATATTATGCTACATAAGGGGTCGGGTAGAAAAGTGCTACCGCTGACTATTGATACAGTAATGGAGATTAACTAGGTGGCTATGTATTAGACGATTCGTCAAATAGTCCGATTATGGTGTATATTTCGTGAAATTTAAGCGTTAAATTATAATAAGTATAGAATATACACCAATGCCATCGTTAACAAACACAATAAAAATTC
>TARA_B110000211_G_scaffold102915_1_pt1 | contig 15336 bp, 22 predicted proteins | sample TARA_B110000211 | Tara Oceans TARA_B110000211 (sample SAMEA4397516) | marine metagenome | biome: Polar Biome; feature: [DCM] deep chlorophyll maximum layer (ENVO:01000326); material: water (ENVO:00002006), including particulate matter (ENVO:01000060) such as... | depth 30 m
ACTCGTCATAGTGGTCGTACGTTGTTGGAGCATTTGATGAATACCTGCAATATATTAAGGTCTTTGGGAGCAGCGGAAGAGGTATGTGCAGCAGGTGCGCTACATTCTGTATACGGCACTACAGTATTTGGGCATGAGTCATTGAATATAAAGGACCGCCCCTTAGTTAGATATGTAGTAGGAGAACGGGCCGAACGGCTTGTGTATCTTTTCTGCCGAACACCCCGCCCCTTCGAGACCTTTAAGACCGGGAATACGTATTATCTGAACACGTTAGATGGGGACACAGCAGTTACTAAACAAGAGCTACAAGACCTTACATTAATATCTGCTGCTAATACGTTCGAGCAGATGGCGGTTAAAGTAAACAATACAGATACTCTCGTTGAAGCAGATACTGAATAGTGCTCATGCCTGAACTAGATTTCACGGGAGAGGAGATAGAACACCTTCTTAGTAATTTAGAGGATTACACCTCGGATGAACTAGCGGAGATAGATGTTCTTGTAGATGAGTTATCCACGCGGGATCACAACCAGAAAGCCCATGATGATCTAATCGAGTTCTGTAAACAGATGCAGTCAGATTATATTGTTGGCAAACATCACCGTATGTTGGGTGATATGCTTATGGGCATTGAGCGAGGGGATAAGGATCGTATATGTGTTAATATCCCCCCACGTCATGGTAAGTCGCAGTTGGTTTCTATCTTCTTTCCCGCGTGGTTCTTGGGGCGTAACCCGAATAAGAAAGTTATGATGGTGTCCCATACTACCGATCTCGCGGTAGATTTTGGGCGTAAAGTACGTAACCTTATCGCCACCGACGCGTATAGGGCTATCTTCCCGACCGTGGCCCTCGCAGTGGATTCTAAGTCTGCCGGTAGGTGGAATACGGATGTTGGAGGAGAATACTACGCATGTGGTATCGGGTCGTCTATCGCTGGGCGTGGTGCCGATCTTCTTCTTATTGATGACCCGCATTCAGAACAGGATGTCATTAATGGTAACTTTGGAGTCTTTGAGAAGGCTTATGAGTGGTTCACTTATGGTGCTCGTACTCGTTTGATGCCGGGTGGTCGTGTAGCGATTATACAAACCAGATGGCACATGGACGACCTTACAGGCCGCGTTGTAAACGATATGGCTCATAATGAACTGGCTGACCAGTACGACATAGTTGAGTTCCCCGCCATACTTGAAGTACCCAACAAGAAGGGTTCGGGTTACACCGAAAAGCCTTTATGGCCGGAGTTCTTTGATCTGGACGCGCTCCTGCGTACTAAAGCGTCTATGCCCGCGTTTCAGTGGAACGCGCAGTATCAACAGGAACCCACGGCAGAAGAAGCGTCTATTGTCAAGCGGGATTGGTGGCAACAGTGGGGAGATAAAGAGGCCCCTCCGTGCGAGTATATTATTATGTCTCTCGATGCCGCAGCGGAATCACACAACCGTGCCGATTTCACGGCGCTTACTACGTGGGGGGTCTTCTTAAATGAAGATACTGGCACTCATAATATAATACTGTTAAATAGTATCAAGAAACGTATGGAGTTTCCTGAACTGAAAACTATGGCGTTGGAAGAATATGAAGCATGGGAACCGGATTCTTTTATAGTTGAGAAAAAGAGTTCCGGTACAGCCTTGTATCAGGAGATGCGTAGAATGGGCCTCCCAGTACAGGAGTACACTCCGCATAGAGGGTCGGGGGATAAACTTGCTCGATTAAACTCTGTTGCTGATATTGTAGCTTCGGAGTTAGTATGGGTACCGGCTACCCGTTGGGCAGAAGCACTTGTGGAAGAAATTGCAGGGTTCCCGTTTATGAGCCATGATGATCTGGTTGACTCGACTGTAATGGCTCTTATGAGGTTTAGGCAAGGTGGGTTTATACGATTACCTTCTGATGAACCAGAGGAAATGCGGTACTTTAAACAACGTAGTGGCGGGTATTATTAAGGGATAGATGATGGCAAGTATAAAAGAAAATCTACTATCCCTTCTCCCTACCGCAGCGCGTACGTATATACAGGCTGTTCTTTTAGGGGAAAAAACCCCTATAACAGAAAAAGATTTTACAGGACCAGAGTTAGAAGCAATAAAACAGGTTATTTTGTTGTCAAATAAAGAGATAGGTTGGCGTCCACGGGGCGATCCTTTAAAACGAGACGTGATGAAGAGTGGTCTTAAAGGGGATGTGGCAAAGCAGAGTTTTGCTACTACAGGAGAGAAGCGTAGGAATCTTAAAAAAGACTGGCCTACAATAAAAGCTACTCCCGGGCGCGTAGATTATAGCGCATACGATAAATCGAGGCTCACAGGCGGTCCAGATGCAAGTACTTTTGGTATAGGTGGTTTGGAAACGCCTATAGGAAACATCAAACACACATTAGGTAGGTTTCCTTACGAAATGAATGAGGAGGGTGATATCGTGGTAAAGGACAAATATGATTTTAGCCCATACCTTCCTCCAAATGTCTCAACTACAGACAGAATCCTAGAGGCAATACAAACGCTTGGTTATTCAGAGATTAGGCATAACGCGGCGCAACGATTGCCCGAAGGTACTGGGCCTGAAGTAGAAGTGAATATACCACGTGAAGCGTTTTCGCCGCAGGAGTTAAAAGATTTGTTTGAGCGGCGATTCGAGTTGAGCGCTCTTGATATTTAGGATTTTAAATTATGGCGCTACAAGAGTAAACAAGGGATAGATGATGGCTATTGAAAAAGGAATGTATTCTGCCCCTATGGGTCTCGATGAAGGCATCGAAGAAGGTATGGGCGAAGGACTTGAGATTGAAATTGTCAACCCGGATATGGTTACTCTGGACGATGGCAGCGTGGAAATTACCATAATCCCCGGCGAAGAAGGAGGGGATGACGATGACGATTTCGACGCTAATATTGCCGAGTCAATGGACGAAGGTGAGCTTAACAAGTTAGCAGACGAAATTATTGGTATGGTCGATGCCGACGTTGACAGCCGTAAAGAGTGGGCGGATACGTTTGTTAAAGGGCTAGATGTACTAGGATTTAAGTACGAAGAACGTACTGACCCGTGGGACGGCGCATGTGGTGTATTCTCCACCGTGCTTGCCGAAGCGGCTATCCGGTTCCAAGCGGAGACTATGAGTGAGACTTTCCCCGCAGCAGGGCCGGTCAAGACTAAAGTACTTGGGAAAGAGACTAAAGAGAAAGACGAAGCTGCTGCCCGCGTGAAGGCGGATATGAACTATGAACTCACTGAGCGAATGGTTGAGTATCGCCCAGAACATGAGCGTATGTTGTATAGCCTTGGTCTTGCCGGGTCAGCGTTTAAGAAAGTCTACTACGATCCGAACATGGGACGGCAGATGGCTGTCTATATCCCTGCGGAAGACGTTATTGTTCCTTACGGCGCATCTCATATTGAAAGTGCTGAACGTGTTACGCACATTATGCGTAAGACCAAGAACGACCTTAAAAAACTTCAAGCTAATGGTTTCTACCGCGAAGTAGAACTAGAAGACCCGCAACCGTTCCATACTGACATAGAGGAGCGCAAAGCCGAAGAGGGTGGGTATTCTATAACAGACGATGACCGATACGCAATATACGAAGTACATGCAGATATCGTGATCGAGGGTTACGATGATTCGGATGATGATATCGCCAAACCCTATGTAGTAACAATTGAGCGGGGTACTTCTGAGGTATTGGCTATCCGACGTAACTGGGAGCCAGAAGACCCCCTCATGCTAAAACGCCAGCATTTTGTACACTATGTATATGTACCGGGTTTTGGGTTCTATGGGCTAGGACTTATCCATATTATTGGTGGTTACGCACGGGCGGGTACTTCTATTGTCCGCCAGCTTGTAGACGCAGGTACACTGTCTAACTTACCGGGTGGTCTAAAATCTCGTGGGATGCGTATCAAGGGAGATGATACTCCTATTGAACCGGGTGAGTTCCGTGATGTAGATGTGCCTAGTGGGTCTATACGGGACAACATCAGCTTCCTGCCCTACAAGGAGCCGTCTAATACGCTCCTCCAGTTACTAGACAAGATTACCAACGAGGGCCGCAGGCTTGGCGCTATCAGCGATATGAACATCTCTGATATGTCTGCTAATGCCCCTGTAGGTACAACGCTAGCATTACTCGAACGTACCCTCAAGCCGATGGCTGCGGTACAGGCCCGCGTCCATTACGCTATGAAGCAGGAGTTTAAGCTCCTCAAAGCTATCATGGCTGAATACGCCCCTGCTGAGTACGCCTACCAGCCCCTTCGTGGTGAAGTTAGTGCTAGGCAAGCTGACTATATGTTGGTGGACGTGATCCCTGTTAGTGATCCAAATAGCTCTACGATGGCACAACGGGTTGTGCAGTATCAGGCTGTTTTACAGATGTCTCAGTCTGCACCACAGATCTACGATCTACCCCAACTACATAGACAGATGATTGAGGTTCTTGGGGTCAAAAATGCGGACAAACTTGTTCCTACAGACGATGATGCAAAACCTGCTGATCCTGTAAGTGAGAACATGGCCGCGTTGTCTGTAAAACCTATGAAGGCATTTATCTACCAAGACCACGATGCTCATATCGGGGCGCACATGGCGTTTATGCAAGATCCTATGGTTGCCCAGTTAATCGGGCAGAACCCGCAAGCACAGCAGATTATGGCGGCTCTACAGGCCCATATAGCAGAGCATCTAGGGTTTAATTACCGTAAGCAAATAGAAGAGAAACTTGGCGCACCGCTTCCAGCGCCCGGCGCAGAATTATCTGAAGAAGTGGAGATCCAACTTGCACGGGTCGTTGCTGATGCTGGCAAACAACTTACACAGGCTCATCAGCAGGAAGCCGCACAGAAGCAAGCACAAGAGCAAGCGCAAGATCCTGTCCTTCAACTACAGCGAGAAGAACTTGCTGTTAAACAATCAGAAGTACAGCGTAAAGGTCAGAAAGATCAGGCTGATTTAGCCTTGCAACAGGCAGAAGCACAACGTAAATCCCAGAAAGACCAAGCCGATGCGGCTATAGCTGCTCAAAGAGTGGAGAATGAGCAGGCTAGGGTAGTTTTAGATGCGAAGAGCAGTGAACTAAAGATCGACGCGGATACAAAACGACAATCTGATAACCTAGACCTTGAAATTTTTAAGGTAGTTACCGGCCAGAATAAAGGCCAATAACCCTGAAGGAAACGAAAATGGTAGACTGGATTAAAGACAGAATGAAAGAACCTTCGTCTTACGCAGCAGCCGCAGTTGGCGGCGTAGGTATAGGCGTATTAATTGACCAACCTATCGTAATTATGGTGGCCGTGGGTGCCGCTGCAGTTGCGTTCGTGCTGAGAGAAAAAGGCATCCTTTAATATTGGAGGTTTAGTAGATTATGGCGAAGACCGTCTTTGGCGTGCTTAAAGAACGTATCGAGACAGATAAAGTCTCTGCAATAGAATTTCTTGCTGGGGGTGGATCTAAGGATTACGCCCAATACAAGGAAGTGTGCGGGTTAATTCGGGGTCTCGAATCCGCATTGTTAAATATAGAAGACCTCTCGCGTAATTATATGGAAGAAGATGATGACTAGATCAGCAGTACAAGCTATTGCTAGCGATGATGAACTAGAAGCACAACTCCCTATACCTGCTGGGTATAGGTTGCTAGTAGCGTTACCAGACATCGACGACCACTACCAAGGTAGCTCTCTTATCAAAACAGACTCTGAAAAGCACAAAGAGTACATCCTGTCTATTATGGGAGTCGTTATAGATATGGGGGCCGATGCGTATTCAGATAAAGAACGGTTCTCTAAAGGGCCTTGGTGTAAAGTTGGCGATTACGTCATGTTCCGTATGAATACAGGGACACGATTTAAAGTTAATGGCAAAGAGTTTCGCCTTATGAATGACGATTCCATCGAGGCAGTTATTCCTGATCCTCGTGGCATCTGCAATGTGTAGGAGATAGGTATGCCTTTTGAAAAAGTAGAGTTTGAGTTCCCTGAATCTGAAGAGGGAGAAACTACTGAAATCGAAATAGAATCTTCTAGTGCTCGTACTGTAGGTTCTTCTGATGACGTAGAACCCGAGGAAGAAACTAAACGAGAAGTAGAAGCTGAAGTCGAAGTCGAAGTTGTTGATGATACCCCAAAAGCTGACCAAGGCCGTAAGGCTTCTGAACCGCCTGAAAATGTTACCGATGAGGAACTTGAAGATTATTCTGATAAAGTTCGTAAACGTATAAAACATTTTAGCAAGGGCTACCATGACGAGCGGCGTGCAAAAGAAGAAGCACTACGCGAGCGTGAGGAACTTGAGCGGTACACTCAACAACTACTCTCGGAGAATAGTAATCTTAAAGGGGCGGTAAACAAAAACCAGAGTGTACTTTTAGACCAAGCAAAACGTGCTATGTCCTCTGAACTAGAATCAGCTAAACGTAAATATAAAGACGCGTATGAAGCAGGTGATTCAGAAGCGGTTATAGAAGCCCAAGAGGAGTTAACTACTGCTAAAATAAGAGCAGACAAACTAGAAAATATAAAAGTACCCTCTTTACAAGAAAAAGAAGCTTCTGTAGAACAAAGTAATACGGAACAGACAGCTCCGGTACCGGTTGATCCAAAAGCTAACGAATGGGCAGAAGCCAATCCGTGGTTTGGGTCAGATGATGAGATGACAAGCTATGTACTGGGACTGCATAATAAACTTGTTAAAACGGGTGTAGACCCGCAAAGTGACGAATACTACGAGACTATTAATGCTCGTATGCAGAAAATGTTCCCCGAGGAACTTGGGGGCACCGAAGAAGTAGAAACGCCAAAACGTAAGGCTAATGTTGTTGCGCCCGCTACGCGGAGTGTTTCCCCTAAAAAGGTTACACTAACAAAGACACAAGTAAATTTAGCAAAACGTTTAGGAGTTCCTCTTGAAAATTACGCCAAACAGGTTGCAATAGAAATGAGGAAAGATACAGATGGCTGATAATCGAATTAATCGTGAGCAGACGACACGTGAAAAAACGACCCGCAAAAAGGCTTGGCAGCGCCCTGAGGTGCTTCCGTCACCTACTCCCGAGCCGGGTTACGAATTTCATTGGGTCCGTGTAGCTACACTAGGTCAAGTTGACGCCACTAATGTTTCCTCAAAGTTACGTGAAGGTTGGGAGCCTGTTAAGGCAGTAGATCACCCAGAGATTACAGTAGTTACCATCGAACAAGAAAAGTTTGCTGATAATGTTGTGATTGGGGGATTGATGCTTTGTAAGGCTCCAAAAGAATTGGTTGAAGAGCGTAACGATTACTTTGGTGAACAGAGTAAAGCGCAGATCAATTCAGTTGATAACAACCTGATGCGAGAGAACGATCCTCGTATGCCACTCTTTAATGATAGGCAGTCGAAGGTCACTTTTGGTAATGGAACTTAATCATTTAGCTAGGGAATTATAAGCAATGGCTTATCCAACGGTAAGTGGTCCTTATGGACTAAAACCGGTTAAAATGATTAGCGGCACCCCTTATGCTGGTGTAACACGGCAGTATCGTATTGCTAGTGCTTATGCCACTGATATCTTTTACGGGGATGTTGTTAAGCTTGTAGCCGGAGGCACTGTAGAACGTGATGCTGCAGATGCCGCAATGACGCCTATTGGCGTTTTTCTTGGGTGTTCGTTTACGGACCCCGGTACATCTCAACCTACTTTCAAACAGTATTGGCCCGCTAGCACAGTCGCTAGTGACGCTCGTGCGTTTATTGTGGACGCTCGGGATGTGCTTTTCAAAGTTGCAGTCATTTCGTCTGCGGCTGCTACTACGCCGATTGTAATGGCTGATCTGGCTATTACAGATATTGGTGCGAACGTACAAATGGTGGATAATGCGGGTAGTACTGTCACCGGTAATTCAAAAATTGCCATTGATAATACTTCTGCTTCTACCGCTACGTTCCCACTTAGAGTTGTTGATGTTGTGACTGATACCCAAACCTCTTCGACGGCCTTCCCTGAAGTGCTCGTCAAGTGGAATGCTGGTCACATGTTCGACAACACAACCGGCGTTTAGGGGAGTAATGTAAAATGGCTATTTCACGCGCTCAATTACTCAAAGAACTCCTCCCCGGCCTTAATGCTCTATTTGGTATGGAGTATGCTAAGTACGGTGAAGAACATAAGGAGATTTTTGAATCAGAATCTTCCGACCGTTCTTTTGAGGAAGAAACGAAACTTTCAGGCTTCTCCGCTGCACCAGTCAAAAACGAAGGCGCTGCCATCGAATATGACAATGCACAGGAAGCATGGACGGCTCGTTACACACATGAAACCATTGCGATGGGATTCTCAGTTACTGAGGAAGCTGTTGAGGATAACTTGTATGACTCTTTGTCTGCTCGTTATACGAAGGCTCTCGCCCGCGCTATGGCTTACACGAAACAGGTCAAAGCGTCGGCTATCCTAAATGATGCTTTTGCTACGACCTACGGTGACGGTGTAGTGCTTTGCTCTACCTCACATCCGCTTGTTTCGGGTGGTGTCAATTCAAACAGGCCCGCTACCGCCGCAGATCTTAACGAGACTTCTCTTGAAGCCGCCGTTATCCAGATCTCTGGTTGGACAGACGAGCGTGGTTTGTTGATTGCGGCTCGTCCCAAGAAGCTCGTCATTCCGCCCGCCCTGCAGTTTGTTGCTACGCGGCTATTGGAAACCGAGGGACGTGTAGGTACGGCAGATAATGATGTCAATGCTCTCAAGAATAACGGTTCTATTCCTGAAGGCTATGCGGTCAATCATTATCTGACTGACACGGACGCATGGTTCCTTATGACTGATGTGCCCAATGGCTTGAAGCACTTTACGCGTACTCCGATGTCTACATCTATGGATGCTGACTTCGACACGGGTAATAGTCGCTACAAGGCACGGGAGCGTTATTCGTTCGGTGTATCTGATCCTCTTGGGATCTATGGTTCGCCGGGCGCATAAGGTATCGCGCTTGATATTGAAAGGGGAGTACTTGCTACTCCCCTTTTTTTGTTCTATAATAACTTATCCCTGACAGTTTCATCCCGAAACTGACACTAGCCACGACAGGAGACGAACATGGCTAATACAACTTTTAACGGACCCGTCCGTTCAAAAAACGGTTTTGAAGATATTAGCGTTGCCGATAGTACCGGCGTTGAAACCACGAATAGTACTTATGGAACAAACGCTTCTGTTGGAGGCACTCTTGCTGTCACGGGGGCAATTACTGGCCTACGCTCTGTTAACACCGATTTTAATGCCGCTGGAGCAAAAACAGAAACCTTGACGGCGGCTCAATCTGGCACTTTGTTTTTGATTAACGGTGCAGCAGCAAATATTGTTAATCTTCCCGCGTTGTCCACAGGTAATGTAGGTGTGACGTATGACTTTCAACTTACTGTGGCTGTCGGCGGAAGTGTAACAACTACATTCGTACTGCCCGGTAGCGCAGTGTCTAATTTCCAAGGTATGTTGTCGCTTGTGGCAGGTACTGCGGCTAACGCCGTTAGCGATGTTGCGGGCGATACATTGACCTTACCAAATTCAACAGTGGCTAATGCCCGCATCTCGATGACCTGCGTTGTCGATGACGGGACCAACTCTACTTGGATGGCAACGGCCCTATCTACTCCTATCGCGACTATATCTTAATGGGTCTAATGGGTGAGGGTTTAACCGCTCTCACCCTTTTTAAGGAGGATTTATATGTCTTCTGACATTCAATCTACATTTATAGAGGCTGCAGCTATAGATGCCGATGGTATTTCGGTTGCCGCTTCTGTGGGTAATAACGCTAATTTGGTCCTCGGGGGCGCACTTACTTCCGGCGGAGCCGTTACATTCGATGAACCTCGTAACATAACTATCCTGAGTGCCGGAAATGATTCCAGCAAGTCCTTTACGGTAACCGGTACAGATGAGCAGGGCGATTCTGTTACTGAATCTATTACCGGTGCAAACGCGGGTACAGCGACAGGTTCCACTTTCTTCACTACAATTAGCCAGATAGCAGCGGTAGGTAACCCTGCGGGTAACGTAAGTGCTGGTTCCGGTGCTTCTATTGCTTCTCCCATATTCCGGGGTAGGCTACGGCTTCGTGGTTTGTACGCAGTAAATACTGGTACGGCAGGTACGATTACGTTCAGAGAAGGCTCTGGTACGGGTACGATACGGATGCAGTTTAATACTGTAGCTTCCGCAAATACCACGCAGTACCCGGATGTACCTGATGACGGTATACTCTTCGTTGATGGTGGGTATGTTACGTATTCTGTAGCGGACCTTTCGTCTATGACAGTATTTTATGTAGGGTAGTTCTATGCGGGCATACTATAAATCTGGGGGTAATGTACGTAAACCCGATAATATGCCCGCTAGGAACAAGAAAAACTTTAGGTCTACTAAATCTGGCGCAGGTATGACTAGGGCTGGTGTAGCCTCATACCGCAGTAAAAACCCCGGCAGTAAACTAAAGACTGCTGTCACAGGCAAAGTTAAATCCGGGAGTAAAGCCGCTAATAGACGCAAATCCTATTGCGCTAGATCAGCAGGCCAGATGAAGAAATTCCCTAAAGCAGCTAAAGATCCTAACAGCCGTTTGAGACAGGCTAGAAAACGTTGGAAATGTTGAACATGAAAAAACCTAAAAAATATGCTGCGGGTAAAAGAGTTATATCATCTGAAAACTTTCCAATGGTACCAATGGAAGACGATGTTATTACTCGGGGCCTACCCATGGGTATCCCAAATCAAGCTATGATGGATACTATCGCTACGGATGCAGAAGGCCCTAAGCCAAGAAGTTCGTTTGGGAAGGCTTTTAATAAAGCCCGAGAAGAACAAGGCTCTGACGGCGTTTTTATGTTTGACGGCAAAAAGTATTCTACGAGAGTAAAAAGCGAAAACCAAAAAATTAGAAAGCCTGCTAAAAAGAAGAAAAAGATGGGCGGTACAGTTAAGTATAGTAACGGTGGTAAAGTACGTGGGCGCGGTGCAACTAAACAGGGCGTACGTGCTGCTAAAATGATATCTATGAAAGGATCTTGATATGGCTAGAAAATTATCTTCGTTTGGTGCGGCATTCGCAAAAGCTCGTAAAGAACAAGGGACTGATGGAGTTTTTACTTATAAAGGTAAAAAGTACTCTACGCGTAGAGCAGATGACCCTAAGAAATCAAGAACGGCTCCGATGCCTAAACGGAAGCCAAGTTCTAAAGCTGCAAGTGCTAGACCTACAGGTCGGTTAAAACCAGCGTCAGGACGGAAGCCAAGTGCTAAGCCTGCAAGTGCTAAACCTGCAAGTGCTAAAGCTACGAGTGATAAAGCTGCAAGTGCTAGACCTACAGGTCGGTTAAAGCCAGCGTCAAAAAGGCCCCGTCGTAAAACTAATATAGAAGATACGGCGGCTATATTTGAAGGCGCTGGAGATAAACGTGGTCGTATACCTAAGAATGTAGCCGCACCTAAAAAAATTGCACGGGGGAAAGATCGTGTTCCGGTAATGTCAGCTCGCAGTGGTACTCCCCGTGAGGTTTTATCTGGTAAAACGCATAAATCATCCTCAAAATTACCGGGGAAACGTGTTCCTAGAGCAGCGGTAGGGGCTGGTAGAGGCACTGTTTATGAAAACCGTGATTTAAGCGGACACGGTCCGGGGGATACTAAGCATCCGGGTATGGGTCTCAAAGGAGCTATGATACGCAAAGCGGGTATGGATTCCGCCAGAAATAACCCAGCGGACGCTCGTCGGATGGCCCGGATGGCAGCAAAGAAGAGACGTAAACCTATGCCTATGGATAACGAGGAAGAAAACAAATTAATGGACTCGCTTATGCCTATGGACAACGAAGAAAATTTTTCTTACGGCGGTATGGCTAAAAAGAAAAAGAAGAAGCCCGTGAAAAAGAACATGGGTGGTATGATGAACTACTCCAAAGGCGGTGGAGTCCGTGGTTATGGTATGGCGAAGGGTGGAAGAGCTTGTAAAATGGTGTCTATGAAGGGTTCTTAATGCGTCAGTACTACAAGTCCGGCGGTGTAGCGACAAAGCGTGACCCTGCTAAGTGGGCCGCGGCTAAATCAAGAGCCAAAGCCAAGATGGGTGGTGAACACTCTGCTAGGGCCATGCAGCTCGCTACTAAATACTACAAGGATGCAGGTGGTACGTACTCAGGCAAGAAAAAACCTTCTAATAAACTATCTAAGTGGACAAAACAGAAATGGACAACGAAATCAGGCAAGCCAAGCAGCAAGACAGGCGAGCGGTATCTTCCCAAGAAAGCAATCAAAGCACTTTCATCAAAGGAATATGCAGCGACCACGAAAGCAAAGCGCCGGGGGACTGCTGCCGGGAAACAGTTCGTAAAACAGCCACGGAAGATAGCAAAAAAGACAGCTAGATATAGGAAAACGTAATGGCAAAAGGTGTAAAGCATTACTTTAAAAATGGTACCGAACATAAGGGTGGGGTGCACAAGCATCCCGATGGCACTCTTATGACCGGGAAAGTAATGTCTAATACCGCTAAAAAGCTGTACCATTACGGCCAATTGCCGGGTAAAGCCCAGCAAAAAGCTAAGACATCTTGGAGTAAATGATGGCTACATCTGGTACAACCGCTTTCAATATGGACTTCACGGAGATCGCTGAAGAAGCGTGGGAACGTGCGGGCCGAGAGATGCGTTCCGGGTATGACCTTCGTACGGCTCGACGGTCTATGAATCTGCTTACTATTGAGTGGCAGAACCGTGGCATCAATATGTGGACTATTGATAGCGGCACTGTAAGTCTTGTTAGCGGTACGAGTCAGTATACCCTTCCTACGGATACTATTGATTTGCTAGAGCAATCTATTCGTACTAATGCCGGGGACACAAACACACAATCAGATATCAATATAAGTCGTATAAGTGTCAGTACGTATGCCTCTATACCTAATAAGTTATCACAGGGAAGGCCCATACAAATTTGGATCGAGCGATTAGTAGATGCCCCTCGGGTAAATGTATGGCCTGTCCCTGATAGTAACGATTATACACTTGTTTACTGGCGTATGCGCCGGGTCGAAGATGCTGGGGGTGGTGTTGAAACTGCCGATATGAATTTCAGATTTCTACCTTGTTTAGTAGCGGGCCTTGCGTACCAGATCGCTATGAAAGACCCTGAACTTGCTCCTAGACTCCAAATGCTAAAAAGTGAATATGAGGCTCAATTTGGGTTAGCTGCAGGAGAAGATCGAGAAAAAGCATCCGTGCGGTTTGTCCCACGCGTGGCTAGAGTGTAGTTATGGTCGCTAGATTTGCATCTTCCAAAAATGCTCTCGCTATGTGTGATATATGCGGATTTGAGTACAAACTACGGCAGTTAAAAGATTTAGTTAGAAAAGGTGTTTCTACTAACATAAAAGCGTGCCCTACTTGTTGGAATCCTGATCATCCACAACTAAAATTGGGTATGTATCCAGTAAATGACCCCCAAGCAATACGAGATCCAAGGCCAGATACAAGCCTTGGGGAGTCTGGTAATACTAGCAGTCGTGATATACAATGGGGTTGGAATCCTGTTGGTGGTGGGATTGATCCTTTTGATTTAACCCCTAATACTTTAACTGCTGCTGGGTCTACAGGCCAAGTTGTAGTAGTTACTTCTTAGAGGTTTGGACAAGATATGAACTACACAGAGCTAAAGACAAATATACAAGATATCTGTGAGATGACTTTTACAGATGCCCAACTTGCTATGTTTACGGATCAAGCAGAACAAAGGATATACAATACCGTCCAAATACCCGCACTCCGTAAAAACGTAACCGGTACATTCTCTAACGGTGAGAGTTATCTTAGTATACCCCTTGACTTTCTATGGACGTATTCCTTGGCAGTTGTAGATGGTAGTGGGGACTATCACTTCCTTTTGAATAAAGACGTAAATTTTCTACGGGAGGCTTATCCCGCGTCTTCCCCCCGCGAGTTACCTGTGCATTACGCTTATTTTTCCGATAGTAATTTTATGGTAGGTCCAACACCTGACAGCAACTACGCAGCGGAACTGCATTATGGGTACTACCCTGATTCTATCGTAACTGCCGGGACTACATGGCTTGGTGATGAATTTGATTCCGCCCTACTTAATGGTGCGCTTATTGAGGCAGTACGGTTTATGAAGGGCGAAGCTGATGTTGTTGCGCTGTACGAAAAGCTATATCTACAAGCAATAGTATTGTTAAAGAACTTAGGAGATGGTAAGTTACGAGAAGATGCTTACCGTTCGGGTCAATACAGACAAACTGTATCGTAAGGGTAAATTATCACGATGTTTGAACTAAAAGCTAACGTAACCCCCAGTTACAAGGTCGCCGTACACACAACGAACTACCGAGGGTCTACGCCGGAGGAGGTAGCGCAGAGGTGCGCTGATAGGATAATTTCAGTCTCGGACGGAGCGCCTCCGGTTATAAGGGACCAAGCCTTTGCGTACAAGGCTCAACTAGAAAAAATGTTGAGTTACTATATGAGACAGGCTATAAATAGTGATAGGACGACCATATACAACACCCTAGTCGATGCGGGGCACCCGGAACTAGCAGAACTCGTAAGGAGAGTTTAAAAATGGCAATTACCCAAGCAATGTGTACGTCGTTCAAGAAAGAATTGATGACCGCTACACACAATCTCACCACCGACGCTAACAGCTTCAAACTCGCGTTGTACACGAGCAGTGCAACGATGAGTGCCGCAACCACCGCGTACAGTTCGACTAACGAAGCGAGCGGGACGAACTACACTGCGGGAGGAGCTGCTTTGACGAATGTCACGCCCACTACCAGCGGTACAACCGCTTTCGCTGACTTTGCTGACCTAACGTTTTCTAATGCAACCGTTACTGCTAATGGAGCATTGATTTATAACGACACGGCGAGTGGTGATCCGGCAGTTGTTGTACTGGCGTTCGGTGCAGATAAAACGTCTACCGCAGGTGACTTTACGATTCAGTTCCCTGCCGCCTCGGCAAGCGCTGCTATTATCCGTATCGCTTAGTTAAGATGCCCTCCTCATGTCTTCTTTAGGTGGCTGGGGTCGTGGAGACTGGGGTGAGGGTGCTTGGAGCACAAGTTTACCTAACCTATCTGTAAACGGTTGGAGCCGTGGAAGTTGGGGTGAGGGTGCTTGGGGTTCCGTCCTACCTGTAGCTGTTTCAGGGGTTTCGGCGTCTTCGGGCGTTGGAAGTGTGACGGTTACAGGTGAGGTAAACATCCCGGTATCGGGCCTCGCAGCTACTGGAGCAGTAGGCTCCGTCTCTGTCTCCACAGAACAAGTATTAGCTATAACGGG
>TARA_B110000211_G_scaffold120376_1_pt1 | contig 15319 bp, 13 predicted proteins | sample TARA_B110000211 | Tara Oceans TARA_B110000211 (sample SAMEA4397516) | marine metagenome | biome: Polar Biome; feature: [DCM] deep chlorophyll maximum layer (ENVO:01000326); material: water (ENVO:00002006), including particulate matter (ENVO:01000060) such as... | depth 30 m
CAGAAATTTTACTTACCAAATTTTAAGAACAATTAATCATTTTAAAAAAAGATTAGAACTAGTTATTTTATTAAATTTCAAAAAAATTCTAGATAATAATTTAAAAAAAATAATTAAAAGCAGTCCGCACAAGATAAAAATTATAAAAAGTAAGTACTATGTAAATAAACTAATATCAGAGTCTTCAATAATAATATCACCTTTTGGCGTTTCTGTGTATGAGATTGTAGCTTTACAAAAATATCCTATAATATTTACATATTCAAAAGACGATGAAATATCAGCCTCTATATTTCATAAAGCTAATATAGGCTATAGTATAAGAAATACAGTAAACTTTAATGAAATTGAGTTTAATAAAGTTATAAATAAATATCAAAAATATTTATTAAATAAAAAGATTAAATATTCAAAGTATATTAGAAGCGGTACGGGGAAAATAGCAAAAATAATTAATGAAACTATCAAAAATAAATAAAGAAATTTTAATTTGCTTAGGGGGTGGAATTTCTCAAATACCTTTAATCAAGGCAGCAAAAAAAAAATATCAATTAATAGTTGTGGATAGAGATAAAAAATGTCCTGGAAAAAAATTGACTGAAATATTTTTTAATATTTCAACTGATGATGAAAATAAAATTATTCTGAAAATAGATAACTTAAACATCAATAAGAATTTGATTAAAGGCGTTATCAACAGGAGCTCAGGAAAAGCTATTTTAACAATGGCTAAAATTCAAAAAAAATTAAAATTAAATGGATCAAATCCTGAAATGGTTAAAAAAACACTAAATAAAAAAAAATTCATAGTTCATTGTTTGAGAAATAATATTTTGACTCCTAAAATATTTGGTGAAAAAATAAGAAAACCTGTCTCTAATATTAATTTTCCTGTTATTGTCAAACCCTCCGTATCTAAAATTGGCAAGAAAGGTATTTCGATTGTAGAAAAGAAAGAAAATCTTCACCAAGCAATTAATTTATCAAGAAAATATTCAGAAAATAATTCTTTAATTATTCAAGAGAAAATTGATGGTAAAGATATAGTATTACTGGGTGCCGTAAAAAATAATAAGTTCTTAAAGCTAACTATAATTGATGAAATCAATTTAGTAAATAATAACATTGTAAGTCGATTCTGCTATCAAAACCCCTCAAAAAATTTAAATATAAAAATCAAAAACCAAATCATAAAAATTGCAAATAAAATCATTAAAATTTTTAAATTAAATAACTGCCCATTAAGCTTATCTTTCAGAATAAACAAAAAAAACAAACCTTATCTAATTGAAATTAATTTAGAAATAAGTGGAGAACTAATACATGAAAAACTAATTAAAACTAAAGACAAAAGATTTAGCAGTTTTGACTGGTATCTAAATGCATTATTTTTAAATGAAAAAAACTCAAAACCGTTAACTTTTCTAAATAAAAGAATTATGATCAATGATAAAATTCTAAGATTAAATAATGCTGAATAATAAAAAAAAAGATATTCTAATACTAGGATTAAATCATGATCAATTACCATATATCAGAATAATAAAAAAATTAGGTTATAAAATATTTGGTGTTGATAAAAATCAAAACGCACCAGGGAAGAAATATTGTGATTTTTTTTTAAAAACTTCTTACACGGATGAAAAAAAAATTACTAGTTTTTTAATTTTAAAAAAATTTTCATCTAAAGGATTTTTTTTTACAGCAGCTTCTCAAATTTCACTATTAAGTATAACAAAAATTGCTAAAAAATTGAATATGAAATTTATAAACCCTTCTATAATTGATAAATGTCTAGATAAAAGCAAAATGAATAAACTTTTCTTAAAAAATAAAATTCCAATACCTAAAACAAAATATATTTTTAATAAAGAAATAGTAGTTGACATAGCTAAAGAATATTTTTTAAAATCTGATTATGGTAAATCACCAAAATATTGTTATTTTATAAAAAATGGAATTATCCCCAAACTTCCTTCTAAAGATGATTTTTATAAAAAATGTTTTTTACTTCAGGAGAAAATTCAAGGGGACCATTACAGAATTAATTATTTAAGAGGTAGTTTTTTTATATTCAAAAAATTTAGTGATCAAGTATGCATTCCTATAACAAGATTGGGTAGATATTCTAAATTAATTAAAAATAAAATAACTAAATTTGTAAATTCAACTAAACTTGAAAAATTTTTAATAAAATTTGATTTAATTATAAATGAGGATAATTGGTACATAATTGATATTGGATTTGATCCTCCAAAAAGATTGGAAAATTTAATGCTTTTTTCAGGAAAAGATTTTTATAAAGCTTATGTGCATAATTGGTTGGAAGGAAAAAATTTATTTAATAAATTTAATTTCAGTGGTTTGGATGGATTGACTATAAAAATAAATAAAAGTGGAAAAACAAAAATTTTAAAAAAATAACAATGGATATAGCAATTATAAATTCCTTGGGTAAAAGCAATTTTTTAAAATGCTTTAATTCATTAAAAAACACCATTAATATTAAAAGACATAAAATTCATAAGTTTGCAGAAAAAAAAACAAGAGGTCATACTTTAAATGCTATTATTAAAAAAATTGGTACAAATAAGAATATTTTAATTGTTGCGGATGATATTCAATTTACACCTGGTTGGTATCAAAAATTAAAAAGAAATGAAGACAAGGCAGAGATGTGGGGTGCTAGCATGCTTTATCCAGGAACAAATAAAATTCAAGACAATGGATATGAGCTAGTAAAAATGAACGAAAATACCTTCCTTAGACCCTTTAAAAGAGGAGAGAATTTTAAAAACAATCCTAAGCAAGAATGGAAGTATGCTGACTGCACGTGTGGATGCTTTCTTTATTTAAACAAAAAAGTGTTTAAATTTCAAAATAAATTTTACCCCAAATATGGAATGAATAGATGGGATGAATTAACTTTTATACTTAAGGCTAAATCAAAAGGATTGCGACTGGCAGTATTAAATCATTATTTATATCATGAGGGAACAAGCACAAAAAATAATAAAAATAAAAAATTAAGCTCAATAAGCTATCAAATTGAAAAAAAGCTATGGAAAAAACTTGAAGATAATTTCATCGATAAAAAAAAAATTAAAAAGAAAATTAAAATAAATTTTCACAGTAATATTTCAAAAATAACTAATAACAAAAAAAATAATATTTTATTTTATGGAGCTGGAATTTTTTCTGAGAATTTAATATTGTCAAATTTAATTCAAAATAAAAAAATAAACTTTACATCATTTTTAAAAGAAGAAATTGGAAATAAATTGCAAAGTAGATATAAAATATTAGATTTTAATAAATTAAAATTTAAAAAATACAACACGGTAATAATCACACCATACGATGTAGTTGACAATATTTATAAAGAACTCTTTTATAAATGGATAAAAAATAATTGGAAAGGTAAGATTTATAAAGTAAAAGAAAGAAAAACTTCTTACGTTTGGAACTACAGCTTAAATGAAATTAAAACTTAATAAAAAAACGCAGAGCACAGGAGCGAATGAGATAATAAAAGCCTTAAAAAATAACAATATAAAAGAGGTTTTTGTTTATCCAGGTGGCACTATCGCTCCAGTTTTAGATTTAATTGAAAAAAATCAAATAAAAATTTTTTGTAGTCGTCATGAACAAGGAGCCGGCTATGCGGCAATTGCTGCATCAAAAATTAAAAAAACACCTCAAGTTACTATGGTGTCATCCGGACCTGGAGTGACCAATATTGTTACACCTGTTGCTGATGCCTATTATGACTCGATACCTGTTGTGATATTTACCGGTCAAGTTAGTCAAAAAGATATGAAGGGCCAAATCAAAATTCGACAAAAAGGATTTCAAGAAACAGACACCTTGAGTTTATTTAAATCTATAACAAAAGAGTGCTTTCAACCAAAAACACCTCAAGAAGTTTTTGATGTTGTAAACAAAGCCTTCAAAATTGCTGCGAGTGGAAGACCTGGACCAGTTTTAATTGATTTACCCATGAATATTCAAAGAGATAATTTTTTAAGAAATGATAAAAAAAAGATAAAGATTGATAAACATAAGGTAGAAAAAAATCTAAAAAAAATTTCAGAAAATGATATTAAAAAAATTATACAAATAATTAAAAGATCCTCTAAACCTCTTATTTTATGTGGACAAGGTGTAATTTTATCTGGATCTGAAAAGCTATTGAGAAAATTAGCTATTAAATACAAGATACCAGTAACAATGAGTTTGCTAGCCCTAGGTGCATTTCCAACTAGAAATTATCTGTCGTTAGGATTTCATGGGCATACAGGAAATCAAGCAGCAGGGCTTGCAATACAAAATTGTGACCTTTTAATAGTTGTCGGCTCCAGGTTGGACCTTAGACAGGTAGGAACAGAAGTTAATAAATTTGCAGAAAAATCAAAAAAAATTATAAGAATTGATATAGACAAAGATGAAATTTCTAACTCTAGAGTTAAATGTAATATAAATCTTAAAGGAGATGTTGGTTATATTCTTAAACAGATACTCAAAAAAATACCAAAATCATTAAAAAATAATTTAGATTGGTTAAAGCAAATTAAAAAATATAAAAGTCAGCATCAGCTTACTTATCAAAAAAATAAATCAATAAAACCCCAGGAAATAATTGAGGAGATTAATAATCTTACCCTTTCAAAAGAAACCATTTGTGTTTCTGGAGTTGGACAGCACCAGCAATGGACAGCAAGACATTTTGATTTTGATAATCCAAAGAAATTATGGTTTACATCTGGTGGACACGGAGCTATGGGATATGATTTACCTGTAGCGATTGGTGCGCAGTATATTTCTCCCAAAAAACTTGTTTTGTGTTTTGTGGGAGATGGATCTTTTCAAATGAACATTCAAGAACTTGCTTCTTTAAAAGTCTATAATCTTCCTTTAAAAATAATAGTATTAGACAACAATAGACTGGGTATAGTTTCACAATTTCAAAAATTAAATTGGAATAATGATCCTACTTGTGGAGAAAAATGGAATCCAAGCTTTAGCAGTGTAGCAAAATCTTATAAAATTTTTGCTCAAACAATTGTGGACAGAAAAAACTTAAAAAATAAACTTAAAAAATTTTTAAACTTTAAAGGACCATCTTTAATACATTGTGTAATTGATAAAAAAGAGGAGTTATCACCCATGTTGCTGGCTGGACAAACTCTAGATAAAATGTGGAAAAATGAAAAATAACTCATTAAAAGTTGCATTAATAACGGGTGGCTCTGGAGGTATAGGCTCAAGTATTTGCAAAGAATTAGCAAAAAAACATATTCAGATTTGTTTTACTTACTTTAAAAATAAAAAAAGTGCAGAAAAAATTGTTAATGAAATAAAGCAAGCTGGGGGGGTTGCTGAAGCCAGAAAAATGGACATAAGAAATATTAACTCTATAAAAAAAACATTAAACTACTTTGTAAAAAAAAATGGAAAAATAAGTATTTTAATAAATAATTCTGGAATTTCTCAAGTAAAACTTTTCAATAAAATATCTATAAAAGACTGGGAAAACATAATAAATATTAATCTTAAAGGACCTTTTTTTTTAACAAAATATTTCTTAGAAAATAAAAATAAAGATAAATGGTGTAGAATTATAAATATTTCATCTTCAAGTGGAATTAATGGCGGTAAAGTGCAAATTCACTACGCGATTACTAAAGCAGGCCTAATTTCTTTAACTAAGTCTCTAAATAATGTTTATGGAAAAAAGAATTTTACTATAAATGCTATAGCTCCAGGACTAATAAATACCCCAATGATTAAAAAAGAAATCGACTTAAAAAAAAAAAAAAAAATTAAAAGTAGGAAAAATTAAAGAAACCAAGGAAATTTCAAAGATTGTTTTAAAAATAATCTCAGAAAAATATAAAAATAAAACTGGTATGATTTTTAAAGTTTAAAAATGAAAACTATATTAATACTAAGTGCTGGTATAGAGGCGATTCCTGGAATTCTTAAAGCCAAAAAAATGGGTCTTAAAGTTGTAGTTTGTGATAAAAACATTAATGCACCAGGATTTAAATATGCTGATTACAAAATTTTTGAAAGCATATACAGTTATTCTAGGCTTTTAGAATCAATTAACTACTTTAACCAAAAGATAAAAAAAATTGATGGTGTTATTGCAATCGCATCTGATACTCCTATTGCTGTCTCTAAAATTGCAAAAAAACTCAATCTTCCTGGGAACTCAATTAAAACTGCAAAACTTTCTACTGACAAAATTAAGATGAAAGAAAAACTTAAGAAATGCGGAATTCTAATACCCTGGTTTAGTGAAGTAAAAAGTTTAAACCATCTTAAAAAAATATTAAAAAATAAAGATTTAAAATTTATTATAAAGCCAATTGACAGCAGAGGTGCGCGTGGTGTTTTACAAATTAATTCAAAAAGTGATCTTGCATGGTCATATAATCATTGTCTAAAAGAATCTAAATCCAAAAGAATAATTATAGAAAAATTTTTAGTTGGCAAACAAATAAGTAGTGAGTCGATTATTTATGGAGCAAAAAGTTTTACACCAGGATTGATAGAAAGGAATTATGAGTATCTAAAAAAATTTAGTCCTTTTGTGATAGAAAATGGAGGACAACAACCTGTGGAATTAAGTAATATCAATATTAATAAGATTTCTCAATTAACTATAAAGGCAGGAAGATGTCTTGGAGTCAAATATGGAACAGTTAAAGGTGATATTGTTTTTCACAAAGGCAAACCTTATATCATAGAAATAGCAACAAGACTTTCAGGTGGGTGGATGAGTAGTGATCAAATACCTTTAGCTACAGGGGTAGATGTTCTTAAAATAGCTATACAAATTGCCATGGGAGATAAAATTGATTTCAATAAATTAAAAAACAAACAAACAAATGCTGTCGCTATTAGATATTTTTTTCCAAAATCAGGTACAATTTTTTCAATCAAGAAGAATATTTTAAAAAAAAACAAATATATCAAAAAATTTAAGTTTTTTTTAAAAAATAAAACTATAATACCAAAAGTAACAAATCACACCAAAAGAGCTGGTTTTGTAATTACTGCTGCCCCAACTAAAAAAAAAGCTGTAATTGAAGCCAAGAAGTTTGTAGATTTGGTTATAAAAAATTAAAAAATTGAGACTCTTCATACTTTTTCACATTAATTTATGCTTTTCTTCTATAGAAGAAAACGAAAGAAAAAATGTACTAAAACTCTCCTACTGGCCACTTTTAAATCTTATTGAAAAATTAAAACTACCTATAGGAATTGAAGCAACCGCATACACGCTTGAAGAAATTAACAAGATAGATCCTAAATTTATTAATAAATTAAAATTTCTAATAAAAAGAAAATATTGTGAGTTTATTGGTAGCGGTTATTCACAATCAATTGGGCCATTAATTCCCGCAAAAGTTAATAAGTACAATTTAAGGATTGGGAATGATTTGTACTCAAAAATTTTAAACATCAAGCCAAATTTAGCATTAATTAATGAACAAGTACTTTCTAAAGGAATCTTAGATAATTATATAAACAGTGGATACAAGAATATTATCATGGATTGGGACAATTGTTTTAAATCTAATAGCAGCATCAAGGATAAATATTTTTTTTTCCCACAAAAAATTTTAACATCAAGCAAAAAAAAAGTAAACGTTATTTGGTCAAGTTCAATTTTTTTTCAAAAATTTCAAAGATATGTTCATGGCGAAATTGAAGTTGAAGACTATCTGAAATTTATTAAATCAAAAAAACAAAAATTTACAAATTACAATGTGTGCATCTATGCTAGCGACTTAGAGGTTATCAATTTTAGAACTAAAAGATATAAAACAGAGGCTAAAGTAATTCAAGATGAATGGTTAAGATTAGAAATTTTATTAAAAAGACTAGTCAGTAATAAATTTGAATTTATTAAACCATCTGATGTTCTTAAAACTAAAAATAATAAATATAGCCATAAAACTATTGAATTTATCAATCCAGCTTTTCCAACTATCACTAAGAAACAATCAAAATACAATATACTGAGATGGGCAGTTACAGGTAGAAACGATAATAAAATCAATTCTGCATGTTGGCATATTTTTAATCATCTTGAAAAAAATAAAATAAAAAATTATCAACATTGGAAAGAATTGTGTTATCTTTGGAGCAGTGATATTAGAACACATATTACAACTAAAAGATGGAAAAAATATTTATTAAGGTTAAATAATTTTATTAAAAAAATAAATTTAAAAGCTGAAAAGTCTTTTTCATTTACACTCACAAAAAAAATATCACAAAAGATATCAATAGAAACTGATAAAAACAGAATTAGTATTTATGGAAAAAATATTAAACTAGTTCTAAATACTAAAAAAGGATGTTCTATTGAGAAATTCTACGATTATAGAGTGTCTAAAAATTTTCTTTTTGGATTTGTTCCGCATGGGTATTATGAAGATATTGGCTATGGTGTTGATTTTTATTCTGGCCACTTAGTAATGGAGCCTTTGGGCGAACATAAAATTACAGATCTTGTTAAGACTGAATTTAAAATAAATAATTATATTAATGGTGTAATTATCGACTGTAAATTTAAAAGCAGAGTAGGTACTATTCATAAAAAAATTATTTTTGATAATAAAAATAGCAAAATTGGGATTAAATATAAAATTGAACTTAAAAAAAATATTAATGGTTCAATTAGATTAAATCACATAACCCTAAACCCTAAAATATTTAAGAATTCACTTTATTATAAAACAAATAATGGTGGAAATACCCATGAAAAATTTTCAGTGGGCAAAGAAAATTTTGACCACGGGGAGTCTGTTTCACACCTAATAACTGCCAATCAAGCAATCGGTATTACCGAGAATGTCATTTATTTTGGGGATAAATCAAAAAATATTTGTATAAACATTGATAGAAATTTTGACAATCAGGTAGGAATGCTATCGTTCAAAAAAATTTATAAAAAAAGATTTTTTAGGTTATGTTTTTCTGTTAAAGAACACGATGATACATCAAAATTAAATAATGCTTTTAAAGCTAAAACATTGACTTGGATTAGTTCTAATTTGGAAAGAAAATAAATGACAAATTTTGGAAAACAAATGTTTACATGGATGAAAGATCTTTTCCCTGTCTGCAGATCTTTAACTGGGGATGGTGTTGATGAAACTCTTAGTTATTTAAAAAACAAAATTGGCATACAAATTAATATATTGAAATTTAAAACAGGAAAAAAAGTTTTTGATTGGACGATACCTGAAGTTTGGAATATCAAGGATGGGTATATAAAGACTTTATCGGGAGAAAAAATTGTTAACTTTAAAGATAATAATTTACACGTAGTTGGATATTCAACGCCAATAAATAAAGTAATTTCAAAAAAAGATTTGTTGAAACATATATACACTCAACCGAATCAACCAAAATTGATACCTTATGTAACAAGTTATTATAAAAAAAACTGGGGATTCTGTGTTTCTGAGAACTTTAAAAAAAAGATTAAAGATGAAAAATATAGAGTTTGTATTGACTCGACGCATAAAATTGGTGATTTAAAAATTGCAGAAACTTTAATTAAAGGAAAAGCAAGTAAGGAAATATTTTTTTCGACCTACTTTTGTCACCCTTCTATGGCAAGCGATAATCTTTCGGCTGTAATTGTACAATCTGCATTAATTAAATACATAAATGAAAATTATAAAAAAACTAAATTTAGCTATAGATTTATTTTTATTCCTGAAACAATTGGCTCAATAGCATATCTTTCAAAAAATTTATTAAGTTTAAAAAAAAATATGGTTGCTGGTTTTAACTTATCGTGCATTGGTGATGATAGGTGTTATAGTCATGTAGAATCTAGAAACGGTGAAAATCTTGCTGATCAAGCATTGACTGCAGCATTATTAGGTAAAAAAAATATTAAAAAGTATTCTTTTTTATATAGAGGATCAGATGAAAGACAATATTGTGCTCCAGGAGTAGATCTTCCAGTTTGTGGTTTTAGCAGAAGTAAATTTGGAGAATACAAAGAATATCATACTAGTGCGGATAATTTAAATATAATTTCTGCAACAAGTTTACAAAATAGTCTTGATGTTTTAATTTCTATTGTTGATGCTTTTGAGGCAGAATTAAAACCTCTTACAACTATTAAAGGTGAGCCTCAATTAAGTAAATACAATCTTTATCCATCGATCAGTCAAAAAGGAATAGTGAAAAAAGGTGTTTTCAGCAAACAAGAATTTATAAATAGATGCAATTTAATTGCATATGCGGATGGGAAAAGAAATATTTTTGAGATTTCAAAAAAGATTAATATGCCACTTAAAGATTTGATAAAAGAAATAAAGATATTGAAAGATAATAAAATTTTGAAATAAAATATGGAATATACTTTTTTTCAAAATAATCATGATTTTAATGCAGAAATATATAGGCGTCAAAAATGGTTGAAAAATCACCCAGATATAAAAGCTGATAATGAATGGAAAGTTATTATTAAAAAAATTGAGAAAAATAAAAATTATAAAAAAGTAGTACTTGCTTATAATTTTTCTAAAAATTTAGCTTACACACACCCAGGGCTAGACAGTAACATATATTTTTATCATCCTCTTAGAGTTTGCCTACTATCAACAAAAATAAAACAAAAACTATCAAGCGAATTAATGACTTTATGTCTATTACATAATATTTTTGAAACTACAGACATTGATCCATCGATAATAAGTAAAATTTTTGGAAAAAAAATAACAACACAATTAAACATACTCACTGTAAATAGAGCAAATGAATTTAAAAAAAACTATAAAAAAAATTATTATGAAAATATTGAAAAAGCAAATAAAAATGTAATAATTACAAAGATATTAGATAAACTTGACAATCTTTATTTGTTAAAAATGAATAGAAATTTAAGGGTAAAAAAAAGATATCTAAAAGAAATAGAAGATTTTTTAATGCCATTAATTAAAGGAAACCTTAAAAGTTTATACCTACATTTTAAGAATTTAATTGAATTTTCTAAACAAAAATAATGCTATAAGCTTTTAAATAATGTTAAATCTTAATTTAAGAAACAAAGTAGTTCTAATAACTGGAGCCAGCAAAGGTATAGGTTTTGAGGTGGCTCAAGCTTTTTCAAATCAAGGTGCTAAAGTTTTTTTAGTCTCAAGAAATAAGGAGATGCTTAAAATTGCAGTTAGTAAGATTATTAAACAAGGTGGCATTGCTAGTTATTTGAGTGGAGATGTTTCGAATGCTAAAACACATAGTAAAGTTTTTAAAGATTGTAAGAAAAAATTTGGAAGTATTGATATATTAATTAATAACGCCGGTGGGCCCCCAATGGGAACCTTATTTGAACATGATGAAAATGAGTGGCAAAAAACAATTCAAACTAACATGCTCAGCGTAGTAAGGTTTACTAAGTCAGCATTAAAGGATATGAAAAAAAAACAATGGGGAAGAATTATCACCATTACTTCAACAGTAACTAAAGAACCTTCACCAGAAATGATACTTTCTGCAACATCAAGGGGGGGGCTATCAGCATTTAATAAGGCTGTTTGTCTAGAATTTGCAAAATTTAATATTACTTCAAATATAATTAGCCCAGGCGGAGTTTTGACAGATAGATTAAAAAATTTATTTAAAGAAAAAAGTAAGAGAATTTCAAAAAAATACTCAACTGTAATTGAATCTGCACAAGAGAGTATACCAGCAAAAAGATTTGCAGACCCAAAAGAAATTGCTAATGTCATTTTGTTTTTATCTTCAGAGCATGGCTCTTATATAAACGGAGTAAATCTTTCAGTAGACGGTGGTTTAACCAGAGGCTATTAGTGAAAAACTGTTTTAAAAAAGATATTTTTTCTCAAAAAAAAATTTCTTGGAACAAAAACAACCTTATAGAAAAAGAAGAGATTCAAAAAATTAAATTTTTTCTAGAAAAAAATAATTTTGGAAATTTGATTTATGTAAAAAAAAGATTGGGTTTGGAATCAAACTCACAAAATTTTAAAATCAAAATAAATAATCACATTTACCTTTTAAAAAAATGGTCAATGAATTTAAGTACTCAAGAAGTGAATTCAATCATTAGACTTAATCAAGATTTATCAAAAATAAAATCTTTAGTTCCTAAGATTGTAAAAGTAAATGGATATGAAACATTTAAGATTAATAACGAATGTTGGACTTTATACAATTTTATAGATGCGGGACACTACTCTGGTTCTAAAAATGAATTTTCCAATCTTTCATTGGAGTTAGGTAGGTTCTTTAAAGGTTTAAAAAAAATTCATAAGAAAAGTAAATCACCAAATATTTTTAAATACTACGATTATAATAGTAAAAAAACCTTATTAAAGATTAAAAAAAATAAAAAAAATTGGAAATCAATGTTTGGGATCAAATTGGCAAAAATAGTTAGTAAAAACTTCAAATTAATTGAAGACACATATCTCTTAAATTCTAAAAAAACTAATTTAGTTAAAGTTAATCAATTTTCTCATTTTGATTTACACCCTCACAATATATTGGTTAAAAAAGAAAAAGTTATTTCTTTTTTGGATATTGAATCATGTAAGCAAATGAATGCAGGTTATGCTCTAGCATTCTGTTGTCTAAAAATTTGTAAACAAACTATTTCAGAAAATAAAATAAAAGATTTAGATACTATTAAGAAATATGTAGAAATATTTAGAAAAAAAGTTAGCCTAAATTATCCTGATATAGATATTTTATTTCCATATTTTTTTTATTTTTCAACAAGTGAGGTTTTGAGAAGAATCTTAATAATTTTTAATCAAAATTTAAAAAGTATTAATACGTGGAATAAAGTCTTAGAAATTCAAATTGATCACCTCAAAGAAGCTAAGATATTGTTTAGAAATTAAGTTTTTTCGTATTTCTTATAATATTTTGAAGTTCTTTTATGCTTAAATACTTTCCATTAGTTTCACTACTAAAATTAAATCCTTCTTGGACTTGTTTAACTTTTTTAATTTTGGAATATTTATCTATTGGATACTGGCCAAATGGTGACACGATTGAATAATACCTTCCAAGATCCGCACAATTCAGAGAATCGCTTTTCGTAATCATTTCCTCATGAAGTTTTTCACCAGGTCTAATACCTATAATTTTAAAATTGCAATTTGGGTTAATTGCTTTTGCCAAATCAGTAACTCTAAAACTTTTAATTTTTGGAACAAAAATTTCACCTCCTAACATATTGTTAAAGGCCCAAACTACAGTTTCAACACTTTCTTCTAAAGAAATATTAAATCTAGTCATATGTTCGTGTGTAATTGGAAATACACCTTTATTTTTCATGTTTAAAAAAATTGGTAAAACAGAACCTCTACTCCCCATAACATTTCCGTACCTTACCACAGAAAATTTTATATTTCTTTTTCCAGCATAAACTCTTGCTGAAGTAAATAATTTGTCTGAACAAAGTTTGGTTGCACCATATAAATTTATTGGCGCTGCCGCTTTATCTGTGGATAAAGCAATTACTTTCTTTACATTATTTTCAAGACAACCTTCTATTAAATTTTGAGCTCCAATTACATTTGTCTTAATTACTTCAAATGGGTTTTTTTCTGCAGATGGAACCTGTTTTAATGCTGCAGCATGTATAACCAATTCTACATTTTCTAATGCCGTTTTAACTCTAGTCTTATCTCTTATATCTCCAATAAAAAATCTAAGTCTACCTTGATCTTTAGGATTTATTGAGCTCATCATCTCTTGTTGTTTGAACTCATCTCTACTAAAAATTACTAGTCTCTTAATATTTTTATATTTTTTAAGAATGTGATCAGTAAATCTTCTACCAAAACTTCCCGTACCACCTGTTATTAATAGAGATTTAATATTTTTCATAATTTAGATATTATATATATATTTCATTGAGTTTAGCATATCTAAAAATTAATTAATTTTTAACTCAAATCCACTATTGAAAAAAGTATCAAATATAAGCAAAGAATAACCTAGAATTATTAGTTGTTCCTGAAACAATAAAACCTGATGATGGATGATGGTCGGGAAAAGTCTAATTTTATCATTTTAATTAACATCAGCATAACTGATGTAACTTTACATTTATTAAGTCACAAAAAGAAGATATGCTCGATGATTTTAAGAATATTATTTCTATTTTTTTTTTCTGTAATAATAATTACATAATTGTTATAATTATCTAAAATAATATCATTAATTTTTAATTTAACCAATATCATAAAATGAAGAGTATTATTCATAGTTTAAAAACAACCTTTTTTTTTATAAAAATAATTAAAAAATTGTTAGTTTATATTTTAAAAAAAAAACAAATTCTTGAAAGTTTAAACGAATATAATGTTTTGGTTTCATCCCCAAGTTCTGGAAGTACATTCGTTAGATTAGTTTTGTCATCTTATCATGAGTTAAATACTGGATATGGAAATGGAATTCCAAAATACAACTCATATTTAAATAAAGATATATTTGCACTTACTCCTCTTATCATGGGGGACTATAAGAATGAATTTAGTCTAGATAAACTCGGTAAAGAAAATTTAAGTGAATTAAAGGAAAATTCCACCAAACTTGTTTTTTTTTCAAGATTACCCCTGGGTAATGCTAATAATATATTTGATATAAATAAATCTAAAATTATTGTCTTATTAAGAGATCCTTATGATGAAATACTTTCATCAACTGTTAAAAAAGTAAAGGATATAAATGACAAAAATCATTTAATATATATTTTAAATGAAAAAATAAATAATTACAAAAAATATGTATCTTTTTGGAATGACCATTTAAAGAAAGGATACAAAATAAAAATAATTAAATTTGATGAAATAAAATATGAGCCTGAAAAATCATTAAAAAAAATATTAGAATTTTTTAATCATCCAATTAAATTAAATTTATTAAATACAAGCATAAATATGCATTCTATTGAGTCTACTCACGAAAGAATGAAAAATATCAAAAAGCCAAATTATTTTAGATTCTCAAACAAAGAAATACGATCAAAAATTAAAGAAAAATACTCAAAATATATTTTCAATCACGATTCTTATATAAAAAGTTTAAAAATTTATGAAAAGTTAAAAAATCTTTAAAATGAAAAAAAAATTAAAAAAAAATAAAGGAATATTATTTTGGATAACTGGATTGTCTGGCACGGGAAAAACTTCTATCGCAAAAAAAATCCATAAAGAAATAATTAAAAATTACGGGCCAACTATTGTATTTTCTGGTGATGATCTAAGATCCATCTTTCAAATAAAATCTTATGATAAAAAAA
>TARA_B110000211_G_scaffold55823_1_pt1 | contig 15260 bp, 10 predicted proteins | sample TARA_B110000211 | Tara Oceans TARA_B110000211 (sample SAMEA4397516) | marine metagenome | biome: Polar Biome; feature: [DCM] deep chlorophyll maximum layer (ENVO:01000326); material: water (ENVO:00002006), including particulate matter (ENVO:01000060) such as... | depth 30 m
GCTGAAATAAAGGTGACCCAGAAATGCAAGTAACCCATGCGCTTGTTCATCATGCGACCGTACATGCGTGGGTACCAGTGGTAAACGCCCGCAAACATGCCAAATATGGCTGACAAACCCATCACAATGTGGAAGTGAGCAACAACAAACATTGTGTCATGGACATTGATGTCTAATGCGCTATCGCCAAGAATGATGCCTGTCAGCCCACCTGCTACAAAGGTGGATACCAATCCAATAGAGAAGAGCATGGCAGGTGTGAATTGCAAATTGCCCTTCCACAAGGTGGTCATGTAGTTGAAGGCCTTTACCGCAGAGGGGATGGCAATCAGCAACGTGGTAAATGTGAATACTGATCCAAGGAAGGGGTTCATACCCGTGATGAACATGTGGTGTCCCCACACAATGAATGACAAGAAGGCAATCGCTATAATGGAGCCAATCATGGCACGGTAACCAAAGATGGGCTTGCGTGAATTGGTTGAAATCACTTCAGATGTGATCCCTAAAGCAGGCAAAATAATGATGTAAACCTCAGGATGACCAAGGAACCAAAACAGGTGTTCAAACAGGATGGGACTGCCACCCTGGTTATTCAGCAATTCGCCAGCAATCATGATGTCTGATAAGAAAAAACTCGTACCAAAGGACCGGTCAAAAATCAACAACAAGGCAGCGCCAAACAGGACAGGGAATGACAAAACACCAAGCACGGCAGTCAAAAAGAATGTCCAGATGGTCAATGGCAAACGTGTCATACTCATCCCCTTGGTTCGCAAGTTGATGATGGTCACGATATAATTCAAAGAACCTAGCAATGAGCCAATAATGAACAAAGACATAGACACCAACCACAAGGTCATGCCCATTCCTGAACCAGGCATTGCCGTTGGCACTGCACTCAATGGAGGGTAAATCGTCCAACCAGCAGCGGCAGGTCCCATCTCAACGAAGAGTGAGGAAAGCATGATGACCGAAGACACAGCAAAGAACCAGTAAGACAACATATTCAAAAAGCCAGAAGCCATGTCGCGTGCACCAATCTGCAATGGAATCAACAGATTGGAGAATGTGCCACTCAGTCCTGCAGTCAACACAAAGAAGACCATGATGGTGCCGTGCATGGTCACCAATCCCAGGTACATGTTGGGATCCATTTGCCCTTCAGGGGCCCATTTACCTAGCAAGGATGACAAAATGCCAAACTTGTCATCAGGCCATGACAATTGCAAGCGGAACAGCATGGACATCAAGCCCCCTGCTACGCCCATGAAAATACCTGTCACCAAAAACTGTTTGGCAATCATTTTATGGTCCATGGAGAAGACGTACTTCGTCCAGAAATTCTCCTTGTGGTGTGTGTCGTGATCTGACATAATAATAGCTTAGTTGTTAGCTGCCAATGTTTGACTGATGGGTTGCTGTTCGAGAACCCATGCATCATATTCAGCTTGTGTTTCCACAATGACATTCATTTGCATATTGTAGTGTGCAGCGCCGCAAATCTTGTTGCAAAGCAGCAAATAGTCATATACATATGGCTCATTGCCGGCCTCTGCGCGGATGGCGTTGATGCGCTCAACCTTGCCAATCACATCAGGGTCCTTTCGCATGTCAGCAGTGGTAATGGTTGGCGTGAATTGAAAGCGTGTGGTCATGCCAGGTACACAGTTCATCTGTGCGCGGAAATGAGGGAAGTACGCAGAATGAATCACATCCTGACTTCGGAAGGTGAAAAGAATAGGTTGGCCAACGGGGATATGAATTTCCATAGGCGAAAAATCATCCTGACTGTTGATGTCCTCCAAGTCCAGTCCAAGAACATTGGCGCCTTCAATCAATCGCACATTGGCATAACCAAGGTTGTTATCTGAGCCAGCGTAGCGAGCCGTCCATTTGTACTGCTGCGCGTAGACTTCAATACGCATTGGATCTTCTTCATTCTCTGGGCTCATGGTATTGGACCAAACCGTGAGCCCGTAGATGATCAAAACAGCCAAAACCACCGTTGGAACAGATGTCCAAATCAGCTCCAACTTGTTATTGTGCTCATAGTAGGTTGCCTTGGTGTCTTTCAATCCTCTGTACTTGAAGGAAAACCAGAATAAAATAGGCGTCATGATGAAGTAAACGACGAGAATCAAACCCATAGAAATGCTCATCAAGGCATCGGTTTCAACACCGTGCTCAGAAGCAGATTGAGGCAGTAGGGTCTCATTCCAAGCCACCATCATCCAGATCAATGATCCGACAATGGCAATACCAAAGAGAAGTAAATAGATACCCTGACGATTGTTATCCTCATGGGTTGTCAAGTAGGATTTTTCCTTGTTGAGATCACCCGACAATTCATAAATGCGAATAATCTGCAGTACGGTGAGAACTGCAAGGATGATAATAAGTGCTGTCAATAGACCGGTCATGATTCAGTGCGGATTATTGGTGAAAGTGTTTGGATTCCTTTACCATGGGATGGTTCTTCATGGCCAATGGGGCTTTGCCCAAGAAATGACCAACCACCAAGACAAAAAGACCTAGATAAAAGAGCAAGCCACCAAGTTCAGGGTAGCCAAAACCAAATTCGTAGCCTACAGTGCCAGGCATAACCATGATGAAGTGATCCATCCAGTGGCCAGCAAGAATAAAGACTGAGGCCAATGATAAAAAGCCAAAGATGCGTTTTGAGTCACGAGACATCAACACAAGAATCGGCAACAGGAAGTTCAAGGCAACCATGCCAATGAAAATCGGCTTGTATTCTGCACTGAAACGGTTCATGAAGTAGGTCACTTCTTCAGGGATATTGGAGTACCAAATCAACATGTACTGTGAGAACCACAAGTAGGTCCAGAACACGGAGAAAGCAAACATGAATTTACCCAAGTCATGCTGATGATTGGCATTCACCCATGGCATATGGCCACCAAGGCGCAGGTACATCACAATCAAATTCATCACCGTCAAGGCCGTCACAAACATGCCTGCAAAGGTGTACCATCCAAACATGGTGGAGAACCAGTGGGTGTCAATTGACATGATGAAGTCCCAAGCGCTGGTCGATGAAGTGACCGCATAAAGCACCAAGAAGGTAGCTGCCAACTTGCGCTGGGTAAAGAATAGGTTTTTGCCTTTTGACATGGCGTCCTCTTTCAAGCTGTTGCGGCGAAACAGGTATGCTGCACCAGCCCATATGATGAAATAAATGACTGTACGCGCTAGGAAAAATGGGGCATTCAGCCAAGCAACTTTGCCTGCAATGATTTTGTCATAGTTAGCACTTGCTGGGTCTGCAATGCCCTCAAGCATCCAGTGGTACAGGTGATGCCAATGCAGGCTGCCGGCTATGCCGATGAAGAACATGACAAGCATCGGAATACCTACCCATAGAGCCATAGCCTCCATTACACGAAGGATGCCAACAGACCAGCCTACTTGAGCTGCATACTGGATGGCCAAGAAAAACAAGGCACCCAATCCAATGGATAAAAAGAAAATAGTGTTCACCAACAAACCAGCCCATGGCCGATTCTCAGCGTGACGCGCTGCACCATGGTCATCATGGGAATCTTCGATAGTCGACTGAATCATCGCCGCATGAGCTTCACCAGGGTAATCGCCATGCGCACTTAGCGCAGCATGATTATCGTTTTGAGCCACAGCATGGTCATCATGACCATCACTTGCCTGGCTGTAATCAGTGTTGAAGCCAATAACTAATAAGCCAAGACCAACAATGGTCAGGGCGGCAGCAATCATTTTGATTTTCTTGGGTAATTCAAACATGGGTACGGTATTATGCAGATGGGCTTTGGTTGGCACGAAGTTGCATCACGTAGGAAATGATCTTCCAGCGCTCTGAATAGGTCAACTGAGAAGCATGACTTCCCATGTTGTTTTTTCCATGCATGATAACATGGTAAATGGAGCCGGGAGTTATCTCTGGTAAGCGCACTTCGTCATATCCAGGGATACCAAGAATCTTCTCACGCTGAACTAAGATGCCTTCACCATCTCCTTTCGCCCCATGACAGCTAGCACAAAAGATGTTGTAAAGGACCTTCCCTTCCGCCGGGTCCATGTCAGCAAAGTTGGCAGGCACATGGCTATTGGTCTTTGACGACTCATAGCCCTCAGTGCTGTTAGCTAAGTCGTAAGTAACATGACCACGTGGAATTGTGCCTTCAACAGGCAACAAGGCAGAGGTTCCTTGTGGGGTGTTTGCTGCAGCCTCATGGGTTCGAAGCGCAGGTGAGCTGTACATGTCATCCATGAAGGTGTACCCTGGTTGGCCTTTCTCTGATCGACATGACATCAAAACAGATGCGATGACCAAGGAAAAAATAGCAGTCTTTTTCATGATTTAGGCTTCAATGATTTCAATGGCACCAGCGGCTTTCAATGCAGGAATAACGCCTTTACCAGCTGGCATTTCAATCATGAAATGGTCATCAGTAGTGCGCGGGTCTGGATTCTGTGCCTCAGCACCGGGGTAGAGTTTGTTGAGGATGAAATACGTCCATACCATCAGGTGAGCAGCAAAGAATACCGTCAATTCAAATATGGTTGGCACAAAAGAAGGCATGTTCTTTCCCCATGACATCGATGGCTTACCGCCAATGTCCTGAGCCCAATTGCTGTTCATCATGTACCATGTGATGAGAATGGCCACCGTTAATCCAATTAAACCATAAATGAATGATGCAATGGCCAAGCGGGTTTCTTTGAGCCCCAAGGCCTTATCCAATCCATGAATAGGGAATGGAGAGTAGACTTCAGAGATGGAGTGGCCCTTCTCGCGCAGAGTTTTCACTGCGCTCAAAACGACATCGTCGTCCGTGAAAAGGGCACGTACAAGTGCGGGAGATTCAGTGTGTGCCATGTTAGTCTTGATGTTTTTTCTGTTCCTCTCCTGAAGTCTTCAAAATGGTCTTCAATTCTGCTTGTGCAATCACCGGGAAGGTGCGTGCATAAAGCAAGAACAAGACAAAGAAGAAGCCAATGGTTCCAATGAAAATGCCTATGTCAACAAATGTGGGCGAGAACATGGACCATGAAGATGGCAAGTAATCGCGGTGAAGGGAGGTTACAATGATGACAAATCGTTCAAACCACATACCTATATTCACAATGATCGATAGCACAAAGGTGAAGACAAGGTTGGTGCGAAGTTTCTTTGACCACATCAATTGGGGTGAAACCACATTGCAGGTCATCATCGACCAATAAGCCCACCAATAAGGACCTGTTGCTCGGTTAAGGAAGGCGTACTGCTCATATTCAACACCTGAATACCATGCAATAAATAACTCAGTGATGTATGCAACGCCCACGATGGAGCCTGTCAACATGATGACAATATTCATCATTTCAATGTGCTGAACTCGGATGTAGTCCTCCAAGCTGAATACTTTTCGAGTGATCAACAGCAATGTTTGAACCATCGCAAATCCAGAGAAAATGGCACCTGCTACAAAGTAGGGCGGGAAAATAGTGGTGTGCCAACCAGGAATGACTGAAGTAGCAAAGTCCATAGATACAATAGTGTGTACCGACAGCACCAAGGGTGTTGCCAGACCAGCTAAGACCAAAGACACTTCTTCAAATCGCTGCCAATGCTTGGCTTTACCACCCCAACCAAAGGAGAGAATCTTGTATATGTGCTTCTGAACAGGGTTGATGGCTCTGTCACGAACCATTGCAAAGTCAGGAATCAATCCAACATACCAGAACACGGATGACACCGTCAAGTAAGTAGAAATCGCAAACACATCCCACAGAAGGGGCGAATTGAAGTTCACCCACAATGGACCAAATTGGTTAGGAAAAGGGAAGACCCAGTAACCATTCCAGATACGTCCCATGTGAATCAGTGGAAAGAGACCCGCCTGAATCACTGAAAAGATAGTCATAGCCTCCGCTGAACGATTGATAGCCATTCGCCAACGTTGACGGAACAACAACAACACTGCAGAAATCAATGTACCTGCATGGCCAATGCCGACCCACCAAACAAAGTTGGTGATGTCCCATGCCCAGCCAACAGTCTTGTTCAATCCCCAGACACCAATACCCTCACTGATGGTATACGCAATGCAACCAAGTCCCCAAAGGAACATGACCAAGGCGATGCTAAAAACAATCCACCATGCCTTTGGCGCAGCAGTTTCAATGGGGCGAACCACGTCTAATGTGATATCATGGTAGGATTTGTTTCCACCAATCAGTGGCTCCCTAATGTCTGATTCGTAATGCATGATTGCCTATTTCTGAATTATGCGCGGTTGCGAACTTTGGTTTGATAGAATACTGATGGCTGCGTGCCAATTTCATCCAATAGGTGGTAAGCACGTGCCTCCTTTTTAGCTGCGAGGACAGCACTGCTGGTGTCATTGACATCACCAAAGATGATAGCTCCTGATTCACAAGCTTGAGCACAAGCTGTGGTGACTTCACCATCTTTGATTGGACGACCTTGTTTCTTTGCTTCCAATTTACCAAACTGGATGCGCTGAATGCACATGGAACACTTCTCCATGACACCCCTTGATCGGACCGTGACATCAGGGTTCAATACCATGCGTCCAAGATCATCTTGGGCTGGGTTAACATCAGCAAACTTGTCATTGGCAATGTAGTTGAACCAATTAAAGCGACGCACTTTGTACGGGCAGTTGTTGGCGCAATAGCGTGTGCCTATGCAGCGGTTGTAAGCCATGTGGTTCAATCCTTCACGGCTATGAGATGTGGCTGCCACAGGACAAACTGTCTCACAGGGAGCATTGTTGCAATGCTGACACATCACTGGTTGGAATACCACCTCCGGGCTTGATGAAGGCTCCTCCATCTGCGCGTACATTTCTATGCCGCCAAGACCTTCCGCTGTAGCAACTTCCTTGTCCATGTCGGATGAGTAGTAGCGATCAATGCGCAACCAATGCATGTCACGGTGGTTGCGGATTTCCTCCTTACCTACGACTGGTACGTTGTTTTCAATGTGGCAAGCCACAACACAGGCACCACAACCCACACAAGAGTTCAGGTCAATGCTCATGTTCCACATATTCATGGTCTGATGATCATGGCTTGTCCAGAGGCTTGCCTCATTGGTTGACTTGACGCCATCCAATGTGTGAAAGGTCATCTTCTCATTCCAGCTTTCGCCACTGGCATCATTCATGTAATCCGCCAAGGTGACTTCGTTCACGATTTTTCTACCCATCATGGTGTGACCAAGCTGAACGGAGGCAAATTCATGCTCGCCCTCAACGGCTGTGATGCTTACTGCTGCAAAACCTGCTGTCAAATTCAAATCATAGGCATTGATGCCCATGTCATTGGCAACACGGCCTGCATGGGTTCTGCCGTAACCATAAGCTAGACCAACACTTCCCGCTGCTTGACCCGGCTGAATCAAGACAGGCACATTGTTGAGGGTCACATCACCCAAGGTGACATTCACCATGCTGCCATTCAAGGCGCCATTGCTTTGGGTTTCATTGACCAAACCTGCTTTCATTGCATCTGCTGCTGACATCGTGAGGTAGTTGTCCCAAGATACGCGGGTCACAGGATCTGGCAATTCATGCAACCATGGGTTGTTGGCTTGAAAACCAGCACCAACTGAGTTGCCATACAGTGCCAATTCCCACTCGCCTGAAGCCGTAGCGTTTGCAAATTTTGAAGCATCAGAGACGCCATCATGTACCCTGCTTCTCCAGTCCGCATTCAAGGCAGGACCTTCCTTGATGTTTGCACCACCATCATGGATGGTTTTCGACCATCCTAAGCCATATGAGTTAACCACAGTGGCTTCTGACAAATCCTTGGCTGAAGATGAAATACCCGCAGCATGAGCCAAAACCTCAATGGCTGGCTTGCTGTCAAATAAGGGCTGAATCGTCGGTTGTGACATGGCTAATTCGCCAGAAACGGGCTGGTAATCTGCCCATGACTCCAAGTAGTGAGGAACTGGAGCTGCAACGGAACATAGAGATGCCGTTTCATCCAAGCGGTCACAAAGCGCAAGGCTGTGATCGACGTGGCTCATTGCATCAGCAAAGCCAGGACGGCTGTACACTGGATTGCAACCAGTAATAATCAAGCTGCCAACATGGCCATCTTTCATTGCTTGCATCAAATTGTTGATCTTTTCGTCACTGCCTGAACGCAAGTAGCTTGGCTTCATTGTGATGGCATTGGACCCGCTATTGATAGCAGCTGCAAGGTGCGCATGGCCCTTTGCATTGTTACCCGCTAATGTCAGGCAATTGGCGCCTGCGGCGCGCATCTCTGCGGCCAGGTCATCCAGTTGAGCTTTCAATGCAGTAGACAAATTGCCTTCAGAAGCCACGCCTGCAGATCCTGTGGTGCGATTGACCAAGTAACCAAGTACAGCCCCTTGTTCAGATGGCTTGATTTTGATGCGCTTGTCTGCATTAGACCCCGTCAAACTGAGATTGCTTTCAACCTGTACATGACGCAACATGCCCTTTCCGGGCTTGCGGCGTTTTGCGTAAGCAGCTCCGATATGCTGGACTGAATTGCCAGAAAGGAAGTCGTCACCAACAGAGACAATCAGGTCCGTGCTAGAAAGGTCAAGCAATGGCAGTGCGCGCTGACCCGTCAACATCTCCCACGTATCCAAAGCTTCCGATGAAGAAATGGCATCCATTTCCACATGACTGAAGTTGTTGTATCGATCACGCAAAGTTGCCAATACCGACTTGAAAGACTGACTGAAAATGCTGCCTGTCAACAAAACAAATTGCTTACCTGAAGTTAATGACACCTCAATAGACTTCATCAAATCTGCTTCCACATCAGACCAGCTGATAGCTGAACCATCAATTTGCGGATTGCGAAGGCGCTCTGAGTCATACAATGACAAAACAGAAGCCTGAGCCCTTGCATTGGTGCTGTTATTGAATCTGGCATCATCACCAGCATTAATCTTGATGGGGCGACCCTCACGGGTTTTCACCAAAATGGAGGCATAATCCTCACCATCAACATACGTGCTCGCGTAATAGGACGGGATGCCCGGCGTCAAACTCTCGGGCTGGATGACGTAAGGGATGCTTTCAATGATTGGCTGCTCACAAGCTGCCAAGGTTGCTGCAGCAGTAGAGAATCCAAGGTATTTCAAGAAGTCACGACGGCTTGTTTGAGATTCCATGACCTTATCATCACCTAAGAATTCCGTTGTCGGAATCTTCTCTGCGAATTCATTCTGCGCAAAAGTGGTTGCAGTCTCGCTCTGGGCAAGCTGATCAACTGATTTCCAATAAACTTTATTGTTGTTCATGTTGTGGAATTAATAGTGGCATTTACCGCACTCCAAACCACCAATGTCTTCCACCATAATGGATGCATCGTGGAAACGGGCTGCGAGTCGTTCATTGATTGACTGACCTCCATGCGAGGATGCTTCGTCATAAAATCCATTGTCCGTTTTAACCTTGGTTTCACGGTGGCAATTGATGCACCAACCCATGGTCAATTCAGAATACTGAAATACTATCTCCATGGCTTCAACGGGGCCATGGCACGTCTGACAAGCCACCTTGCCTGCCGTCACGTGCTGAGCATGATTGAAGTAGGCAAAGTCAGGTAGGTTATGCACGCGAATCCATCGAATGGGCTGTTGCTCATAACCTTTGATGTAGGCACGGTCAACTGGATCCCAACCGATGGCTGCATAAATTTTTGCAATCTCAGGTGAGTTCTCGCCGTGGTATTTCAACACGCCAGACTCATCTGTGATTTCAGACCCGTCGATGTACATGTGACAGTTCATGCAAACATTGGCTGATGGAATGCCCGCAATGCGAGAGCTTCGAGCTGAACTGTGGCAATAGTTGCAATCAATTGCATTGTCACCTGCATGGACCTTGTGTGAATAAGCAATGGGCTGGATTGGCTCATAGCTTTGCTGAACACCAATCCCCATCATCCATGAAAAGAGAACTTTCAAAAAGGTAATGGCTAAGACAACGGTGAGAAAAGTCATGAATCGGCGATTGTTCGCTAAGACACGAATCAAATAGCTCGCATCATCCTTGAGACTCATCGCTGGGTCACCTTGAATTTGCTTCAAAGTGTTTTTGACGCGAATCAACAGACCCAAGAACAGCGCGAAGAAAGCACCAAGAATGACAAGCAAAATAGTAGGGTCTTCTTCAGCCTCCAAAACAGGGGCAACAGCAACAGCGACTGCCTTCTTGTCTCCTTCCTCACAGTAGGCAATGATGTCTTGGATATCTTCTGTCGACAATTGAGGGAAGGCCTGCATGACCGATCCATTGTATTCATCGAAGATCGCATTTGCATCAGCATCTCCACTAGCGCGAAGTTTTGCGTTGTCGCGAATCCACAAAATCAACCACTCCTCAGAGCGACGTTCCATGATTCCGCCCAAGGCAGGTCCGATCAGTTTTTTATCCAGCTTGTGACAAGAGGCACAATTGGTCTTGAACAATTTCTTTCCGTTCTCAATATCCACCTGGCCATAGATTGGCTGTGTGGCACTGAAGATGAGAATGAGGGCCAAAGCGAGTTGGCCATACAGACTCCGCGAGATACGCATAGGTTGCGGCATGATTCTATGTTTCAGGGTCTTTTTGAAGCAGTGCAAAAATAGGGCTCATTTGACAAGGAGAAGGGGTTCTACCATGAGCATTTTTAGTTTAGAACATTTCTAAACTAGGAGGCCCTACTCGTATTTGTCCGACCTTTGCATCAATGACTCAAAAGCATCAACCCATCAGCCTATTCAGCACCTGCTTCCTGTTGGTAATTTTGCTGGTTTCCAACCCTCTGCTTGCGCAGCAAACAATCAGTCAATCATCCATTGTGTTGAGTGGTGGCAACTTGGATCAGGCCGTTCAACAGCAAGGCCGGAGAGGTTATCAAACAGGCAGTGCCAACGAGCGATTCACCATTCAATTGATGTCTGGAAGTCGCAAAGAAGCTTCGGCACTTTATCAACAACTTTTGAATGAGCTGAACCCCTCAACTGAACTTTTAATGCACTTTGATGAGCCCCATTTCAAGGTCTATGTCAGTTGCCATTCGCTCAGGCTGGCTGCTGAATACCAACTGAGACATTGGCGGCTAACTTACCCTCAAGCCTTCGTGGTGGAAGCTCCCCCTTTGCCTTTCCATACAAGGGGTCGCAATTGATTGCCTCAATAGACGGGGCCGGTGGCCACCTTGAATCATGTCCGATAAAGTTGCTAATGCTCAATACGGGCTGACCAAACTGCGGCCAGAAGCTACCCAAGCCTTGACACCACCTTGCAAGTCCTTCACATTCACTTGGCCAGCAGCCTTGAGCTTTGCAAGTGCCTGGCCTGAGCGATTGCCTGATCGGCAATAGATGACCCAGGGCTTTTCTGAGTCCAAGGCCATCATGCCTTCCATGAAACCGTCGCTATAAAAGTCAACCATGATAGCGCCTTCAATGACGCCTTCCTTCCACTCACCTGGTGTGCGGATATCCACGAGGAGAACTTCCGGTGAAATGCTTGCAGCAAAGCTATCTACATCCAAATTCTGAGATCCCGTTGTCTGTGCACAGGACGTCAAGGACAACATGGTTATAGCAAGGATCAGGCGCAATGCCGTCCACGGCCCTGCATTGAGCAGTCGCGTAAAACCTTGATGCTTCATGGTTTTCATGGCCGCACGAGAGCGCATGCCTGAGGCACAGCAAAGCACCACTTCCTGTTCTTTCCTCACCTTACGACCCACTGAATCAATCTTATCAAGGGGCACATTGATGGCACCTTTTGCGTGGCCATTGCGGAATTCATTGGGTGTTCGAACATCCACAACGATTGCACCTCTCGCTACCCACTCTTTGGGGTTTTCCTTAGGACCTAAAAGGGATTTAAACCAATTCAACATGGCTCACATTTTATGGATTTGAACGTCGGCCCATCCACCGCCATTGTGCATTTGATCAATGCCATGGCCCTGAAGGAACATCAGTGCTTGACCGCTGCGTCCACCACTCTGGCAACACAAGACCAAGGGCTTTGACATCTCTTTGATGCGATCAACATGATCAGGAATTGTGTGCAGTGGAATATTTACTGACCCAGCAACTGAGCCTTCAGCAAATTCTTGCTCAGTACGCACATCGATGATGGTCGTGCTTGGGTTGTTAATGATTTCATTCATGGTATGTGAAGTTTTTGCAAATATGCAAACTCTATTGGCAGTAGCCTGTGACTAAGGTTATTTAATGGGTTTCTGGGTTATTGGACGACCATCAGCCATCCAGTTTGGCATCACAGCATCCATCAAATAATGGTTAAAAAACTCCCCCATTCGTTCTGACAGGTCCATGCGATTAGCCCGTCGTCGAAGGTTGTGTGACTCGCCATTGTAGACAAGCAACCACACGGGTTGATCCAATCGACGCAAGGCCATGAAGTACTCAATGCCTTGCGTGTAGGGGACCGCGCCATCGTTGTCATTGTGCATCATCAACAAGGGGGTTCTCACCTTGTCTGCCTTAAACAGTGGGGAGTTCAAGGTATAGCGGTTGGGCTTTTCCCATGGCGTAACGCCTAGGCGGCTTTGGGTTTGCTCGTATTGAAATTGACGCGACATGCCCGAGGCATAACGAATGCCACCATAGGCAGAAAACATGTTGGAAACCGGAGCTCCAGCCATGGCGCAAACGAAGCGATCACTTCGGGTGATGACCCAGGCTACCTGGTAGCCACCCCAACTCTGCCCTTGAAGCCCCATGCGCAAAGGATCCAGCCGTTGATCCGCACGCAATGCGGCATCCACCCCCTTGTTGATGCAGGTCAAGGCACTGGGGCCTGGACGGCCTACTTGGTAAACGATGTCGGGAATGAATACGGCATAGCCTTGGCTCACGAACCAGCTGACATTGATGGTTGAGGCACTAGGGGCTGGTCGTTTGTAGGCGTGCAATCGATCTGAATAGCGCTCGTAGAAATACACGACGACTGGCAAGGATGCCGCCGCATTGCTGGCACCTTTAGGGGTGTATAGCAAGCCTTGAAGTTGCTTACCCAAAGCACGGTAGGATAGCAATTTTACTTCTGGCCATTGCATGCTGTCTTGCTGAGGGTTGATGTGAGTCAGCTGACTTTCTCCGTTAGCGTCAAGCAACCACAGGTCAGGGGAATGGCTCACATCCTCCTTGGTGAATGTCATCACTGGGGCCTGCTTGGCCTTTGACCATTTACTATGCATGGCATCATCCATCGTTGCCACCACAACGCCATCGGCCGCCCGCCAGGTGCAAAGCGCTTCCTTCTTGGTTAGGTGATGAAATGCATGCAAACTCAAGCTGCTGTCTCTGTTGTCTGCAAAGGGCCAATCAAATGCCAGATTTTTGACCCGCGTTCGCTGTCCTTTTTGACGACCAAAACCCTTGGTGAGGTTGGTCAACTGCTGGCCTGCTTTCGCCATAGGGTCACAAGCGATGACGTCGAAGGCATCATAGACCAGGAACCGACCATCCTGCATCCATCCAGCTGAGCCATAAGCAGAGGGCAAGGATGGGCTGTCATGTCGCTCGTCATGGACGGCATGCTTCACTGGCATGACCATGATTGGGCCTAAGTCATGCGCATGAATAGCCCGAAGAATCCACTGTCTATTCACCTGATCATAGTAGGCTAAAGCTTGGCCATCAGGCGCAATCGATGGCGGCCTTGGTATGCGTAGACCGCGGCCAACAACCAGCACCTCTCCGGTGACATCATGCACCAATTCCACATCATAGGGCAGCTGGATATCCCAACTGTATTGCTGGCGATACACCTCTTGACTGTAGCGCATTGCCCAATGGTGGTTGCCGCGGGCATTGAACACCACCGAAGGCATTGCCTTGTTGCTCAGCGCCTGAATGGCACCAGACTTGACATGGTAAACTGCATCCATGTAACGGGATTTCTCACGCCACAGCTGCTTGGCTTGCTGGGGCTGAATGACCGCATCAGTCCAGGCCCACACATCCACTGCTGCCCTCTCGTCCGCCGTGCTTGAGCTGTCATGTCTCACAGGCACATAGGGTTTGCCATAGCCAAAAATCAAACGGTCACTATCCTTGTGCCAACTAAGATTCGCCTTCAGTAGCGGACCCGTACCTCGTGACAGGCCAAGGAAGTCCTTGCCTGCAATCAATTGGGGCACCTGCCCCATGGATTGCAACCATAGTTGAGCAGGCATTGGCAAGTCACCCTGTTGGTTTTGTGAGGTCCAGGCCATCTGATGTCCATCCTTGCTGATGGCAATCTGACCAATGGATGTGGCTGATTGGCCCACAGAAATAAAGCCTGTTGGGCTTAATCGGTGAAGTTGTTGACGCTTGCTCGCACTGTCAATGGTCACAGCCCATAACTGATCCCCATCCCCTTGCCAATCCCAGCGATCCACCTTGAGCAATTGCAGGGAATCCAACACCTGCACACTGTCCTTGCATGAGGCAGTGATTTGCATGATGAGCAGTGGTGGTTCGTGCTTTTTTGTCTTTGCCGGCCGCTCCACAGCGAGCAGATCCATAGGGCATTCACAATTGCTGAACAAGTGCTTCCCTTGAAAGGATGCCGATGTCACCGGACCCAAGCTGTCAATCAGCCCCAATCTCAAATCCACCAAAAGCAGTTGATCATGCGGCAGGTCCTCTGATTTACTTCCCTTGAGCTTCAAAGACCGAACGCGCTGGTGCGACGGTTTAACCTTGACAATCAGCCCATGCATGCCCGGCGCAAATTGCCCATCATAGGCCCGCTCAAGCCGCAGCACCTCTTCACCATCGCGAAAAAGCAAGGCATGGCCATCGCCGACCTGTGGATTGACAACAGCAAGAAGCCAATGGCCATCGTCACTGAGATGACTGGATTTGATGGATGCCCAGCGATCGTAGTCAATGTGCTCAACCAATTGCTGTGCATGGCTTTGCATCGACAAACTTATCAGCAACCAGCAAGTGATCAAGCAGCGCATTCAGCTGGCCATGTTGTGAAAGACTGCCTGGACATCCTCATCTTCCTCCAAGCGCTCAAGGAGTTTTTCAACCTCATCTTGAGGTATTGCATCAAGGCTTTTGTTCTCCATGGGAATGCGCTCAAAACCTGAGGATAGAATCTCAATGTCCATTTTTTCTAAGGCTTTAGTGATGTTGCCAAATTCAGCAAATTGCGCATAAAGCATGATGGTGTCAAGCAACTTTTCCTCGTCGTACTCTGCGAATACTTCCTCAACGCCGTGAT
>TARA_B110000211_G_scaffold1458_1_pt1 | contig 15256 bp, 14 predicted proteins | sample TARA_B110000211 | Tara Oceans TARA_B110000211 (sample SAMEA4397516) | marine metagenome | biome: Polar Biome; feature: [DCM] deep chlorophyll maximum layer (ENVO:01000326); material: water (ENVO:00002006), including particulate matter (ENVO:01000060) such as... | depth 30 m
GATTAATCTAAATATGACACCTGGGTGTGGCTGTGTTCCGGGTTATATTACTGGTTACAAGAGATGTTTTAGAGGAGTGAATATGGCAGTTTGGTGACCATAGTGGTCAATGCTCTAGTGTCTGTTAATGACCCAGATAAAGTGTGAAAAGGCTTTAAGATTAGGGCTAATTTTACAGCGTGTCTTGATAGCCAAAAATAGCAGGTAAGCCTCCAGTATGAAGCATGATCACTTTTTGACCGCTCACAATTATGCCCTCTTCAAGCAATCCAAGAAGGCCTGCAAAGGTCTTTGCTGTATAAACAGGGTCGAGCATTATTGCTTCAGTTTGAGCCATCAGTTTGAGCGCATAGCGGGCGTTAGGACCGACCTGACCGTAACCTGGATCCAGGGAGCCGTCCCAAGTGAGAATGTCGTGTGGTTTAAAAGGGCGTTCAATGTGCAACATTTCAGCTAATTGGTTGGTAATTCTATTCATCCGATGGTTTTGTTGCAGTGCATCACGGCGCACACAAATTCCATAAATTGGGCTATTAATGCCAGACAGACGCAAGCCGGTCAACCAGCCACCGTGGGTGGCACCACTGCCAGAGGGGACAATCCCAACATCAAAATCTGACATCTGGTCGGCTAATTCGGCAGCCCCTTTAACATAACCCAGCGCCCCAAGTGGCGGGTGATCAATACCCAAAGGAATAATGTAGGGCACTTGGCCATTTGCAATTAACTGTTTGGCTCGCTGTGCCAAAGCAGCATCGGCACCCATTTCATTTTCACCTTCAGGAAAGTACATGTACTCAACATCTAACAAATGACTCAGTAACACATTGCCTGAGGAGTAATACATGGGCCCCATGGAGGCAACTCGCTCTTCGAGTTGCAAGATGGCCTTCATGCCAAATTTTGCCGCGGCGGCGGCGGCAGTGCGCACAAAGTTTGACTGCACAGCCCCAGTGATCAAGATAGTATCTGCTTTTTTGGCCAGTGCAGCACCGATGTAATATTCAAGCTGGCGGGTTTTATTACCCCCAAAACTAAGGCCTGTGAGGTCATCACGCTTGATCCATAGGTCGATGCCCAATTTATCAGACATGCGATCTAAGCGCTCAATAGGCGTGGGCTGAGACATTAAATCAGCGCATGGAAACTTTAACAGTAGTTGGGAAATCATCGACATGGGCTAAGTCCTTATTGATAACAGGCCAATATGTTTTGGCTAGACCATCTTCGAGCAGACTAGAGCGCTCACTTTTAAAGCGCTTTATGCGTGGCGATCTTTACCAACAGGGTCACTGCCCAGGCGAATATTCGAGTTAACATATAGGGTAACTATTAACCCAAAATATCATACAAGCTTTAGGGTCAGTGCGAGAGTATTTTTGATAAGAACAACTGCGCCCTGTCACTTCGAGGTGAGCCAAAAAAGTCGTCTTTTTTTGCATCTTCAACGATGTACCCTTCGTCCATAAATACCACACGGTCGGCAACCTTTTTAGCAAAGCCCATCTCATGTGTAACCACCATCATCGTCATACCATCATTAGCCAATTCCACCATAACGTCGAGCACATCATTGATCATTTCGGGGTCAAGTGCAGACGTGGGTTCGTCAAACAGCATGGCAATAGGATCCATCGCCAACCCTCTAGCAATAGCAACACGTTGCTGCTGTCCACCAGACAACTGGCTAGGAAATTTGTTGGCATGATCAGCCAAGCCCACTCGGTCTAGTAACAGCTTGGCTTTCACTTCGGATTCAGGACCCGCGCGCCCTAGAACCTTAATTTGACCTAGTTTCACATTTTCTAAAACACTCATATGAGGAAACAATTCAAAATTTTGAAATACCATCCCAATCCGAGCACGCAAATGATTCAAGTTGGTTTTTTTGTCGGAAACAATCATACCATCAACTGTGATGCGCCCCTTTTGTACGGGTTCCAAACCATTCACTGCTTTGATAAGTGTACTCTTTCCAGAACCGGAAGGACCACAAACTACCACCACCTCGCCCTTTGAAACTGAGGTTGTGCAGTTGTTAAGCACTTGGAACGAATCGTACCATTTACTCACGTTTTCCAGTTGTATCATGTAGACAGTTTCCTTTGTAAGTGGCTGGAGAGCAGAGAGCCCGCAAAACAGATTGTAAAATACACTACGGCCACAAACATAAACATCTCAATCAGTTTTTGATCACGGTTGGCAATGAGTTCGGCACTCACCAAGAAGTCCTTTAAGCCCACCACGTAAACTAATGAGGTGTCTTGAAACAGAATAATCGCTTGCGTCAACAAAACAGGAATCATAGCTTTAAAAGCTTGCGGCAAAACGATAAAGCGCATGCACTGAGAATAGGTCATGCCGATGGCCCGCGCAGCAGCTACCTGTCCAGAACCGACACTGGCAATGCCTGCTCTTATAATTTCAGAATAATAGGCTGCTTCGAACAGCACAAAGGCTATCAGTACCGACGAAAATGCGCCTACTGGCCGCCCTAAGATTAAGGGCACCAGAAAATAAAGCCAAAAAATAACGAGGATCAGAGGCAGTGACCTAAAGAAGTTAACGTATGCCGCAGCAATCCAACTTAAAACTGGCACATTGGCCAAACGGATTATAGCAAGCACGGTGCCAATGACGATGCCCCCAATAACCGCTGCCACGGTTAATAGAAGTGTGGTTTTCATACCCTCGAAAAGAAAGGGAATGTTATTGTATATGACTGCAAAATCGAAATCACCCATGTTATTTCTCCACTACAATCATGCCCGGAACATGCAGGCGTCTTTCAAGATGAAGCATAAATCCCATGACCGTAAACGTCACCACGCTGTAGATAATGGTGGCTGCAGTAAAGGCTTCAAAACCCTGAAAAGTATATTCCTCAATTTGCCTCGTCATCGAAGTTAATTCGATCACACCAATGGTGAGGGCGAGTGAGGAGTTTTTAAATATGGTTAGAAATTCGCTCGTAAGAGGAGCAATAATAATCCGATAGGCGTTGGGTAAGAGTACGTGAATGTAAACTTTGGTTTCTGATAGACCAATTGCACGCCCTGCATTTCGTTGGCCAACACCAATTGCATCAATGCCAGAACGAACCTGTTCACACACTCTGGAGGCGGTGTATAGACCTAATGCCCAAACTGTTGTGGTAAAGCCTGGCAAAGGCATTTCACGTTTTACCCAGCGTCCTGCCTCTTCTGGCAGTAATTCAGGGAATACAAAATACCAAAGAAATAATTGCACTAATAAGGGAATATTACGAAATATTTCGACGTAAGTAGTACCAATAAAACGCAAATACGGATTAACCGAGGTGCGCATTATGCCTAACGCCGAGCCAAGAAAAAAGGCAATAACCCACGCACACATTGCGATCATTAGTGTCCATTTTAAACCATCAACGAGCCACCAAATATAGGGATCTCTAAAAAGTATCCCCCAATCCCAATTATACTGCATAGTTTATTGCCTTTACGGACATCCCAAGCGACAGTAATGTATCGCTTAAGATGTTACATCCTAAATTGGATCACTAAATCAATGAGGATAAGCCTGAGTATCGAATGCGCCTCTTAAACGATCAGACAACGGCATATTAATTTTGGTAGGACCAGGAGAGAACCATTTATTGTAAATAGTTTCCATTTCACCAGATCTCATCAAGTCTGACATAACGATACGTCCCAAGCGCTCAAATGTTGAGTCGTTGCGCGGAACCATAATGGCATATGGGTCAAATGATAAGAAACGTCCAGTCACTTGATAAGCGCTAGTATCAGAAGATTTAGAAATCAAACCGTATAACAAAACGTCATCAGAACCATAGGCATCAATGCGATCTGTGTCCAATGCCAACCAGCCTTGACTATGATCTTTTAAGGTGACCACTTTAACATCAAGTCCTAGTTCAGCGATGGCCGCTTTAAGCGCCTTCTCATTAGTTGTGCCCGCAGACACCCCTAAAATTTTACCCTCTAAATCTTCAATTTCAGTAATACCTGAACCTACTTTACTAGCGATCTTAGTACCGGTAATAAACGTAGTTGATAAATAAGAGACTTGCTTTTGGCGGGTTAGGTTATTAGTTGTGGAGCCACACTCAAGGTCAATAGAACCATTAGCAATTAACGGGATACGTGTTTGTCCGGTAACAGGAACATATTTTATGGTCAGTTCATCATTACCTAACTCTGCTTTTATTGCATCCACAATATTATGGCAAAGGTCGATAGAGTAACCGATAGGCTCTTCTGCATCTCCGATATATGAAAATGGAACTGACGTTTCACGGTGTCCAATAGAAACATAACCACGCTCGGCGATTTTTTGTAAAGTTGGAGAATTGCCAGCGCCAGCAAATGCTACCCCAGCAAAACCAATCGCAGCACATGCCGTGATTGCCGTTGTTAAAATAAATTTCTTCATTACTTACTCCTTCAAGTTTTTTTATTTACTACAGTCGGAATGACCTAATATGATTTATTAGATCATTCAAAAAACTAAGTAACCTTGCTATAGCGATTATCGTGCCAAGTAAAAAAATATTATAAAAAACAACACTATAGGTAACGATTAAAGCTATTTAATTAAGCTTAATTACAACTTTTGGTGCATTTATGACCGACTTCAAGAGTCTTTGCACCAATGTATAGCAGGGTCAAGCCCCCTTGATAGCTAACCATAGGTTTTCAGAGCAACCATGCATACCCGTGCCTATACCCACTAGATCAAAAATCACCCTAACAGTTGATATATGTTAAATAAAATGCCAAATTGTACGCGTACCCATACCTTAAGTATGGCTAGGGCTTAAAAAACCAAAAAGTTAAAGGAATAACAGAACATGGATTTACGCTGGCTTGAAGACGTTCTTATTCTTCTTGAGGAAGGTAACCTTACTCGGGCAGCGCAACGCAGAGCCATAACTCAGCCCGCATTTTCACGAAGAATTCGAGCTTTTGAGACTTGGCTTGGGCATGATATTCTCGACCGTGACGTGAACAGTGTCAAAATTCGGGACAGTGCACGTAATAGTGAGACAGAGATTAGAGCGCTTATTCAGCGCCTAAACGGGTTACAAAAAAAAATGCTGCTGGCGGACACAGAGCAAAAACATCTTACGGTGACTGCCCAGCATTCATTAGCCCTTTCGGTGTTTCCCAATTTTATCACGCTGGTGAATGAAGTAATTGAACCACTCACATACCGTTTGAAAACAGCCGATCACCCTGATTGTATGTCCACGCTTATCCGTGGTGATGCAGACATCATGCTCTGCTATGAAACCCTAGAGGGTCCCAAATTACCTCTGGATCATACCTTTCTCAGCATGACTTGGGGCGTTGATTGCTTAGTTCCTGTGGTTAGTAGTGCCCTAATGGCCTATTTGCACTCCCAAGGTTCTTCTCCTGCGCCAATCCCCGTGATTACCTTTCCAAAGCATAGTTTTTTCGACCGAGTGCTGTCTTCCGTATCCTATAGGGATGTCGAGCATAATCCTATGCTCACAGTCATTTGTGAGTCTTCTTTTACAGCAGGCGCTCGTGAAATGGTGTTAAATGGTATTGGTTTAGCTTGGGTACCCATGAGCCTTGTATCCCGAAAAATTGAATCTGGCGAACTTAGCGATCTAAGCACAACCTATGGCAGCGTTCCATTAAAGGTATCCCTTTACGCAAGACCTGAAGGCAATTTAAATAAGACCATTGTCAATGAATTACAGGGTTTACGAGGTCGATAAGACTGCAACTTTAAAACACCAATAACGTCTACCCTAGCCATTATCGCCACCACAACAGTTGTTTTAAGCCCTCTAGACCCACTATGATAGGCAGAGAAGTTAAGTCTAGATAAACACATCATCTCCAATGCCAAAGGTAATACCCATGACCACTCTTTTAAAAGCAAACCAAAAAATTTCTGATGAAGAATGGCGGGTCCGTTGCGACCTTGCGGCTTGTTACCGGTTATTTGTTAAATTTGGTTGGACTGATCTGATTTTCACCCACCTAACGGCACGAGTACCCGGGCAAAAAGACCAGTATTTGATCAACCCCTATGGACTTTTGTTTGAAGAAATCACTGCCTCCAATTTGCTCAAGGTAGACTTTGATGGCAACGTCATCAGTGGGGATTACCCCTATAATGATGCAGGTCACTACATCCACACCGCAGTATTTAAGGCGCGGCCCGACATTAATGTTTTATTGCATAGCCATACGCGAGCTGGGATTGCAGTGTCCTGCATGAAAATGGGCTTATTACCCTTATCTCAGCAGGCCGGCGAGATTCAGGACCTAATTTGCTACAATCATTATGGAGTGGCCAGCAAAGACCACCCAGAGTATTGTCAAAAGCTGGGTCAAGATATGGCTGATAAATGGTTAATGATCATGCACAACCATGGTTTATTGGCCGCTGGAAGAAGCGTTGGAGAAGCCTTCTACTTTTTGTACATGCTGGAGACCTCCTGCAAAATACAATCCGATGTTGTGTCATCAGGGGTAGACTATTACTTGCCTGATGAGGCCGCCATTAATGAGTTGGCACAAACAACGGCACCCACAGGCGACCAGCCGTGTAATGATATTAATATGGCCTGGGAAGCCATGTTGCGTATGCAAAATCGACACGACCCTTCCTACAAAAACTAAATAGGCTATCCATCTAGCAGAGTTATTTATCAGAGTTATTTATTATAACTACTTAGCTGAGGCTGTCATCGGGTGACTCAATTGTTAATGACTAACATCGTTTTAGGGTGTTTTAGGGTGTTTTAGGGCCTTTTTTCTCAGACAATAAGCCTAAAATAGCTTTGGCGTGTTCTTCTGGAATATTAAAGCGCGCCCTAATAGTTTCAATGTGGCGTTTTTCATCACTGGTAATGATGCCATCACTCATGGCTGCGTTAATTTCAGCCTCAAAAATAGCCTCTCGGCGCGCCATTTGGCTGGAAAAAGCTGAAGCCACAATACCAGTGAGCAGTGCCACCGTGCACACCCCCATCAAAGCTGTTAAGGCACCAATGAACTTGCCTATGGGCGTAATAGGGTAGACGTCACCGTAGCCTACCGTGGTGAGTGTAATCAATGACCACCACATGGCCTCTGGGATGGATTTAAAGTTTTCTGGCTGCACGTCACTCTCAGCTAGGTACATCATCGAGCTGGATAAAAACAAGGCGATAGCCAGCAGGTAAAGTGTGGCGGCAAAAGAACGGCGCTCCTCATGCACCGCCGAGACTAAATCCTCAAGTGCCGACGAATAGTGAGACATTTTCAGCAACCTTAGCAAGCGCAGAACACGCAACCAGCGCAGATCAACACCGCCCATAATGAGGGGTAAAATACTAGGTAAGATGGCGGCTAAGTCAATTAACCCAGTAAAACTAAATATATAGCCACTACGACGGCCCCATGGCGTCTTTCCACGAGCAGAGTCGTCTGCAGCAATAGACCAGATACGCAGGACATACTCAATCAGAAAAATGGTGACCGAAAACCACTCAAACAACATGAGTGGCTGGTGATACTGCAGATTAATGGATTCAACAGATTCAAGGCAAACAGCCACTAGGTTGAGCAGAATCAGAATGGACAGAAATATGTCGCAGTAACGACTCGTCGAATCATTAAGGTCGCCCTTACTGAGGATTTCCATCACCCGTTGTTTACCAAAATTCATGGTAATTAAGCCCTCCCCACTCAAACACCTATTAATACATAGTATTAAAACTTTGGAGCGAGTGCAATTGACCCTCTGCGTTGGCACTTCTAACACAGTCATAGTGCTAGCCTAGCGGCTAAATTATTCAGCCCTGCAGCCTTTCACGACAACAGCTGTTTAAGACTCTTTACTAGGTTTGCGGATGCGTGCTCTTCAAGCGCATGACAACCCGAAGTAACCATCTGTGTTCCAGCCACAAATACATCTTTCACTGGGTTGTGGCTAAGACCAAAGGTCCAGCGATTAATCAATTGTTCTGGCTTAGCAGAGGCTAACAGGGGGTGGCGGGTATCAAGGGTAATAAAGTCGGCGCGCGCTCCCACGGTGAGACCTGTAGTAATATTACAGGCCGCATTACCGCCTGCAGCGCTGGCTTGGTAAATGAAATCTCCCACACTAGGCTGTGCACTACTATAGACACGATTACGTTGCTGATCACGCAAACGCTGACCATACTCTAACAGTCTTAACTCTTCGGCTACTGATACACAGACATGGCTATCAGAACCAATGCCCAATCGGCCACCGTGTGCTATCAGGTCTGTAATGGGGAAAATACCATCGCCTAAATTGGCTTCAGTACTTGGGCACAAACCCACCACAGCCTGACTTTTAGCAATAGTGAGTACTTCATCCGTATTAACATGGGTCGCATGAATTAAACACCAACGGGCATCAAAACCCACTTCGTTGGCTAACCATTGCACTGGGCGCTGTCCACTCCATGCAACGCAGTCATCGACTTCTTTGACTTGCTCTGCAATATGAATATGCACAGGCCAAGCTTGAGGTAAACTGGTTAATGCAGTTTCAATTTGTGATTTAGTAACGGCTCGCAACGAGTGGAAACACACCCCTTGGTTATGCTTTAGTGCATCTATATTTTGTCCCAGTTGCTCTTGCAGACGCACATAGGCATCAAGATCATGGATAAAGCGGGCTTGCCCTGCATTGGGGCTTTGACCGCCAAAACCTGAATGACTATAGAGCACGGGCAATAGGGTTTGACCAATACCCGTATCTACTGCAGCTTGACGCACTTGCAAGGCCATTTCTGCAGGGTTGTCGTAGGCCCAACCATTTTGCTGGTGATGTAAATAATGAAACTCAGCCACTTGGGTGTAACCCGCTTTGAGCATCTCTATATAGACATAGGTGGCAATTTGCCTTACCTGTTGCGGGTTTAACTTGGCCACCAACCCGTACATTAAGTCACGCCAGCTCCAAAAGCTGTCTTTAGGGTCTAAACACACCTCTGCCAAGCCTGCCATCGCCCGCTGAAAGGCGTGTGAATGAAGGTTAACCATACCCGGCAGCACGGGACCACTTAATAGCTGGCACCCTTGACTTGTTTGGTTGCTCTGGAGGCGGCTAATAACACCGTTGCTGACAGAAATTTTTACGTTGTTAGCCCAGCCTGAAGCGGTTAAAGCTTGGTCAGCAAAGTAAATATTGTTCATTATTAGCGCTCTCATGATAGTATCTATTCAACTTGTATAGACATTACATGAATTGGCATACTCAAGTCAAGATTGTATACTCGAAGTAGAACCAAACACTATAGGCTCATTGTGAAAATACACCTATCAGACACCACTCAAAGTTTACTCAAGGCATTGCCAAACAACAACGCCCCTATATACGCACGCTTAAAAAGTGCCATTTTGGAGAATATCGATTCATCCACTTGGCTACCCGACCAGCGGCTGCCATCCGAGGCCCAAATGGTGAATGCATTAGGCGTTAGCCGCATGACGGTCAATAGGGCGTTACGAGAACTGGCCGCCGACGGTGTACTTACCCGCCAACAAGGTGTGGGTACGTTTGTGGCGGCAAAAAAGGCCCACTCTGCATTATTTGAGGTGCATAATATCGCTCAAGAAATCGCTGATCGTGGCCACCAACATGAAACAATTATTGTTAAATTACAGTCGGTTAAGGCGAACACAGACCAAGCAATGAGGCTTGGAGTACCTACGGGTGAAAAGATTTTTAAATCTATTTTAATTCACCTTGAAGACCAGCAACCTATTCAGCTGGAGCAACGCATTGTTAATGCTTTACTGGTGCCTGATTACGATCAACAAGACTTTACCCAATGCACACCCTTCGCTTATTTAAATAAAGTAGCCCCCATTACCGAAGGCGAGCATCTAGTGGAAGCAGTGACTCCAACGGCCATTGAAGCCCAACAACTTGCCATTAACTCAAGCCAAGCCTGCCTTCAAATTAAGCGACGAACCTGGTCTGGTCAGAAGATTATTACTAGCGCTAGACTACTCTCTCCTGGTCACTTATTTCAATTATTTGGTCACTTTGGCCGGCCCTAATGTGCAAATTTAACTTGCCAGATTATTAAATTGGGCGTATCTTTTACTACTTGTATATACAGGTAAGGAAAAATACCCATGCTGAGCACTGAAGAACTGACGGCACGCCGCACCCGCATTGGGGTGATCAAATCACCCACTGGCACCCAGATCAGCACCCACAGCTGGCTGACTGAAGCGCCGTTGCGCATGCTCATGAACAACCTTGATCCAGACGTGGCAGAAAATCCACATGAGCTAGTGGTTTATGGTGGCATCGGCCGCGCTGCTAGAGACTGGGCAAGTTATGATCAAATCGTTGCATCCCTCAAAGCACTTAAAGAAGACGAAACTCTGCTCATACAGTCTGGCAAACCGGTTGGGGTATTTAATACTCACAGCAATGCACCAAGAGTGTTGATTGCCAATTCTAATTTAGTGCCCCATTGGGCAACGTGGGACCATTTTAACGAGTTGGACGCTAAAGGGTTAGCCATGTACGGCCAAATGACTGCGGGCAGCTGGATCTACATTGGTAGTCAGGGCATCGTCCAAGGCACCTATGAGACCTTTGTTGAAGCTGGCCGGCAACACTTTGGTGGCAGCCTTAAAGGTCGCTGGATTTTAACCGCAGGATTAGGCGGCATGGGCGGTGCACAGCCGTTGGCAGCCAGTTTAGCGGGGGCTTGCTCCCTTAACATTGAGTGCCAACAAAGTCGGATCGACCTGCGCTTACACACCCGTTATTTAGATGAACAAGCCAGCGACATTGATGATGCCTTGCAGCGCATCAAAGCCTACACTGAGGCTGGGGAGGCTAAGTCCATCGGTTTGCTGGGTAATGCTGCAGACATTTTGCCTGAGTTAGTAAAGCGCGGTGTTAAACCAGATTTAGTCACCGACCAAACCTCTGCCCACGATCCTTTGAATGGTTATTTACCCCAAAACATGGATTGGAACAGCTACCGAAAGAATGCCATCGATAAGCCTGCAGCCACTATTATGGCTGCCAAAGCTTCTATGGCTATCCACGTGAAAGCCATGCTGGCATTCCATCAGCAAGGTATTCCCACGGTCGATTATGGTAACAATATCCGTCAGGTCGCATTAGAGGAAGGGGTAGAAAATGCGTTCGACTTTCCTGGCTTTGTACCCGCCTACATTCGTCCACTCTTTTGCCGTGGTATAGGGCCCTTCCGCTGGGTTGCACTGTCTGGCGACAAGCAAGACATTTATCGCACAGACGCCAAGGTTAAAGAACTCATCCCCGATGATGACCACTTACATAACTGGCTAGACATGGCCCGTGAACGTATACAATTTCAAGGTTTACCGGCCCGCATTTGCTGGGTTGGCCTTGGACAAAGGGCCAAACTAGGCTTAGCTTTTAACGAAATGGTGCGCAGTGGCGAGCTCAAGGCACCCATCGTGATTGGCCGTGATCATTTAGATTCTGGTTCCGTGGCTAGTCCCAACCGAGAAACAGAGGGTATGCAAGACGGCTCAGATGCCGTGTCCGATTGGCCCTTGCTCAATGCCATGCTCAATACGGCTTCTGGCGCCACTTGGGTGTCCTTACATCATGGGGGTGGCGTAGGCATGGGCTTTTCCCAACACTCAGGCATGGTGATTGTGTGCGATGGTACTGATGAAGCGGCTAAGCGCATTGCCCGCGTACTTCACAACGATCCAGCCACCGGCGTTATGCGGCATGCAGACGCGGGCTACGACATTGCCATAGATTGTGCCCAACAACAGGGCTTAAACCTTCCTATGATTAAGCACAAATAAACTTATTGAGGCCCCTTATGTACACCTTTGAAATTCAACCCGGTCTTCTCACACTTGCCCAATTACGCAAGGTAGCCCGTAATCGTGTGAGTGTGACTATCGCCAGCAATGCTCTACCGGCAATTCACAAAAGCCAGCAATTAGTCAATCAAATGATTGACGAAAATAGAACCGTTTATGGTATCAACACCGGTTTTGGGTTGCTGGCAAACACCCGTATAGAAGTGGAAGACCTTGAAGAGCTGCAACGCTCTATTGTTTTGTCCCATGCTGCTGGTATTGGCCAATTAATGGACGATGCCACTGTGCGCCTGGTAATGGTGCTCAAGGTCAACAGCTTGGCTCGCGGTTTTTCAGGCATACGCTTAACCGTCATCGAAGCCTTAATGACCCTCATTAATACCGAAGTGTTTCCCTGTATCCCAGAAAAGGGTTCAGTAGGCGCTTCTGGCGACCTTGCCCCTTTGGCCCACATGAGTGCAGTTTTATTGGGTGAAGGCCAAGCGCGTTACCGAGGTGAGATCATCTCTGGCCAAGCTGCATTAAAAATTGCGGGGCTCACACCAGTGACATTAGCCCCTAAAGAGGGCTTGGCCCTGCTCAATGGCACGCAAGTATCCACTGCTTTTGCCTTGCAAGGCTTATTCAATACTGAAGACCTATGGGCTTCAGCCACGGTCTGTGGTGCGCTCTCGGTAGAAGCCGCCTTAGGCAGCCGCAGCCCTTTTGATGCGCGCATCCACCAGGTACGCGGGCACCAAGGCCAAATAGATTCAGCTAAGGCTTATCGTCACCTACTCACCGAAAACAGTGAGGTTGGCCTCTCACACGACCATTGCCACAAGGTACAAGACCCTTATTCTTTGCGCTGCCAACCTCAAGTAATGGGCGCCTGTTTAGAGCAAATGCGCCATGCCGCCGGCGTTCTCCAAGTCGAGTCTAATGCGGTGTCTGACAACCCCTTAGTCTTTGCCGACCAAGGAGATATTATTTCTGGCGGTAACTTTCATGCTGAGCCCGTGGCTATGGTAGCGGATAATTTAGCTTTGGCTATTGCCGAAATAGGCAGTTTATCTGAGCGTCGTATGGCCCTACTAATTGATTCTGCCCTCAGCCAACTACCGCCTTTCTTAGTCAATAACGGTGGCGTAAATTCAGGCTTTATGATTGCCCAAGTGACGGCTGCAGCCTTAGCCAGTGAAAATAAAACCTATGCTCACCCTGCCAGTGTCGACAGCTTACCGACTTCAGCCAACCAAGAAGACCATGTGTCCATGGCGACTTTTGCAGCACGGCGTTTGCGCGACATGAGCGAAAATACCCGCGGAATTTTAGCCGTAGAGCTGTTATCTGCGGTACAGGGTTTAGACTTTCGCACCGATTTAAGCACCAGTCCTTTATTGGAACAAGCCCGTTCAGGATTGCGGGCTAAGGTGCCTTTTTACGATAAAGACCGTTACTTCGCTACAGACATCGCTGCTGCTAATGATCTATTGGTCACCGCCTGCCATAATGAGATGATGCCATCGGGCATGATGCCAAGCTCTATTTAACAGGCCATATCAGCTACTAAAATGGACAAAAAAATGCCGTCATTCGACACAGTTTATGTGGGTTTCAATGCCGCCACCATGGTGCCCACCGAGGATTACGGGCCCATCAAGGATGCTGCTATTGGGGTTGAAAATGGTCGTATTGCATGGCTTGGCCCTGCCTCTGAGCTACCTCACCACACGGCTACCATAGTTAATTTGGGAGGTGGCTGGGTCACGCCTGGGTTAGTTGATTGCCATACACACCTGGTATTTGGTGGTGATCGCAGCGCTGAATATGAAATGCGCTTACAAGGCACCAGTTATCAAGCCATCGCTAAGGCTGGAGGAGGCATTGCCTCTACAGTGACCGATACCCGTAGCGCCAGTGCCGAAGAATTATTGACCTGTGCTAAAAAGCGCCTGCAAGCCCTCATGGCAGACGGTGTGACTTGCGTCGAAGTGAAGTCAGGTTATGGCTTAGACTTAGCCACAGAAGAAAAAATGTTGCGTGTGGCCCGCACCTTAGGCGAGCAGCTATCAGTGACCCTAAGGACCACATGCTTAGCAGCCCATGCCCTGCCCCCAGAATATCAAGGTGAGGCCGATGCCTACATTGATCTGGTGTGTGAGCAAATCATACCTGCCATCGCCAAAGCAGGCTTGGCCGATGCCGTTGATGGTTTCTGTGAAGGTATTGCCTTCTCTGTTGCACAAATCGAACGCGTATTTCAAACGGCCCTAACCTATCAACTGCCTGTGAAACTCCATGCTGAACAACTTTCCAACCTAGGTGGCTCGGGGCTTGCTGCAAAATACCATGCATTGTCCAGTGATCACTTAGAATATTTGAGCCATGAGGATGCCCACGCAATGGCAGACGCCGGCACCGTTGCTGTTATTTTACCTGGTGCGTTTTTCTGCCTCAAAGAAACCCAACAACCGCCTATTCAAAAGCTGCGCGAGTTAGGCGTTCCCATGGCCATTGCCAGCGACTGCAATCCAGGCTCGGCGCCAGTGCTATCCTTGCGCTTAATGATGGGGATGGCCTGTACTATGTTTGGCTTTACCCCCCTAGAAGCTTTACAGGGGGTCACCTGCCATGGGGCTCAAGCCTTAGGCTTAGGCCATAGCCACGGCCAACTTAAATTAGGTTATGCTGCCGATTTTGTGTGTTGGGATATTCAAAAACCTGCAGAATTGAGTTATTGGTTGGGTGGTCAACTGGTGAAACAACGCGTTGTTGCTGGCCAACTCACTTGAATAAAGGGCATATCACCGCGCCAGAGGAATTCATCACCATGCCTTGGCGCAATGGTTTAGGTTCCACCATCGAATTAGCCAAACACCCGTCTGGTGATGCCTTCAAGTGGCGCCTTAGCATGGCTGATGTGGCACAAGATGGCACCTTTTCAGATTTTTCTGGCTACGATCGTTGTTTGCTTCTAATGCGGGGCGCAGGCATGACTCTGACCAATCACGAAGGCCAACAATGGGAATTATCTACACCACTTGATGCTGCCCATTTTAGAGGTGAAGACTTGATTGCTGCCCGTTTGCATAACGGACCCATTCGCGACTTGAATCTAATCACGAGACGCCAAGATTGCTGGGCCAAGGTCTTCACCAGTCAGCAACACCAAAGCCAAACAATCCCTTTGCAGGGTGACTTATTTTTGCTTTTCAGTATTCAAGGCAATACCCATTTTCAGCTCAACAACACTCAGCAAACACAAGTACAAGAACAACATTTACTGCAGCTAGGCCCCAGTGCAGCCGATACCTGTCATTGCCATGGCGAGGCGTGGGTAGGTATACTTATTAGCGACCTATAGCTCATAATGGTGTTTATTTAAGGGCCTTATGGTGGGTGAGACTCATCACTTAAACTCG
>TARA_B110000211_G_C14093093_1_pt1 | contig 15212 bp, 17 predicted proteins | sample TARA_B110000211 | Tara Oceans TARA_B110000211 (sample SAMEA4397516) | marine metagenome | biome: Polar Biome; feature: [DCM] deep chlorophyll maximum layer (ENVO:01000326); material: water (ENVO:00002006), including particulate matter (ENVO:01000060) such as... | depth 30 m
CCCGCCGATACTAGCACGGGAAACTTTGCAACTGGCATCGTTAACGCTTTCATACAAGCTTTTTCGTCAAGCGGTGGTCTTAGAACTGGACAAAGATCAGCTTCTTGGGGTGTTGGTACTTCAGATCCAGATTTGAGTCAATTTGGTGATACGGCTTTGTATGTTAGAATTTTTGACTATCACCCACCTGAGCAGACAGTATATATTGGTCCTTATTTTTCTGTTTTACATTTTAATGGTGGTAAGAAAAATAGTGCTGCCAGTATTACAACGATTTATTTTAAAGTATTTAAAGAGGATGATCCTGAAGTTGAAGCGGGATCAGCGAGTGCGGGTTCAATTAATTTTAATGAAACAGTAATCGACGGTGAGCCAGATATAGATAATAATGTGAGGTCTTTTTCTCTTAGAAATTTGGATTTTGATTCTGATTTTAGAGTACCAACTGATTATAATGGATCACCATTCTCCACTGACACGCCAATTGAAAGCGGTGTTCAGCAGGTAATTCCAGAAGAATATTGGTATGTAGATACTCATGGTAGAGGCCAATTATTAACTGGTGGTGATTTTCTTGATACGGACAAAGCAACTCCAAGGGGTGGATTTGCGTCAAGTAGGAAGGTCATTGGGCTTCAGGAAGTAGAAGTTTTGAGTGAGACATATACTGACGATGAAGGAATATTGCGGCAAGGGTTTCCCCTGTCGGGTGACGGTTTTGTGGGAGGAGAAATTTACGAAGGTCCAAACGGCGTAAAGGTAACGGTTGTTCCGGGTGTAAGTGGAGGAGTACTATCGGCATCATTTGCACTGACACAAAATGTATTGGGCGAAAATGATGAAGAAAGAGGCGAAGGGTTTATGCCAGAAGATTTTAGAGGTGGTTCTAAATTTCAACCGGGATTTACTTTTACTATTACTAATGAAAATGGTGGGGAAGCAACTTTAGTATCACGGCGAGGCATTGTTTATTCAAGGGGGTATATAGATTATGCTCCAAGATATCACGGTTTCCAAAGGCTTACAAATGGTCCTAGCACATGTGATAATGGCCCGGGAACAACCGCTGTTCAAACCTCTAAAACAACGCAAATGTCCGTTCAACCAAACGATAGCAATGCTTATGATTGCTTTTATTTCTTCAGGAATGATATTACTCATACTACGTTTGAGGAAGATAACCCACAAGGCTACGATAGGGTTCAATATGTAGACCTAACTGTTAGCTAATTTTCGTGTATACTAATATGTAGATACCATTTTATAGGAGTTTTTCCATGCCAGATATCAAATTTTATGCCAATATAAAAGGCACATCACTCGAAACTTTAATTGACCACACACAGGGTAGTGGTATAGGCTTCTATGGTAGTTCCTTTGGTGCTTCCGTGCCTATTGATAATGTACAAACTACTACGTTTGTCACAAATTCTACAGGTACGGTAGAAGCCGCTCAACTAAATAATACTCAGTACCAGACTGATGGCTCAACGGTCTCTGTTAATGGAGCTACAGCTATTAATCTTAATAATCTACCTAATTATCTATGCCCATTAAACATTAGATTTGAGTCAGATACAGCATTTAAAGTACAAACTTGTAAAATGCGTATTTTTGATAGGGCTGATATAGATAATAATGCTTATGGTGTCACCACGTATGTTTACGAGGCTAGACATCCTTCAACTGATCAAACTAAAAATCAGTTAGATTTCAGAGGCAGAACTGATAACACTTGGCAGACATTTGGTTCTGGTATTGCTATGGCTGATATGGTGTTTACTAATTCACCCGGACCTAGCGGTAAAAACACCAATGCAAATGACACAGACACAGCTTTGGGTTATTCGTCAAATGAATCTACTTCACACTCATCTACCTTCCATGATTGGTATGTAGCATTAAGTTCTGAACCAGATATTGTTGGAAGTAAGACTCAATACGGTCTTTACTTCACAGTAGAGTATTTGACATAAAAAAAGGGGTAGCTTTCGCTACCCCTAATTTTACTTTATTCCATAGCCTTAGTCTTTGGATTCCACTTCTGCCAGCCATTATCTGGCAGCCAAGTGTCTCCGTCTTTACGTCTAGGGAAAAGACCGCCACCTTTTTTCATAGAGCCAAAGGCTAGCTTTGCTCCACAATCTGCACAGCGCAATTCAAAATATTCATTTTCATCCACTGTTCTAACTACAAATCTTAGATTTTCAGATCCACATTTACCACATTTACTTTCCTCAAATACCTCTTGGAATCTTGAGATTTGAGTAAATACTTCTCTATGCGTATCTGCTTCAAATTCTGCTGTAATTCTACCATTTGCTGTTGTATAATTTAACTTCATTTAATTTCTCCACTCTTGGTTATAACCTACAAATTCACTAGGAACTGTACTCTTATCTTGTTGGTAATTATTAAGAACACCAATAATATCACTAGCCACTTTCTTAGAAATCTTACGATTCTGATCTACTTTAAACATATCTTTAAATAACTTGCCTCCATTTACATTAAGTTGTTTACATTTAACATCAATAAAATTATACTGTGCATCGCTCATTCTGCCAGAGTCGTCAAATTCTCCAGCAGTGCTATGGTTTTGCTTCGAGAGATCACGAACAATCTTAGCAGTATCCTTCTTGGTAAGTTCTTCTGCTGCAACACCCTTGATCTTGAGAACCTTACGTAGCGCTCTAGCTTCTGCTCTAGTACTGGCGATTGCTACAGCGAAGGCGCAAAACATGTCATCTGTATTGCCCTCCCACGAATCAGCAACTTCTGCACATCTTAGACCATTAGAAAATTCTATAGTAAATATGACTGTAGCCCTACCATGATGATCGTCACGATCCGTAGGTTTTACCCAAGTGGGACCGCTAAACGCCATTGGTCCCAAAACAAGCTCAGATACTCTTCTAAGCCCCGTTACAAGAGGATGACCATTTACCATTTCATCTTCCTGAAACAGCGTCATAGCGTAATCATGCCACTCTGGTGAGAGCATAGACGGCGCATCTTCTAAGACTACATTTTTAACAGACGTATCTGTATTTGACGGTGTACTCAATTCTTCTACTCCTTCAAAAAGGTTTTCTTCTATATCTATCATTCTAGTCCTTTCACGTTTCAATTTCAATATATCTTTTGGATCTTATGGGAAACCTATTTTCAATATCTTCAAGCATTGACAATAGCCTATTCTTCAAATCCTCCTGCTTTGACAACGACAGCGTATCAGACAAATGCTTCACTCTAATTATAGCAAAACCCTTACTTAAAATCAACCCCGTTTTAACCTCATCTGACTTTATCTGTTTTTGCAGTTTTTGTTCCCCCCAAACGGGTAGGAAGTGCGATGGTCCATCTATTTCTATTATAGTCTTTACTTTGGGGAAGTAAAGGTCTATTTCTAGTTTTGCATTAGGTATTAGATTTTTTTTGTGAGTTTCAATTTTATGACCGCATCTTGTCAATTCTTCTTTAAGAAATTTCTCCAATTTAGAACCTTCTTTTCCAGCTTTACGCACACCACAAGCTGCCGCATTAGCCATGTTCTTCTTCTCTAGTTGAGTAAGTTTAGACCATCTTTTTTTAGCTTGTTCTACATGTTTGTCATATTCTTCGGCACTAATATTGTCCCATCTTTCTTGTAGTCCTTTGCTAATTTTCAATCTTTCTTCTTTGGTCCTCTTGTGTCCTTCTGTTGGAATTTTAGCAGTACCATTTTTAAGAGCATTTTTTTGAGCATCGCTCTTGCTCTTTAATTCTACCCCATGCTTAATAAGAACTCTCCTTATTTTATTTGGATAAGTCTTAAACATCTTAGCAATTTCGTATGTGCTTTTTTTATCTTTAACGTAAAATTTAACTATTTTATTTTCTTCCATTTTTTTAACCTATTATTGTTTTGACCACACCAGAAAACTTATCACATATAGAAATAGGTTTTTTTCCAGTTAGCCTGTAAAAATTCATAGCACTATCATTATCAAATGCTATTGTAGATATATTATCTTTTATTATCGTTCTTAACATTATTAGGGTATCATAGTTAGACCTTGTATCAAAGCAGTAATATAAATGCATATTATTAACTATGGTTATAGATTTAAGCAATGTCTCTAAACACGTTGTTATTAAGTGTCCGTTAAAATGCCATAGATCTGTTGAATTAAAAATTCCTGCATCAATTTTGATATCAATTGGTCCTATGTCATCAAAGAAAATACTAGCGTCAGATATGTCACCATCGCTTTTAGCTTTTGCTATTTCAGACTGAACAGCGTGTAGCAACTGCGTGTTAGATAGATCTTTAATATATATTCCTAAATTAATCATTATTATCCCTTTATCTGTGACAGTAGTTTTTTTGTTCTTTTACTGTCAGTATGTTTTTCTAAAATAATTTTTTTAATTTCACTAAAATCTTGTGTTCTGTCTTCTCTATTGTAATCTAATTTTATATCTATCTTAAAAACAGATTTTAATATTGTTTCTATTCCAGTTTCTTCTTCATTGTCGTAGTATACTTTATTCCCAAAGTTAAGAGCGTCAAGTAAAATTTGATTTATATTCTTCAAATTTTTCATAACTATAGTGTCATATTTATCATATATTGATCTTAAACCTAGGCAATTCAAACTAATATCAGTCTTATTATTTAAGCTTGGGTTTGGAGATATAACATGAAAAGTATTAGGATAAGCGATCCCATCAATCAAGCTATCTACAATTAATCCTAATTCTATGTTATATTCAAAGTCTAACTTTTGCACCATGTAAGTATCTACTGATGGAAGTAATTTCACAACATTAATTTTATCAATTTGTTTAGGTAGCGAATAATTTGAACTTATGAAAAACATTGTGGATATATCTTCTAACTTTAAAAGATCTGCAATTTGTTTTACTTGATCTTGTTGTAGATTGTCTATGTTTAATATTAACTTTTTATCTTTGTTTTCTTTTAGATATTGAATAATAGCATTAGTTATTCGCGTTCCAGTAGTTATTAGTATGTCTGGATTTAAAACATCCATAGTGTCATATACGCTGATTTTAGACATATCAAGTATATTACTTTCAATTCCTTTCTCTACAAATTGTCTATGAAACTGCATTGGTTGAGTGCTATATGAATCGCTATAGTTATCTATAATAAACTTCATATTATTTCCCTTAGCTTGTGATATGTTTTTATGTTGTTTAATTTTTTAATAGGATGTGTATTTTGCACTACCTTGAACATATATTTTTTAGTTTTTATAAGCTCATTTAATCCTTCAAACAAAAACTTTTGTTTATAATTAACACCGGATATGATTCTTCTTAGAGTTTCTATGATATCATTATTATTTAAATATACTATTTCAGACCAAGGGCGATGCGCTCCAAAACCAAAATGCTCTATCACTCCTTGTTCACCTACATTAACACCTATCTCTAAGTTTTCATAAAAGTCTACTTCAGTTATAATACAAGATTTTGTTGATTCTATTGATAGCCATGTATCGGGATGTATGAGTAAGCTCCCATCAACTATAAATATCTTATCATTACTTATGTTATTTAAGCACAGTCTGACTCCTTCGCAGGAGTTTGACTTTTCATAATTTTGATTTTCTACAATTCTTACATTTGCGTTCTTGAACCTAGCTCTTACATATTTACAAACTTTGTCCGCATCGTATCCGACACACAAGATAATCTCAAAGTTTTGGAATGCTTTTTTTATATTATTAACTTGTATGTCTATTAACTTTTGTTTTTGCATAGGTATAAGAGGCATAGGCCCATAAGACTTCATTCTATAACCCGGAGTATCGCATAGAAAAATTATGGACACCATCTCTTTTGAGATAGATCCATCAGTATTTCTTGTGGAAGTTATGCACTTCTGTTTGTTCATCTTAAGAGCTATTCTTCCTTAATCCTGTCAATTCATATTGATAACCTTTTATACAGCAAGTTTCAACAATAATTCCGTGTTGTCTTAATACTTGTCTAACTTCACCAATCTCTATACAGTTTGTTAAATCAAATAATTCCTTACTCATAGTAATTTGATCAATACGTTTATTAACATAATCTCTACACAATGATCTAGCATCTACATCATAGATAGATATTTTACCATTAATTCTTAATCTACTACAGGCTAAATCTAAAACCTCTAAACTTTCTTGCCTTGCTAATTTACTTAAGGAGTTATTTAAAACCACCTCTTCGCAAGAATGATTAACTATTTGTGGTAATGAACCAGCGCAGTGTGTTATATTTATGTTATTATAACCCTCTACGTTTTTGTCTTTACTTTCCGTAATCTGTATTTTCATGTTCGACAAACCTCATAAACTTGTGTGAATACTTCATTCCAATTGTTGGTAAATAATTTCTCAGAAAAATGTTGCTGTATTGTTTTTCTAGCATTTTCTCCTATGGTTTTTCTTAATTCATCATCTTGTTCTAAATTCCTTATCATGTTTTTTAATTCTGTTTCATCATTTGATATGAAACCGTTCACTCCATTTTGAATTATATCTGGAATCATACAAGTTGCTGTTGATACAACCGCACAACCACACGCCATAGCTTCTAACAAAGACATTGGTATTGGACTAAGCGTGGTTGTATTTAAATATATTTTGCACTTGTTGTATTCTTTGACAATATCTTCCGTGTTTTCGCAGACTATCGAACCTTCACCATTCTTTGATCCTACCAATCTAACATTCATACCGTTAGTAATTCTTTCCCAACCTCCGTAATTTAAACAAAAATCTCTATTTTTAAAATCATTTGCCACAGTAAGAATATGATCTTCTTTTTCTACGTCTAAAGGTTTGAATACTTCTGAGTCAATCCCATGATGAATAACATAGTTATTTAAACTATTGATATTCCATTGTTGTTGTGAAAATTTAGATATAAAGATATTTACATGACCCACCATTTGTCTCATTGTTTGAATCTGATCAAGATTTTGCGTTGTTGGTGTAGGCAACGTGTGTTCTAGAACAATCATTGGAACTGGTAAGCTTTCTAATATCTGAGCAGCAATTTGAAATTGCCAAAATTTACTTTGCACTAAGACCATGTCTATTTCTGCAAAAGCTGGTAGTTCGTTTTTAGGTAGAATGTAGTAATTTTCTGGTGGTTTAGTCTGCTTAAGATCCCACTCTTTTTGACCATCCATGCTAAATGAGAAAAAATTATGTCCTGTCTTGCAAAGTTGAGTTTCATATCTTTCATGTGTTGGAAAAGTTAGGATATTATATTTTTCTCTCTTAGGCGCATTGCACTCTTGAATTATTTTTTTTATTTTATGATTACTCATGAACATTCCTGACTTAAATACTTTTTCATTTCATTTCCAACTTTATCGTAACTAAATTTCTGAGCTTGTCTTAATCCATCTTGTCTAGAAATTTTATCTCTATTTTCGTAACAGTACCTCATTGCTTTTTTGGCTTGTGATTCGCTAGCGTGAAACCACTCTTCACGACCAGTAAACAAGAAGTCAAAAGCAGGGTCTAAGTGAAAACAAACATCATATACACCTTCTATTAAATGCCCAGTATTTTTATCTTTACTATCTATAAATTGTCTTGGACCGCCTTCTTTTCCACATATTGGAGTGTTTCCAAAAGCCATAGCATCAAACGCTGGTATAGACCAAGCTTCGCCATGAGAAAGGCTTATGTAACAATCACAAGTGTGATGTAACTGATTAATTTGATCATTGGATAGATAGGTTGGTATAATTACTTCTTTTGCAAAGTCTTTTACTGGCCCAATTCTTAGACGTTCTTTTATATTTAATGAAATGCTTTCAAACTCTTGACCAATAGCTTCTGAAGATATGCCATGTTTATTAATCTTGAGAACTAAAGCAACTTGCTCACCGTTGCAAAACTCACTATGAAAACATTTTATAATAGACTCTATATTTTTACGACTGTTTAAATCACATATGGTATAAAATTTAAATTGATCATTTACTTCTAACATATCTAGTTTATCATAATTTTCATTAAACTTAGATATATCGCAGGGTACAGGGACAATACGAACTGGGTTTTCAATTTTACTATCCAGCAAAGAGTCAGAATTAGTACTATTGGGAACCCAAACTTCGTCCATTAAACTTAGATTAGATATCCAAGAGCTAGTAATTGGTGTTGACTCACTGAAAAAATAGGCTACATTTTTTTTAAACTTATCAGTGGCTACTAAGTGGTGAGGTAAAACATTTTGAATACAATAATCTACATTATCAATTGTCTTTTGTTCTAATTCTTTAATCCTATCTGGTACTTCTGATTGTTTATTAGTTAGTTTTATATCTCTACATACAACGTCAATACCAACGCTATCTAGTGCTAATGAAAAATCTATAGCAGCGTTTGACCAACCACCAGCTTCTCTAAAATGTCCTATATATAAAATTTTCATTTTATTCCAAACACCTCCGCTCTTTTTTGTTCCCACTGATTTTTTCTAACTCTCATGTTAACCATCTCATTATACGCGATGTCGAAATTAAATGGATGTCTTTGGTTCTTGCCATCAAACGCAGCAGAAAATTCATTAAAATACATACCAGCTGTAGAAGCAGACATGCATTCATACATTAAATCTCTTGTTAATCTAGATTCTAGATATTTTCCAATTCTCTCTGGTTCTTTAAGAACGTTCGCAATTAACCACTGTGCTAAATCATTGTGTTTGGCTTCTGGTGGTAAATTTTCTGGTTTGGGTTCTGGATTTTGTATATCAACTGGTGACAACCAAGTTTCTTCTTCTGGTCTAACTTCAATTCCATCAAAATAACTTTCCCAGACTTTTCCAGATTTGTCCCATTGAAAATGCTCTAAAAACTTTTGTCTAGTATCAAAGCCCTGTTTTGATCTTATTGTTTTTGGTAATTCAAAAAACTCTTTAAATAACTTAGCTGCTAGTTCATTATCTGGAACGGCTCTCAGACAACCAGTTTCTAACTCTTTATATAGACCTTTGGGTTTGATGGGCGTACCATCCAGCTGTCTTAGAACGCTTTCCATAGCAGAGTAATCAGTACCCATAACAGGTACAGCACATGCTGCTGCTTCTACTTGAGGTAATCCAAATCCTTCACAGTTTGCGTATTGGACATATAAATCAAATAAATTAATTACATTTGCTAAATGCTCGTAAGTCAATCCTTGTCTCACGTTAGAAAGTGTTGATCCCCATTTTCCAGTGTAAGGAGACTGAGCAGAAGCCCCTCTAAATAAAGAAGGAAAAGGCTGTTGAGTTTCTCTACACACGTAAGTAAATAAAACATGTGAAGCAATGTTATGTTGCTGTATTAATTCTGGTAATTCCCAACCAAGGTCTGGATAGCTTGTATGACAATATAAAAAATACTCATCTGGATTTTCTACGCTGTCCAGTAATAATTTAAAAGCTTCAAATAAATCTGGATATAATTTTCTGCGTTGATTACGCATGACCGTTCCAATGATCTTTGCGTCTTCACTTATGCCAAAAGCTTGTCTTAGTGCAATTTTATCTTTAGGTTCATAAGCCGGGTGAGCAGACGGTGGTGCTGAACCTAGATAATTTATATGTTTACCAGCTTGTTCTTTTAATATGCCTCCAGCCCAATCGGAGTATGTTAAACAAGCATCTGCTGAAGAATATGTTGCAATCCATTGTCTAGCTTGTGGCCTTGCGTCTACAGTCGGCATTATACACCACTTGAAAAATTTTCTAAATGGAGATCGTTCTGCAAAGTCAAGCATCCAGAAATCTCTAATGTCGCACACAATGTCGGGTTTGAAATCTAAACATACTTCTTCAAACCTGAACTCACCAAATTGATTAGTTGGCTTAGAATGATACTCATTTGCTTCTGCGTCTGTGGTTGGCATGACGCCATAGAATTTCCAAGGCGTGTCTTTTGCTCTAACATCATTTGGTTCTCCATAAGCTGCTAACTCTGCTAGTTCATATTTATCTGTGCTGTGTAAATATTTAAGCATTTCTCTGGTATATGTAGCATAGCCAGTGTTTAAAAATGTAGCTTCTGTGCAGAATAGTATTCTCTTTTTTCTCATCCTTGTCCTATTCTTCGTTGAAGTCTTGATGGCATATGTCAAATTCATTTACTCTAAAAACAACGCTTTCGTCATCTTTAGATCTATTTTTTGCTGAAGCGTTGATTGTAATCTTTGTTCCCTCTGTCGTAAATTTTTCTATAGTTTCAGCACCTGTGTGCCATGCTTCACAATTTAGGTAAGTAGGTATTCTGCTTTTCTCGCCAGTGCTTTTAGTTCGTCTATAAGTATATACAACTACTGTAAATTCAGCTAGAACAACATCTCCAATTACAGAAGTTTTGGGGTTTTCAACGAGATATCCAGTAAAACAACAATTATTCATATTCTCTCCTATCTTAGTATATTAGCTTGTACAGTTAAAAAAAACAACTAGATTTCATATATTTTATCGACTATTAAAGATGTTTCGTGTTTGGCAACAGAACCACAAAAGATCAAATTATTACCTTCATATAATATATATTTATACTTTTGTCGCACTTTAGGGAACACTATTACGCTGTCTAAAATACATGTTTCATCTTCTATGGTAAGAAAAGCCATGACTTTACCCTTAGAGTCACCTTTATTTATGGTATAGTCTGATATCCTTTGTATGTTTCCTACAACGCATATTCCTTTTCCCTTTTTGCCATTGACAATATCTTTACAAGTAGTGTTTGCCGCAGAGGTATCTGCTGCCTCAACTTTTGATAGCGACACTGGACATCCCAAAAATCTAGTTTCTTGATCTATAATCCAATTGGGGTCATCCTGTAAATCGTATGGTGGGTCTAACAGTAGTTGTATTTCATTTTCTACTGTCTGCTGTCTTTCTATTTTATGCGTACCACCACCTTGTTTTTTAGTTGGAGATAAATCTGTTAGGCAAGATACGAAGTCATTCCATTTTTTAGATGGATAATTTGTTTGTGTCCATTTTTGTTCTGCTTTGGTTAGAAGTCTAAATATTTCGTACTCATACAATGCTCTATTCCTAGATATCTTACCTTTAAAATCTCTGAAAAAACCTATTGACGCTAAACCTTTGAATGCGGTAGAAGTAATTTTAGGTCCAAAGAATAATAGTATCTCAACCCATGTAAACTTTGTTATTGGTTTCTTTAGTTCTTCTTCTACTTCTTTTATTGACTCAACAACTCTATCTCCAGTTTTACCCGTAAGTGACTTTATATCTTTGATACCAAAGTATATCTTCTTTTTCTTAGTATTAAATTTTGTGTCGAAGTTGGCAAGGCTTGGTGTTCTTGCTTCAATGTCAAAAAGTTTTGCTTCTGAAAGCAATTCATAAACCTCTTGATGGGGATCTTGTTTTTCATTTGCGTAATAGAGATATGATAAGAAAAATTCTTCTGTATTATGAGCCTTCTGGTAAGCACTCCAATAAGAACAAACAGCGTATGATATACTATGTGACTTATTGAATGCGTACCTAGAAGATGCTTGAATCCAACCAAATATTTCTTCTGCCTCTTCTTTGTTGACAATCTTAACTTTTTTAGCTCCAGATATAAACTTTTTCTTAACTTTAGCCATCAAGTCTGCTTTTTTCTTACCAATAGCTTTACGTAATTCGTCTGCCTCTTCAAGATTAAATCCAGCAACCTTTTGAGCAATGCGCATAGATTGTTCTTGATATACAAGCACTCCATACGTAGGTGCTAAAATTTCTTCTAAGGACTCATGTAGGTATGTAACTTCTTCTCTGCCGTGTTTGCGGTCAATGAAGTGTTGAGTCATAGATTTCCCACCAACAAAAGCTTTCAAGCAGCCGGGGCGAATAATAGCTATCAATGCTGACAATTCTTCTATATCGCTTGGTGCTAGTTTCTTAGACCAAGACTTACCAAGGTTACTTTCTAATTGAAACACACCTTTTGTTTTGCCTTCTTGAAATAACTGCCAAGTTTTTTCGTCGTTGTATTCCATCATCTTCTTTCAATTAAATAATTCAATGCCTTAACTATACCGTCTGTATTGTCTCCTAATTTACCTATGCCAGAATTACATCTATCACATATCCAACCTCTAAATTTTTCTGTTGAGTGATCATGATCAAGACGTAATGATTGAGTTTTACCTGTTTTGGAATCTATTTTTGGAATTTTACCACAACACTCGCATCTTTCTGGTGCTGGTGGTGCTTCTTTTTTTAGCTTCCTAATTAAAACGCTATTTTTATTTATACAAACTCTACATCTATTATCCACGCCTAACTTATACCTGCTGTGAGGTGGAAAGTCAGACAGTGGCTTATACTCTTGACAATAAACGCACTGCTGTTTACTTGATATAGAGTTTTCCATTTGCAAATGCCTTGTCCAGTTCTATCTCTTGATAAACCGCACGATGAGTCTTTAGTAGCTTTATAAAGATATTACCCGTATCTTTAACATCTTGCAATGCATCATGCGCATTTTCTTTACTAAGGCCCATACGATCACGGAGGGTGTCCATACTAATTGACCTAATACTAGGATCACCTTCTGTCCACATGTGCATGTTATCCATAACATCACACTTGTGAATCTTACTAAAGATTTTTTGCTGTTGCCTTACATCGTCAAAAGGGCCATATTCTTTACACAAACGATTAATAATAACCATGTCAAAACCAATAATATTATATCCTACTGGAATAGGATTAAAGAATGGATCTTTCTTCCAGTTATATTTATCAACAAAGGTACAGAACTTTCTCCACACTGATTTTAACGTTGGAGCTTTGGCTAAATCCTTTCTATTCTTCCCCGTCACTTTCAACGCTCCTTCTTCAAGAGGGTCTAATCCAGCAGCAATAGCAGCATCATCGTTAATGATAGGTCTAATTTCACTATTAAAAGTACCCTTCATAGCAAGATTGCGACCGTCTAGTGCTATAGCAGCAATCTGCGTAGGTTGGGTCTTATGTGGATTTCGACTTCCTGTTTCAAAGTCAAATACAATAAAGTCTCTATTCGCCATTTGTTAATTCCTTAATTTTCATGAGTTTGTCTAGAAGATTAATTCCTAGAACATCAAATTTTACGTGACCTAGCGCTTCTAAATCAGACATTTCTAATCCTGCTATTTTTTCAGCCGATCCTTTCTGTGCTATCATTGGGCATACATTCTTAAGTTTGTCTTTAGATATAACAACTCCAGCTGCGTGTTTCCCTTGAGTTTTAAACGTTCCTTCAATATCAATTGCCTGTTGGAAATAGTCAGCGTAATCACCCTCAAGTTTTCCATCGTCTGTTATATGGCAAAAGTCTCGCAGTTCATCTGGACGATTTATTAAAGACCATCTAATAATTGATCTATCCTTGTCATCCATCTCTACAAGTTGATCAGAAATTTCTGCTTCATTAGGTACACTCTTTGTTATAGTATTCATCTCGCTAAACGAACAAGCATCATTTATTCTTAACACTTCTTTGATAGCACTGCGCCCCTGCAATCTACCAAAGGTTATCATTTGACTAACGTGTTCCTTGCCGTAGGTGTCTTTTAAATAATCTATAACATCATCCCTACGCTTACCGGGAACGTCCATGTCAATATCTGGTAGTGATACGTGACCACCTGTATTTCTACCAGCGTTGTAAAACCTTTCAAACAATAGATCATGTTCCACTGGGTCAATCTTAGTAATACCGACAAGGTATGATATTAAACAACCAGCAGCAGAACCTCTACCCGGTCCAGCTAAACAACCCATATCTTTTTCTACATGGTTAATAATATCTTGAACAATTAAAAAGTATCCAAAAAGGTCAGCGTTTTTGATTACTTCAAGTTCTTTTCTAAATCTGTCTCCATATACTTGTTGCTTTGTTTTATCTTTACCAACTTTTTCTTTCAAGAGATTTGTATAACCTTTACGCGCCATGTCTGAAAGATAATCTTCCTGAGACTTACCGTTGGGACAAACAAACGTTGGTAGCATTGGAGGACTGAGTATCTCGTAATCTTCGCAAGAGTCGTATATGTATTCTAGTTCTTTTGTTACTTTGCCTTTAATTATACATTTATCATCATTAGTAAAGTAGTCTAACATATCTGCGTCTAAATCATTTTTCCTGATTTTAGATTGTATTTTAGGTAATGTTGTTTTAAGTGCTGAACAAAGTAATATCCTATGTAACTGTGCGTGTTCTTTATTTGTGTAATATGATGGTTTAATATTGTCTTTAGATTTTACCAGTGCTACTAAGTTGTTTCTACTAACAATATCTTTGGCTACATCTTTAGGCATATTTCCACTTTCATCCGTCATGGAAACCATCTGTATAAGATCATGCCAACCATCTTTATTTTTAGCGTATACGGTTGTATTATCAAAAGAACATCCAATGATTGGTTTAATCCCAACCTTCTTACATTCTTGATGAAAAGATACTGCGCCAGATATAGATTTGTAATCCGTAATACCACACGCAGGGTAATCATTGTCAGCACAGATTTTTGCAAGTTCGTGTGGTTTAGAAAAACCTTTTAGTAAGCTGTAATGTGTATAATTCTTCAATGGAAACCAGTTCAATATTTTCTCCTATCAATCAACATCTTTAAAATAATTATTAGATTCTACATTCTTGTCGTCAATAAATAAATCGTAAGCTGGCTTTTTGAAATGCAGTTCGTGACACTTAACTCCCCATTCTCTGAATTGTTTTTCTGTTAAGTCTTTCCAATTTTTACCAGTTTTTGTACCTCTAGCTGTCCAATATATGATAGTGTTCCCAGCTTCATAAAGCTTATTAATTTTTTCAATTCTCTTAGGAAGTGGAATTGCTGTGGCATATTCAGCTTGACTATTAGTTTTACAAATTGTATTATCTATATCAACGTAAATAACCATTTTTAACACCTATGGATTCTGCAAAATGTATGTCTTCAATGTGATTTATGTCAATAGAATTATCAGTTGGAATTATCACACCTCTAGTGTCTCCTACGAAGAAATTTTTATTTATTAATAAACTATCCCAATATCCCATATAGAATGCACCAGAAGGTTTATAATATTGTTTTATAAATTTACTATTTGTAAGTCCGGCTTCAAGATTATCAAACACAGGAAGAACATAATCGCCTTGCATTAAACACGCTAATTGAACTGTGTCTTGC
>TARA_B110000211_G_scaffold42834_1_pt1 | contig 15208 bp, 18 predicted proteins | sample TARA_B110000211 | Tara Oceans TARA_B110000211 (sample SAMEA4397516) | marine metagenome | biome: Polar Biome; feature: [DCM] deep chlorophyll maximum layer (ENVO:01000326); material: water (ENVO:00002006), including particulate matter (ENVO:01000060) such as... | depth 30 m
TAATCTCATCTTAGGTTTATCAATACCAACAACAAATCTACGATACGCGGCAGGATCATTATATCTATTCTTCAATTGCTTAATCATTATTTGATTAAGGCCATCCATTTCTTCATTCGAAATCAGTGCAACCATAAAATCTGCTGTTGCCGGCAATCCAAATGATTCTGAAGTATCTTCCAATCCTGGGTCTGAGTTAACAAAACCAGAACGATTCAGCTGTGTAGCAGTAACAACTGGCAAATTCTTTTCTACAGCCAATCCTCGTAGTTCTTCAGCGATAGCTTTAATATATGTATACGAATTTATTGATCCAGTCATTTTCATACGCATCGAACCACAAATATTCAGATAATCGATGTAAATAATATCAGGCGAAAAATTCTTCTTGAGTGCTAGTTCATTCAACAAATAACGAAAATTACCACAGTGTGCAGTTGCGGTTGGATATTCTTTTACGACTAATTTTCCATGAGTTTTCTTTTCTATGTTGTGTACTTTAGAACTAAATACATCTTTTGATAAATTCTTAATACCATCTACCGGTACATTTAACAGATTAGCGTCAATTCGTTCTGATATTCTTTCCTCCGACATTTCAAGAGTAATATACAAAACATTTTTTCCTGCTTTGATATTTGCGGCCGCCATATGACCCATAGCAAGTGTTTTGCCTACACCTGTGCCTGCTAAGATAACATTCAGTGTTTTATTTGGTAATCCACCACCAGTAATCAAATTTAGGTACTCAATATCAAACGGAATTCTATCTTCTATCTTTTGATAGAAATCAAATCTTTCATCTGCATCTTCAAAATAATCATGGCCAACACGATTATCGAAGTTAACAGATAGTGCATCTGATAGTATCGTAGGAATAGCACCTTTCTCTTTCGTTTTGTCATTTCCATCGATAATTTTAATCGATTCCATGATAGCATTATATACGGCTTTTTCTTGGCAAAACTTCTCTGTCGTATCAACTAACCATTCTATGTTTTGTGATGCATCACTGAGTTCTGCTATATATTTGGTTGTGTCGTTAAATAATGATTCTCCTACCTCATCTGTTTCAATATCGAGCAATATAGATGTTTTATCTGGCAAAGAGTTATATTTTTCAATAAATGTAGAAATTTTGTGAAATAGATATTGTTCACATACATCTGAAAAATATTCCTTTTTTATGTATGGCAATACTCTACGAGTATACTCATCATTTTGCATCAGATTTTCTAAAATGGTTTTTTCTAGCATGTTTATTTGTTTTTCTCGCTATCCATTACGCCCTGAATAATATCAACAAGAATATCTCCTAATAGTGTTTCAAATTCAATCTGTTCTTCTTTCGAATAATTTTCTATATTAAAATCAACTGGGTCGTTTACATGATATTCGAATTTAAGAATTCCTGGTGCATCTACAATTTCACTATCTTCGAACCCAACAGTAGAGTATGAATACATTATATCATCCCAAGGCGGAGATGTCAACCTAATTTTTGCGGTTTCATGGGATTTTGTTTCTATATTTAATATAGAATAACTTTCTTTCATATTAGCCACAATTTAACTCCTGCTTCTTTCAAAATTGATTTGGTTTGTTCAAAAGAATTTATCCAAAGTGAATCTTCCTTAGTTGTTTCAAAACTACAATAAACGTCGCTGATTCCTACTTGAATAATACCCTTAGCGCATTCAGCGCAAACCGGCAAACCATATACAAATAGTGCTGCGCCGTTCAGAGAAACTCCTGTATATGTAGCGTTATAAATGCAATTCATTTCTGCATGTATAACATACTTAGATTTTTCAGATGAAACTAATAGTCTATCATCATCTTCTATTTGTTTAGGAAATCCATTATAGCCAGAAGACAACACACGCCTATCTTTTGGGCTAACTGCAACTGCTCCTATTTTTCTTCTTGGATCCTTACTCCAAGAAGAAATAAGCACAGCCATTTCCATAAATCTATCAGCCCATTTCGTGTTCATCGTCAATCTCTTTAGGTGTATGTAGAGCAGAATCATAAGATGGATTCTCTATAATATCGCCATACTGATAACGATCTTTAACCCACTGGTCAAAAGAAGCGTCTGACATAACAGAATCCCAGAATTCTGCATTATTTGTTTCACTTAATCTATATTTCTTATCTTCTATTTCACCGGTTTGTGTATTTACTTTTGAATACCAACCATTAGACGGCTTTGTAACATGGCCAGATTCTAACGCATTTTCAATTAACGAACTATAACGATTTATGCCAGTATTCATATCGACACTAAATGGAAACTTACTCTTCTCTTTTACGAAACGAGACTTATGCACATTTAATGTAAATTTATATCCCGTCACATCAGTGCCGGTTTTTTCTTGCGCTTTAGTAATAACAAAAATTTGATTAGATGCATACGTTACTGCAGTGCCACCTGGAATAATAGTTTTAGGATATAGGCCTTGCTCAAGATACACATGATTAACGACAAAACATGGCAAATCTTTCTTTACTAGATGTGGTGTGATAATACGCAATAGAGAGCGAATAGCTTTTGCGCGAGACATATCAGCGACAGACTTTTCAGATTCAGCATCATCTACTTCTTTCTTGGATGCAAGATTACCTAAACTATCGACCAGAATAAAAACCCTATCGCCACGTTTAATTTGTTCGAGTCGTTTCACTATATCAAATTTCAGTTGTTCTACGTGTTCGAGCGGAATATGAATTATACGATCGATATCGATCCCAAATGTTTTAAGATATTGCGGAGTAGTTCCGAATTCACAATCGTAAAACAAACATACGGAATCTGGATATTTGTCTTGATAAGCTTTGAGACAATATAAAGATGTCATAGTTTTGAATGTTTTTGATTCCCCGGCAAGAATTGTTAATCCTGTAGTGAAGCCGCCATTAACATCGCCACTAAACGCCATGTTAATGATAGGAACATTCGTTTTGATAATATCTTTTTCCCCAAATAGTGACGATTCGGAGAGTACTTCAACTTTTTTGATCGCGCCGGATTGGACAGCAAGAAGTTTTTCTAATATACCCATTTGTTTCCCCTAATTTTATTACTGTTTGATTTAACGTAGAGAGTTACTCCACGATGCTATTTATCTAGCATATGAAATCTATCCTTGATAAATTCCACGCAACAAATCTGAAAATTCTTCAATTTTGGCCATCCGTTGTTCACCCGGCCATAGGATATAATCCTTCTCGGGATTTTGCGATAGATTGTTCAACAATGGTTGAATGCTATTATACAGTGCGTCTAAACGGTCCTGCACCGTAGTAAGTTCTAGCACGGTAGACTGTACTACATCAGTAGCATTTTGTACAGCATCCAATTGATCCTCATCGACGAGTCGAAACCCAAAATCAAAACCTAATTCGTCACTCATTTTCCTTGACCTCTATATTTTTTGTGACACCTTTTCTTAGATTTGTTCATAGAGCTTGTGCCTAGATTTTTTCGACCAATCGATGTCTTCTTTCGAATACTTACAGGTTTATTCATATTTTACCTTTTTTTTGTAATTGCCCAGCCATTTGTTTTAAAATAGATGAAGTGCTATTCTTTTTCTTTGATAACCCTATGTTCGCTGCCAGGAGCATTAGGACCGCGAGGGGATCGAACGCAAATATTATAACAACAATAATCCATCTAACACTCGATTCTAAAATATGCTTAGGCGCGTTTTCTCCATAAAAAAATTCAGCTATATATTTTATAGGACCAATTTCTGCTTCTAATTTAAGTTGTTCTTTTTGCAATAAAGATTTTTGTTTATGTAATTTGTCTAGATCTATTATATCATAGTTTATAGCAGATGTCAACGCTTTTCTATCAGATTCTTGTGTTTTTCTAACAGAAACGGATCCTTCTCTGCCGCGGATTCTTCTTGCGTTAATAAGAGCCTGCACTATTTCGTCGAGTTGGTTTATTACGGTTTCTTTATTTTGTATAGATTTTTGTTTGTTTTTGATTTGAGTATCTAAAACAGAAATTTCTATTATATTATCACCACTAAACAGAGTTTGTTCTATATGAGCACGAGACAGAAATCCAAAAATACCAAGAGAAGTTATAAACATTAAAACAAGGATAGCTGAGATAAGATATACCTGTAAAAGTCTCGGTGTAATATACCAATTATGATAAAGCCATGAAACACTAACAAGTTTACCAATTTCTAAAATAGAAGCCATCACTGCTACAGGAATTACCGCGGCAGCAAAAATCGCGGTGAGTCCCGAAATGCTATAATAAGCCGCGACAATGGATATAGCCACGGCCGCGGCCAGCGTGATGTAATTAATCATTGTTCTCGAAAAAATGGTCACCAATTTTGGACCATTTTTTCGTCTGCTCTGCGATCATGATTGCAATCTCGCGATCAGAGAGTACTGGCTCAGTAATTATTTGTTGTCGCAAAGAGCTCGTAGAAAATCTATGATCTCGTTTATTGAAATAAATATCAATATTTCGAAAGTTACAAATGTTTTTACCAGTAAAATCCTCATCAATATATTCTTCGCCCAAAATACGAACGTTTATTTCGTACATGGTTAAAATGTCTTCTAGATCTTCTTCTGTGTTATATGGAATAATTTCGTTAACATATTTCACGGCCTTGAGCTGTGCATAACGTTCTACAATACTTTGTACAGGTGAGTTCTTCATTTTTCGGTCTAACGAAGGATCTACCTGTAATCCACATATCAACCAATCACACTGTGCTTTTGCTTCCTCTAGCATCATCACGTGTCCAGCGTGCAACAAATCAAACGCACCTGCAGTAAAACCAATTTTTTCGTCAAACGATTTCATATTATTACCTTATGTCATTTATCGTGGAATGCTCTTCGTGAGCGCGTCGTTTATGAGCATAATTCCCTCGGGCGGAGCGTCCGATTTGAATTTCATAATAAGTTTTGCCCGAGTCTGAGTTTTTTCGCCAGTAGCATTAACATTTTTTGGAAGATTGGCTAAAAGACTATTTTCTATCTTGTCGTGCAATTCTAAGTCAAATTCTATTGATAATTCTTTAAGCGCCACAGAGTTTTGTTTTACTAGTGCCAGTGCAGGAATTTCATATGTTTCTTTTGTAACAGCTCCATTTTCCACGCGCGGCAAATTGATTTTAATCATTTTTGGTGAATATTCACCGGTCTCTTCATCTACTATAAAATACTGATTTCTAGTATTTTCCCAAACGGTATCTTCAACAGTATGTACGGCATTTGTCACAGCGCCGTGCAATGCCTCAAACATTCCACTAATATCGAACGACATCAATTTTTCCTTTCTTTTGAAATACTGACGGCAGCATTACGTCGCCGTCAGTATTGGTATGCACTAAGTATTAAGTTCCTGGTGTCACGGGAGCGGCAGGTGTGGCGGCCGCGGGTGTAGTTACAACAGGATTGGATGCGGGTTTTACTGCTCCTTGTAGAATATCTAAAAGTTGTGAAAGTCCTTCAGGTGGACCGTCGTCACGGGCAATTACTTTAACATCATACTTTGCTGAATTATCTGACTTCCTCGTGTTTGTGCTATGAGAAGCAACCGAACCACTCATCGAAACCTTGGCTTTATAAAAACCAAAATTGGCGCTTGCAGATCCTGACATAGCAGCCGTCGAGGATTTTCCACTCTCGCTAGACTCAGAACTAGATACGGACATAGTAAAACGAACTTCCGCTTCCTTAACGCTCAAACTAGGAGTGTTAATAATAGCGAGCAATGGAACTTTGAGATCGACTTTTTCTTGTACCACATTACCAGCGGCATCAGTAGTTGGCTGATTAAACGAAAAATCTACAGTTCTAGCGGTCAATTCCTTAGTTGTTGCATCCTCCTGAAGTCCGACATCTTTTATAAAGTTTGCACTCGCACTTGCCAAAAGTGTTTGTGCTTCTGCTGCTGCGGTTAATGGGCCTGCAATCAAGTCCTTAATAGGAAGAGCATTAAATTGTCCCGAAATATTAGCCATAAAAATCTCCTTAGTTAATAAAATATATTAGCATAGCAGAAGTTATTTATACAAAGAACAATGTATCAACTAAAAAAATCCTCAAGAGAACTTTTTTTCTCGGTTGACCATCCGATAGCATTACAAATCGTACGCATAGGATTCAGATACGATTTTTCGAATTGCATATCAAAATCGATGTGTGGTTTTAAAAAGTTTAACTGCTTAGGAAAAACCTTAGGAAATCCAATCACATTCTCTCCAATTTTGTTCGGAGTTTTAAGATACAAAAATTTAATTTTATCGCCGTCCTTAATAGGTTCAACATTTTTGTTTTCGCGCATCAAATTATTAAATAAAATTGCCGAGCGTACTGCAATGGGCGTTCCTTTATTATATCCTTTTCCATTAGTGTATTTTTTGACTTCAGATACGCCGCGTGGGAATGCTACATCTTCCGGCAATTGATTGTTAAATTCCTTTCGCTTACTTGATACAAAGTTGTGTAAAGTTTTTTCATCATCATTCATAATAATATGTAAAGTATCTTCAATGTATTTACGACAAATCATAGGCGTTGATGATCGTACTGATTCTATGCCAGTAATCTTTAATTTTGGTTTTGTAAATTGTACTCCTTCACTATTAATGACGTGTGTTATGTATCGCTTCTTACCAGTAATGATCATCTTTGAAGCAATAACCTCACGACCCATAATAATCTTTTGTTCATATGCATTCAAATATTTTGCTAACGAATCAAATGACTTTTCAAACATAGGTTCAATCGCTTGCGTTGCCATATCATCAATGAATTTAGATGTTTCGATATCATTGGCATTCTTTTCATATTTCTTTACGATATCGATGAACGAAACATACACGCTATCAGTATCGATAGCGACCACTCTATCTTTTTTGTCCCCCATTATTTTCTGTAAATAACTATTAACTGCCCGTTCTGCCCATCGAATCGTTAATTGACCAGACAATGTAATTGCTTCCGCGATACGATTATCAAAAAATTGAAAATACTGATTAGCCATCGCACCGTACAAAGAATTCATCAAAATTTTGATTGCCATTTGTTCATTATGCAATTTATTTTTTGTTTTGAGTAATAGTTTTTGTGTTGTTTTATCTGCTCCTTTAGTGTTTTCATACGCTTGTTCAGTGCGTAACATTTCTTTTTTGATATCAGCCCGTTCGCTATACAAACTGTCGACAATATGCGGAAACAAACCTTTTTTTGTGTTGCTCGCGATAAGACCGCCTGGAGTAATATTACAATTTTCAGGAATATCTATTTTTTGTCCATTAAGCAAATTGTCTACAGTATGACCACCTACACTTTTAATAATAGTTTCAGGACTTAAATTATATTGCATAATCAAATGAGGATACAACGAATTTGCATCAAAAGAAGCTACCCAACGATTCATTCCAATTTTTGGTTCTTTAACGTATCCGCCTTCAATTTTATGACCAGATGAATTACTTTTATCGGCTATGGGTGCTACAAGATTGTCACGAATCATTGTGTTATAAATGTACACTTCCCATATTTTAACAGAACCAAATACGTTTTCAAACTGCGTGTTAGCTTTATATGCCAATGTTATTGCAAGAGCAATCAATCCAGTTGTTTCATCAATACGTTCTACTAATGCCGTATCACGTACATTATAATCGATAAACTTCTGATGATCTTGAATATACAAATCGTGCAGTGATTCATATTCAGAATAATCTAACTTCTTTTCGCCAAGAACAACATTAGAAATATTGTCTAAACTATATGACTCTTGCGGCCCATACGAATATCCGAATTTTTTGAACAAATCCAAATAATCCATTGTGTTAACGCCAATGATTTGTGCAAATTGCTCTCCACCTTTCGCGCGTTTTATCCAAGGCGCAATTTTAAACGGAGATAGACGCTTTGTTTCTTTCTCACCAAGAATTCTATTGATACGATTTACAATATAACACATATCAAAATATTTAACATTCCAACCAGTAATAATATCCGGACAGTTCTTTGACCAATGATCTAGGAACAAATGTAGTAATGTATTTTCGTCTCTACAATTAACATATTCTACATTGTCTGGCGCATTGTAATCTCCACACCCCCAGGTATAGAAAGTATCACTTTGATTTGATTTGAGTGTGATTGCGGTAATTGGTTGTTCTGCAACGTCTGGTTTAGGAAAACCGTTATCAGACTTACATTCGATATCGATATATGATACATTAATTTTGTCGATATCTAATTCGCAACCATTTGGAAATGTATCGGAAATATATTGAGCAGCATAATCTTGCGTGCCATAAATTTTAAAATTTGATACATTACTGTGATTTTCTACGAATTCTTTGCAATCGTTCATGTTACCCGGCGTGATGGTATCTACGTACTCGCCAAAGATGCTTTGATAATTGCTTTTTTTATTAGTAGAAACAAAAAGTTTTGGATAATATTCTATTTTATCTACTATTCGTTTACCGTTTTCATATCCCACATACAGTATTCTGTTGCCGTATTTCTGTACGTTAGTGTAAAATGACATATTAAACTCCTATGATGGAAATACTATTGTACCATATTTGCACCGGAATGTACATATTTTTTTTTCGTTATTATTTTGTGATAAAACGGTTGACATTGCTATCTAGATGCGGTATAATAGAGCAGTCAACTTTGATATAATAGGTGTTGTTATGGCATAAGAGTATGTGTATAGGAACAGAATTTATATGGTTTGTATATGGGAATCCATCAACCAATTGGCAATTTGATCTTCTACTAAATGTCGAAGTTTATTATATTCATTCAGTTTTTTCCGCTGAGCAGTCATGGCAGACAATTTAGTATAAATAACTTTCAACTCATTTGTAGGTAGATTCCAGATTGATAAATGTGTAGGATAACGTATTGTATTAAACCAAAGCTTTAAGTCATGCTTATGACAAAAATCCAAGAATAATGGCATTTCTTCCCAATTATTACGCATAGGATTTACCATAACAGATATTTGCGTATCTTTCTTTTTACAATGATCTTTAAAAATTTCTAAATTTACTAAAACTTTATTAAGATCACCGTTCACACGAATTTTTGAATAGCGCTCAGGAATTAAACTATCAATACTAATGTTGATTTGGATATTACAAATATCTAATATATGGCGTACTCGCTTATTCATCACAGTGCCATTTGTAGCAAAACTAATACGAAGACTAGGATTTATTTCTGCTATATCTTCACAAATATCTAGCACTAGTTTTTGAGCAAATGGTTCTCCACCATTAATTCGAAACTCTTTAAGATGTGGATAGTATTCTTTCAATTGTTCTCTAAATGAATTGTCATATGGCTCTAGCATTCCACGATGATCACCTATATTAGCTTTCTTTGCAAGACCATTGCTCAATAGCGGTGAACACATAATACATTCAAGATTACATTGATTACTTACTTCAATTTCAATCAGACTCGGATAACCATTCTTATTTACACATAACTCACTATACGCTTTTGCAAGTGGCCAAATACCATTATCCGTTTCGTGTTTACATTCTTTACATCGAGTTAAGAATTTATTCTTTAACAACGCATCACGATACTTTTGAAAATGTTCACCATTCCATATATCATTTATAGATCGATCCTTAGACCATGTGTCAACAAATCCAGGAAGCTTCCAACATGGAGCAACTTTACTTAATGTATTAAAATACATATTATTAAATGGAGCATTACAAAAAGCAAATTCACCGTACATGATTTAATATCTCATTCCATTATATCCTTGAATACTTTATTTTTGTATTTTTCATAAAACTTTTTTGCGTTTTCTTTTCCGTTTCCATTCTTCAAATGATCAGATAACCGCACAACAGAATTCCACGAGTGGCCAGATGAATGTGATTTATTATCTATGAATTTTTGACTCCATTCTTCAGCAAAACTTTTTGCTTCGCTAAAAGACCAATGTTCGTTTGTCCACTCAGCACCACTACGATCATAACCATAATTTTCAGCGTTCTGGTCAAACTCGCTTAAATATGGGACATTACTAGAAATATCTTTCTCCATAGACAGAGGTGCAAGTTTCCAACACGTTAAAGGTATTTGTCTATTTAATAACATGTTACACCATTCGGTAGCTGTTTCCTTAGTTTCGTGTGGTAGGCCAATAATAAAACCAGAATACAATATTACATCTGATGGCCAAGCGTCTTGACATTTTTCTAAAGTTCTATATATTTTTTCTGTCTTTAGTCCTTTACCGACACTTTTTGCTGATGGATAGTTAAGACTTTCAATCCCAAAATGAGCCGCTTTAATCCCCATTTCATTCAATATTTCAATTTGTTCTGGAAATCTTTCTAATAAATCTAATCTCAAGTATGCAACATAACGTATACTTTCTCCTGTCTCCCTCTTAAACATATTCATTGCAGAATTAATATTTAGAAGTTTATGAGTTGATTCATTGAAAGTATCACACATCATCAAATAATTTGTTGTTTCAAAATTTTCATAATTGTGCATCATTTCATTAAAAATACAATCTTCTTTTTTTAAATACTTATCTTCTGGCTTTCTTCCTAGTAATGGGTAACTACAGAATTTACATTTGAATATACATCCTCGACTTAGTTCAATTGGTAAAGTTTCGCCAGAAAAAATATTGTCCTCTATATCAAAACAACTACCAGATTCTCTGAAGTTCCAATTAGATGAAGTTACATTAATGATTTTTGGAAGTTCATCACCGGCAAGAATTTGATTAATCGTAGAAACTGTAAATTCTTCTGCATATCCCATAATCCAATGGTCAATCGGACACTGATTAAAAATCGGCCGACTTGCGGCACCATACCCACCCATGATAATTTTTGCATTATCAAAATCGTGTTTTATAAAATTAAACAAGTTCATAAGATTTTCATCAATATCCACTCGTTTATTTTCATAAATAGCTGTTTGAATATATCCTCGGCGCCAACCCGGAACTTTTAAATTTTCCTCTATATCTGTGTTAATGAAGTCTGCAAAAAATGTAGTAGAAAATCCAAACAAAGTATGCGGCGAACATATTTCTGTTAGATATAGAAATAAATGTTCTTTATGGTCTTTTAATAAAGGATAGATAAAATCTATCACCTTTACTCTAAATCCTTGTTGTCTCAATAAGTGTGCAATACGATAAACGCCAAGTGTTCTTTGGGGTGTACCTATATTAGGTGAAGTTGCAAACAAGACTATATTAACATTATCCACGTTTTCGGTAGTCTGAATTTTGTGTGGTAATATTCTAACTGAGTTTATCATTTAATGTTTCATTTCATTGTATCTTTAAATAATTTATTTTTATTCATAGCATTTTAACTGCATAGCAATTTGCGCTTGATGTGTCAGTCTTAATCCAATCACTAGTTTTTTCAAATCCATTGGCTAAATATGCTTTGATTGCGGTCTTACGTGGCAAACTCCAGACTAATTCACATTCTTGTATATTTGCTTCTTCGAACAATGCATTAAATAATTTGTATGTAATACCTTGTCTGCGATATCGCGTATTGACCCATAGTCCTCTAGATCTCATTTGAGTAGTAGCCGATTTGCAACACGAATTTACTCCAACTATTTCTCCTTTTATTTCGTAGACAAAAAACGTTGGTTTGTATTTTGCATAAATTTCTGTGTCATGACCACCAAGGTAGGTCATACTAGTCATATGTGCAACATTCTCTCTTTGCGGCCAAAGATGAGACGTCCAAATCTTATGAACTTCTTCAAAATTACTCAGTCTTATCATTTCTGTTCCATAATAATATTTAGATTAAAATATTAGAATAAATTTCATTTGGTACTTTTTCATTTCTTCGCCAAAATCGGCCATCTTCCAACACTAGTTTGATACGATTTGGACTAGTTCTTCTTTTCTTTCGATGTGCATAAGTATACTCTTCATCTATTGAATTTTTTAGTATTTTAATCAATGATGGCTCTTTTGTTTTGTTTTTTCTATAGGTCTCATCTTTGATATATTTATTTATGTACTCTTTAGCTGGTTGTTTATACGTCTCCCAAGTACCGTTGTGTTTTATATCGTGGTTAGTTAAAGACCATTTCTGAAAATCCTCAGTGTTAAAAAAACTTAGAGTTGATTGACAACTAGACGCAGTCGTAAATGTAAAAATCATGCGACTATCTACATCTTGCCATTTGAAACAAAAATTCATCCACCAGTATAAATCAAACACATTTATAATTTCTATCGGCGAAAGATCAACATGTTCAAATAAAATTTCAGCCAAAGAATTCTTTCTTTTTCTATAATTATTGTCAGTGATAATCGGTAATGTAGGATCAGTAACCGATATACCGTTACTCCAGCCGTTCCAAATGCCAAACAAATCTTCTTTGCTCCATGTAAGAATAGTCTCCCAATCTTTTGCAGCTCTGTCTAAATTTTTATGTAGAGCATCGCTACCAAAACATTGATCACCGCACTCTCCTGTAATTTTAATGATATCATGATTTTCAAAAAAAGTTTCGCTTAACATTTCTTTATCTGGCAAAGGATCATTTCTGTCTTTCACCATTTTTTCCCACATCAAAGGAAACTCGTTAATTGACTCTTGGGTGTATCGAATATTTAATACATCATTTTCAGATTTAGTTTCTAATAGCGCGATCAAAGCTCCACTGCTGTCAATACCGCCACTCCAAAAAAGTTCTATGGGTTTTCCTATTTTCCATAGTTCTTTGGCAGCATCCATACAACAGTCTTCAAATGTTTTATTGAAAGTATGGATAGATGGAATAGGTTCATACATCATATTAAAAGGATTAAATTTTCCCATTCTGTCTACGGGCATATAAGCCCCAAGAATCTGACCCACTGTAATTATAGGCGGTTCTTTATCTAAGCCCAATTCATCTATTTCAAAAATATCAGGCCTAAAATATTTAACTTTCATTCAAAATTTCTCCTCACTTAACTGCTATATTATATACTTATATGTTACATTGTATGCTTTATTGTTAAATATTCTTTTACTATACCACTCCTGACTATATCACCAATATTAAATTCAATAAATGAAAAACTACGCATTCTCTTTAAAATGGAAAAAAATGGTAACAATCCATTTTTTTCTAGATCTGATTGTCTAAAATCTCCTGCAACAATAAGACGACAATTTCTGCCGAGTCTTGTTATAATGGTATCTAATTCATGAAATGAAAGATTTTGTGCTTCATCTATTATTATTGTTGCATCATTAAATGTCATTCCTCTTAAAAATGAGCTTGTCATGAATTCAAATTGTTTTTTAGTTTTTAAAATTTCATATGCATCGCCGCGGCCGAACAGTTCATTACATATGTTAGAATATGGCATTTCATAAACTTTGGCTTTTTCTTTTTCGTTTCCAGGAAGGAAACCAATATCGCGGGTAGGAACAACAGAACGTATGCATATTATTTTTTGTTTTTCTTTTGCATTAAATATCTCATCGAATGCGAGATATAGAGATATGAAGGTTTTGCCCGTGCCAGCTACTCCGTGCATAACACAGTGATTATTATTTTTGTATTCATCGAACGTTATAACTTGATTTTTTGTTTTTGGTTCAATGTGTTTTAATCGAAGGCCAGAAGACCCAACGGCCGTTGATTGTGATGAACTGTTTGATTTTCTTTTTGTTCTTTTGTTTTTTCTTTGTTTATCTGCATTATCGTACTGGGTCGTATTGTAGTTTGCAAACATATATGGTTCCTTACGGTTTTGTGTATTGTTCCGAAACGATATATTTTTTTCTCCTTATGTGACCTTTACTTTTATTATAGATTCTGTTTCTATTATTTTTATAATGCTATTTGTTAAGTCTATTTCCTGTCGCAAGAATTTCATTCTCATTGTGAGCTCGTCTAATTTTTCTTCATAGAATAAAAGTTCTTTTTCTTTTTGCGCTTTCTGTTCAATAAAATCGCTAAGAATTATTATTAATCTTTCTTCTTTCATATTATTATTTATAAAATTATATAAACGTACACATTATTCTCGTTCTTTGTACTGTTTACGGATTTTTCTTATAATAGACATATGTCGCTTAGCAACAGAACGGAACTCTTTGGCTTTGGCTTTGAGTTTTTTCTTTCGCTGCTGATGTTCCAGATCTTTATTACGTATACGGCCGGCCGTCACGGCAGCATCCCTAAAATTGTCATGGGCTGTTTCTAATTCGCGCTTGTGCGCAATTGTTAAAACGTCTGTATCGGCAGATACTTCAACTATCAATTGCTGGTAGGTTTTCACTTCTTTTCTCCAGGTTTTCCCTTCAAAAAGTTGAGCCTCGAGAACTCGCTGCGATCTACCAGTTTACTTGGTTTGTTGTCATGACTAGTCACAAATCCTTCAGGTTTTGTTTTATTTCCAGCGACATGATGTTCGAAATCTGGCTTAGAGGATAAACTTCCTACTAAAGTATTTTTCGCTTGTTGTAGATGATGATGAATGGCCAACGCAGTCTTAAAGTGATGCTTATTGGATTCTACATGATCAGTGTGTAGAGCGCCTGTATCAGTTTTTTGTTTTTTAGATTTTTCTGTTTTGACTTTATCTGCCATTTTTGTATGTTCTGATTTTAAATGTGATTTATAACCAGCAACAGTTGGCTTAGTACTTTCTCTTACCGTCTTATTGATATATGTATTGATATGAGTAGCGTGATTGTGTGCTTGAATCGCCTCGTCGTGTCCTTCTGTTTTGCCGTTAAAATGTTTAGTGGCGTGTTTCATATGAGTCAAGAATTTCTTTTCGTGTTCTTGGCTATATCCAGGATGACGACCTTCAGATGATACATGAGGCGACACATTATGCACATCAGGATGCTTTTTCATTTGACTAGTATCTGCGTTAAAATGCGCAGACATGTGCTCAAGGCTCTTGCCCGTATATTCAGTATGTGTGGCTACACCAAATTTGGATTTAGAAATTGCTTTGCCGTGCTTCGAATCTTTCGGAGTACTATATGAAATAGTGTTTGGTGTAAACGAATACTTAGACATTATTTTAATCCTTTTTTGCGCGTTCTAGTTCATCTTTATGAAAACTAGAAGATTCAAGCGAATTATCGAGCCCGCCTGCATAAAATTCTTTGAATTTTTTCATTAATTATGTTCCTCGACATCACCG
>TARA_B110000211_G_scaffold38434_1_pt1 | contig 15192 bp, 16 predicted proteins | sample TARA_B110000211 | Tara Oceans TARA_B110000211 (sample SAMEA4397516) | marine metagenome | biome: Polar Biome; feature: [DCM] deep chlorophyll maximum layer (ENVO:01000326); material: water (ENVO:00002006), including particulate matter (ENVO:01000060) such as... | depth 30 m
CTCACACCCAGACTAAACAAGAGGATGAAGTTGATATTACCTCAACTATGTCGGCATTTCCTTGGTTAAATACTATTGAATTAGAAGCTAAGAAGCCGTATAGCTTACTTAAAGAAGTTCAGAGTAATAATAGAGTCATAGATGAGAGAGTTACATATATTATTAAGGATATTCTCAAAGAACATACCAGAAGAGGCTCTACAGGACGTAAAACCAATCTTTTAAAAAGATCAGATATAGCAGGAAAAACAGGTACCACAAATGACGCTAAGAGTACGTGGTTTTCAGGTTTCCATGATGATCTAGTAACAACTGTTTGGGTAGGAACTGATAACTTTACTTCACTTGGAGATGATGAGTATGGTTCCAGCATTGCTCTGCCTATATGGGTTGATTACATGAGTCTGGCATTAAAAGATTTACCTCAATCAGAAGTTAATATTCCAAGTGGAATATCCTATGTAAGAGTCAATAAATCAACAGGTGAAATTGCCAATCAAGAGGACAAGAATACTTACTTCGAATTATTCTTAAATGAAAATATACCTAATTAATCTTTAAAAGTTGATAGGGCTATCAGAGTCCAAATATTTTCAGAATAACTTGATGGCTGTTCTTTAAATTTTGCGCGAATATATCTAGATATAGTTCCCTCTATTGAAGTAACTATAAACTGAGCAGAAATTCCAGGCTGTGCAAGCAATTTATCGCTATCTTCAGCTAGAATTTGTTTAATATTTAACTCTAATCTCTCAAAGAATTGATTTACTGCATCAGCGACATTCTGTTCATCTGAGCTAAGAGCTTCTCTTGAAAGAATCCTAGCAAAGCCCTTATTTTTTTCAAGAAATAAAATAAAATAAAGAAATATATTTTTTACTTTTTCCTCTGAACTTAAGCTAGTTTTTTTTATTTCAGCACATTTTGAAGCTATTGAATGATCGCAAAAATTAAATAGCTCAGAGAAAATTGATCTTTTACTTGGAAAATGTCTATATAAGGCTGCTTCGGTAATATCAGATTTTTTTGCTAGTAGTGCCGTAGTTATTTTTGATAAATCTTTTTCTTCTAGGAGTCCAGCTAGGGATTGAAGTATTATATTTTTTCTATCGCCTTTCAATTTTTTTAAGTTACTTTCCTTTTATTCTAATGCAAAGTTGAATCAATTTCAGGACATATTCTTTTAAATTCATTCATAAAATTTTTCTGAATAGAATTAAGATCATTTTCACTATTACCTTCAAATCTCAATACTAATTTTGGAGTTGTATTTGAAGCTCTCAATAAACCCCATCCATTTTCAAATTCAATTCTAAGACCATCAATTGTTATCTTTCTTCCATCTAAAGAGCACTCATCTGCAAATCTTTTAACAATATCAAACTTATTATCATCACTGACATGTATATTGAGTTCAGGGGTAGAAAATAGTTCTGGTAGTTTAGAAATCATTTCGTCAATTGAGTAATGAGATCTATTAATGAGATCTATTATTCTTACACCAGCATAATGACCATCATCAAATCCATACCAATTATCATTAAAAAATATATGACCACTCATTTCCCCTGCAAGAAGTGCATTAGTTCTTCTTAAGGCATTTTTAATATGAAAATGTCCAGTTGGTGACATTATTGGCTCGCCACCACAATCTTCAATTATTTTTGCAAGTGAATTTGAGCACTTAACATCATAAATAATTTGACCACCATTATTATTTTCTAATATATCTTTAGCGAATAGCATCATAATTTTATCTGGAAATACCACTTCTCCTTTTCCGGTCACAAGTCCAACTCTGTCTCCGTCGCCATCAAATGCAAGGCCAAGGTCAGCACTCTCTTTTTTAACTGTTGCAATAAGATCTTGAAGATTCTCTAATTTACCCGGATCAGGATGATGGTTGGGAAAATTACCATCAATTTCTGAAAACAGATTTATTACTTCACAGCCTAGTTTTTTGAATAACTCAGGAGCAACACAGCCAGCAGCGCCATTACCGCAATCAATTACAACTTTGATTTTTTTTGTTTTATTTAATTTTATCTTTCCAAGAACATCATTTATATAATCTTTAATAATATCTGTTTTTATTTTAATTTCTGTAGCATCTTGAAGCTCTGAAGTTGAATGGGTTAATGAATATATTTCAGTACCTGAAACAGGCTTGTTATTAATAACCATCTTTATACCATTATCATTTTTTGGGTTATGACTTCCTGTAATCATAATGCCGCTTTTAGAATTACTTTTTTTTGCAGCATAGTAGAGAATAGGGCTAGTCACCAAACCAATATTAGTTACAGAAATACCAGATCTGCTTAAAGAATCACACATAGCATTTAATAAAGTTTTTCCTGAGAGTCTGCCATCTCTTCCAACAGAGATATCTAGTACACCTTCTTCTTTACACTTAAGTGCAATAGCTTGTGCAATTTTTGAAATTGAATCTTCATTAATTTCTTCTGGATATGTACCTCTGATGTCGTACTCTCTAAATATTGACTTAATAAGTTTCATAAACTTCCTTTAGTATTTGACGCTTGTTTGTCATAATACTTTACCTAAATTAAGTCGCAACTAATGTTTTTAAATACTGAAACAAAATTTATATGGAAAAATGGGTCCTATGAAAAATGGGAGGATACCTCTGTGCATATTCTCTCGCATACAATGCATTATGGTACTGGAGTTTTCGAAGGCGTCAGAGCCTATAGCACTGATAATGGACCAGCTATATTTCGATTAAATGATCATACAGATAGATTATTTAATGCAGCTAGTAAAATCAGCGTTAATATCCCTTATTCACCTGAAGAGTTAAATGAAGTTCAAAAAGAAATCTTTTTAAAAAATAATTTAGATGAAGGTTATTTAAGACCAATTGTTTTTCTTGGAAGTGAGTCTTTAGGAATAAGAGCAACAGAGCTATCTGTTAACGTGGCTGTAGCTGCTTGGGAGTGGCCATCATATATGAGCCCAGAAGCTAAAGAGGCAGGTATTTCAATTATCAAATCTTCACATGAGCAATATAGCAATCCTCTTCATTCAGGAAATAAAATTATTGGCACTTACATTAATTCTACAATGGCTTTACATGAGGCAATAAGCAAAGGAGCAGATGAGGCGCTTTTAATGGATAAAAATGGATTTATTTCTGAAGGAAGTGGTGAAAATATATTCATTATTAAAGATGATGAAATTTTCACACCCAAGATAGAGCATTGCCTCAATGGCATAACCAGACAATCTGTTATTACCATAGCTCAAGATTTTGGTATTAATGTTGTAGAAAAAGATCTTACATATGAAGATTTAAGCTCTTCAGATGAAGCTTTCTTTACTGGAACAGCTGTAGAAATAACGCCAATAACAACGCTTGATTCAAAATCAATTGGAACAGGTTTAAGAGGCCCAATTACTAAGAAACTTCAAGAAACATATAGTCTAATTATAACTGGTAAAAATGATCAGTATGAATCCTGGCTAACATATACAAATACTTAAAAATTTTGAACTCTCTCAAGATATTAATCTTAAGTTACAGGAGTGCACCTTTTGGAGGCGGTCAAGGTATTTATGTAAGAGATTTATCAAAATCACTTATAGATTTAGGCCACAACGTCACTATATTTTCAGGCCCTCCATATCCATTTCTTCATGAAGAGGTAGAATTAATAGAATCACCCGGCCTAAATCTATTTGAAACTTTTAGCTTTAAAGATAGATTTTATAAATTTATAAATCATAAAAATAAAACCTTATCAGACGTATATGAATTTTTAGCTGTATTAGCTGGAGGGTTTCCAGAGATGAGAACTTTTGGCTTAAGAGCCAAAAAGCATATTCTAAAAAATAATTATGATTTAATTATTGATAATCAGTCTATAAGTTATAGCATGGAATATATTCAGATTTTGACTCCATTTATCGAGGTGATACATCACCCTATTACGATGGATTTTAAGCATGAATTAGAAACTAATAATAATTTAATTTATAGATTTTCAAGAATTAGATGGTACTCATTTTTAAAAATGCACAAAAGGGTAGCTCCTTTATTAAAAAATATTCTTACACCCTCGCATAGCTCTAAACGCGATATTGTTAAAGATTTTAAAGTTACACCTGAGAATATTTCTGTTATCCATAATGCTGTAGATACAAATATTTTTAAACCTTATTCCGATATTAATAAAAAACCTTACAGATTAATCACAACTGCTAGTGCTGATGTTCCTTTAAAAGGTTTGGATTTCACTTTGCATGCTTTATCTGCATTATCTTTAGAATTTAAAGAAATTGAGTTGTTAGTTATTGGGTCTCCAAGGGAGGGCGGACATACAGAAAGATTAATTAAAGATTTAGACCTTAAAACCAGAGTAAATTTTAAGACTAATTTAACAAAAGAAGAGATAGCGCAAGAATATGCTATGAGCTCTATCGCAATAGTTAGCTCATTATATGAAGGTTTTGGTTATCCTGTAGCTGAAGCAATGGCTTGTGCTACTCCTCTTGTAGCGACGAACGTAGCATCTATACCAGAGATCACTGGAAAATATGCAATACTCATCCCTCCAAAAGACTCTTATGCTATCGCTGACTCAATAAGAAAAATATTTATTGATCCCAATCTGTATAATATTAAAGCTCAAGAGGGCAGAAAGCATATACAAGAAAAATTTAATTGGACAGTTATTGGAAAGCAATACGAAGAGCTAATGAGAAAAGTAATAAAAGATCATAAAACAATCATACGAGGCAATAATGCTAACCTTTGATTTCAATAAGATTCATGTCCCAGATGGTGGAAAAATTCTAGACCTTGGTTGTGGAGAGGGGAGGCATATTTTCGGTGTAATGGATAAATATCCTAATGCTTATTGTATTGGGTTAGATCTTCATGCTGAATCGCTTAAAATTGCTCAAGAAGGGGCTGATTATTTTGAATCTATATCTAATGAAGGAGCAGGTTTTACTATGGCATCAGGATATGAGATGCCATTTGCAGATTCTTCATTTGACTTAATTGTGTGCTCAGAAGTCCTCGAGCATTTAGTTAATTATGAGGATGCTTTGGATGAAATTCAAAGAGTTCTAAAGCCAAATGGCTATTTTTTACCAAGCTTTCCTTCATTCTGGCCTGAAAAAATATGCTGGATGCTTTCAGAAGATTATCACAGCATGCCAGGAGGACATGTAAGAATATTTAGAAAGAAACATGCTATAAATACTATTTCAAGTCATGGATTTAATTATGTATCTTCAGAGAGGTTTCATTCTTTGCATAGCCCTTATTGGTGGTTACGATGTCTTTTTTGGAAAACGCAGGAAACAAATTTTTTAGTGAAAGCTTATAAAAAATTACTAGAGAAACAGATTCTTCAAAAACCTCTTTACTTAGAAATTCTTGATAAAGCCCTTAATCCAATACTTGGAAAAAGTATTGCTATGTATTATCAGAAAAAATAATGCATCTACCCGAGCAAAAAACACATATAGATCTTGTTTTTTCTAACCTAGATTTTTACCAGTCAATTTCTGACTATATAGCATCTTGCCAGTCAGATTCAGGATCTATTCCATCGCTAAAAGCTGGAATGCTTGATCCTTGGGATCATATTGAATCAATAATGGGACTAACTACTTTAGGAAATATTGAAGCTGCAAAAGATGGCTTTAATTGGTTGATTAAGAGTCAAAATGAGGATGGCAGCTGGTATAGTGAGTTTATAAATGATGTACCAACGAAGTTAAATAAACAGACGCATTTTTCATCTTATATAAGCGTAGGACTGCTCCATTATTTTCTTATTACTCGAGATTTAGAGTTCATAACATCAATATGGCCATCGGTTATTAAGGGCGTTGATTTTTCTATTAAGTTACAAAATGCTAAAGGCACAATACCCTGGTGTATCAATGAGGAAGGATTACCAGGAGATGATTATTTAATCACAGGCTCATCTTCGATATTAAAAAGTTTAGAATGCGCAATCACTCTTTTTGAAATCATTAATGATCCTGATACAACCAAGCTTAAGTCATGGAAAGTTGCTTATAAAAGTTTAAGAGTTGCCTTAAGAAATCCAGATGGTCTTTTTGATCACAAAATTGATAGAAAAAGATTTTCTATGGATTGGTACTATCCAGTTTTATGCGGGGCTTTTGAATTAAATTCCAGCAAAGAGATTATTCATAAAACTATTTCAGAATTTTATGTAGAGGGGCTTGGTATTAAATGCGTTAAAGAGGAGCCATGGGTAACAGTTGCTGAAACTAATGAATTTGTTATTGCTGCGATGAAAGCAGAAGAGACTGATTTAGCTATAAAGATATTTGGAGAAGCTCTCAATATAACTGATAGCAGCAATATTCCTTATATGGGTTGGCAATATGTTGAAAATATATATTGGCCTGATGAAAAGCCTTCATGGACTGCTGGAGCAGTAATTTTAGCAGCTGATGCTATTTTTAAGTTTACTGATGGCGCTAACTTGTTTGTAGATCAACAAACTAGAAATCTTTAATTAAGCAAACTATAGTATCGACCCTTTCATGTAACTTGTAACCCTCACTTAAAGCTCTTTTGTATATTTCGTAAGGAGCTTGGCCACCTAAATTAGGATCTTCATAAATATCATGAATTACTAATGAGCCGCCTTTAACGATATGCGAATGCCAGCTTTCATAATCTAAAGTTGCAGATTCCAAGGAGTGACTTCCATCAATAAAAACCATTCCTAGATTTTTATTCCATCCTTTTGATACATTTTCTGACGAGCTTACTATAGGAATAACAGTATCTTCTAAAAGAAATAATTTAATATTTTTTCTGAATAATGGAAAAGTGTTAACTTCATTTAAGCTCTGATCATATATTTCTGAATCAAAATATTCTTCATTTAACTGATGCTCTTCTGAACCCTGATGATGATCAATCGTATAAACAACTTGATTAAGTTTTTTTGCTTCAAGGCCCATATAAATAGATGATTTTCCGCAAAAGCTACCAATTTCCATCAAAGGACCTATCTTGGAGAATTCTTCTGCCCAAGATGCTAAAGCTTCACCTTCATGACTTGGCATAAAACCTTTAATATTTTCAATATTGGCAATCGTGCTCATTTGTAGAAGTTTTCTTTACCTAAAGTTGATTTGAATCTGCGATGTTGCCATAAATATTCATCTGGATGAAGTTTTATTTTATTTTCAATAAAATCATTAATTGATTGAGAAAAATTTCTAGGAGAGCTCATATCTGCCTCTAGACTTTCTAATGAAAGATTTAACAGGCCATCTGAAAAATATGAATTTAAAAAATAAGTCTTACATCCTGTACTTGAAACAACTTTATGGGGAGCGGTTATAGTGGCAGCATCTATATTAAAAAAACTTAAAATTTCAGACGAATTAATGCCATAGTCTTGGTCAATTGCATACAGGATTGTTTTTCCTTGCTTGAGCCATCTTATAAACTTGATGGGCTTATTTTTATCAGCAGATTCTATAATTCCTTTTGACCTACCATCTGATTGTATAGAATCAAATGTAATCGAATTATGAGTTCTTTCTACTCCATATATTGGAAGATTCATACCTAGAATCCTTGCATCAAGCTCAAGGTGGAGTGAATGTTTAAAGATTAGCATCACACCATTACCTAGCTCTTGCTCTTTACGAATATCTTCTAGACCATTTATTTGATATTTAATAGATTTTTTTATCCTTTTATTAGACCAGAACCAAGCAACACCAGTGTTCATAAAAGCCATGCCAGAATTTAATATATTCTGTTTATATATATTATTACGTTGTTTTGAATCTAAGCTTTTAAAACAAAGATCAATATTTTTTTTGCTATAAATATTGCGTTTTATTGGCAGCATATAAATGATTATTCCTATTAAAAAACCAATAGGTTGATGCATAAATCTAGGAAGGCTAACAAGCAACTTCCAAAGATTAATTATCATAAATAATATATTTTTCTTCATAGGCATTTTCTACGATGTATTATTACATGTATTAAATTATGAAACTTTTTTTATATAACCTTTTCTTAATAGTGCTAATTCCATTTTTTAGCATAAGGATTCTATTTAAAAGCTTTTATGATAAAGATTATAGATTTAATTTTCTGCAAAGATTTGGTTTGGCAGATGACTCATTTACCTTTTTATCTAGTAAAAAAACTATTTGGTTTCATGCAGTGAGCCTTGGTGAAGTTATTGGATCTCAAGAGACTGTAAAGAGCTTATCTTATGATGCAAATATAATATTAACTGTTACTACTCCAACAGGCATGAGGAAAGCTCAAGAATTTTACAAAAATACAAATATAAAGATTAGTTTTGCACCATGGGATTTTTATCTTTTTGTATTAGTGTTTATAAAAAAGATTAATCCAGATTTAATAATAATTTTCGAAACAGAAATATGGCCATCAATGATTGGCATAGCTTCAAAAAATAAAATCCCTGTAATTCTTTCTAATGGCAGAATTTCTAAAAAATCTTATCAAGCTTATTCTAAAATGAGCTTCCTCATAAGACCTTCTTTTAATAAATTAACTCTTGTACTTGCTCAATCAGTCTCTCATGAGAAAAGATATAATGATTTAGGCGTTCCGCGCAATGCAATAAAAGTATGTGGATCAGTAAAGTTTGATATCAACTCATTAGACTCATTTCACCATCCGGAAATCCAAAGTTTTATAAATAATAAATTTATTCTTGCTGCGAGCACTCATGAGGGTGAAGATGAAATTGTTTTAGATAGTTTTATAGAAGTTCAAAAAAGCATACCTGATCTAAGATTAGTAATTGTTCCAAGACATCCCGAAAGAGCATTAAGTATTCAGAAATTAGCTAAAAATAAATCTTTCTCAACATCAATTGAGTCAAGAGATATAAATATTGATTCTCAGATATTAATTATTGATTCGATTGGCAAAATGTCACTCTTATATAAATCTGCACAGGCAGCTTTTGTCGGTGGGAGTTTAGTTGCTAGAGGCGGACATAACATTATTGAACCAGCATCTTTGGGATGTCCGATTATTATTGGCCCATATGTGTTTAATTTTGAGTCTATAGCTAAAGAGTTTATTGACACTAAATCATGTAGGGTAGTTAATGATTACAAAAATCTAGCAAATGAATTTATAGATACAGTAACTGATAAAGAAAAAACAACTCATATGATTAATGCAGCAACACAAGTTATCGCTAACAATATTGGGGCATCTAAAAGGCAGCTCTCTGCTATAATTGAAGTTCTTAATGGAGATAAAAAGTGAAGTTAGTATCAGCAATTATTAAGCCATTTAAACTTGAAGAAGTCAGAGCTGCCCTAGACAATATTGGAGTTTCAGGGATGACTATTTCAGAAGTTAAAGGTTTTGGAAGACAAAAAGGCCATACAGAATTATATAGAGGTGCCGAATATGTTATTGATTTTTTACCAAAGATTAAAATAGAAATTGCTATAAGCGATGAAATCGTTGAACAAGTTACAGAAGCGATTGTATCTGCAGCTGCTACAGGCAAAATTGGAGATGGAAAAATATTTATTAGCCCACTTGAGCAAGCTATTCGAATAAGAACTGGCGAAAAGGATGATGATGCTATCTAATTTGATAAGAAGAGTTGTAAGATAAATAATCACAAAAAACCAGTTATATTTCTTTTAGGACCTACAGCATCTGGTAAAACAGACTTGGCAATAAATATTTTCTCCGAGCTACCAATAGAAATTATTAGCGTTGATTCAGTAATGGTCTATAAAGATTTTGATCTTGGGTCAGCAAAACCAAATCAAGAAACTTTAGCAAGGTATCCTCACCATCTTGTTGACAAATGTTCTCCTGAAAAAATATATACAGCATCCAATTTTGCTAATGATGCCAATATCCTTATAAAAGAAGCTCATAATAAAAATAAGATCCCGCTTTTAGTAGGAGGATCCATGATGTACTTTCAAAGCATATTAAAAGGACTAGATGCTCTTCCTGAAAGAGATAGTATATTTAGGTCTCAGATGAAAAACATTAAAGAATCAGAAGGGTTATCAGAACTTTTTCAGCAATTAAAAGCAAAAGATCCAGAATATGCCAAGTCTATAGAAGAAAATGATATTCAAAGAATTATTAGAGCTCTTGAAATAATACATCTTTCAAAAAAAACACTCACTTCTCAACTTGGCATGGTTTCAAGTAATCATTTTATCAATACCCATAATGTTATGCAGATAGGAATATTTCCTAAAGAAAGAAAATCTTTGCATGAAAGAATCGACGCTAGACTCAAAGATATAATCAATAACGGCCTGGTGGAGGAAACTAGAAAAATAGTTACTTCTTATGATATTGAGAGCGATCATCCAGCTTTAAGAGCAATAAATTACAAACAAGCACTAAGTTTTATAAATCATGAATATGATAAGGAAACTATGTATTTAAAATCTTTATTTGCAACTCGTCAGTTTGCAAAAAGACAAATAACTTGGATGCGTTCATGGGAAAACTTAAGGTTATTTGATGTGAATGAAGATAATAAAGTCATAAAAAGCATAAAAAATGCAAAAGAAATCAAAAGTTTTGTTTAATTATTAAATTTAGTACCCAAATAGACTTTATAATATTAAAAAAACAAATAGGAATTAAAAAGTGAATTGGGATAATCAAAATAACAAAGATCCTTGGGGCAATAATAATAATAATGATGCTCCGGATTTTGATGAATTAATAAAGAAGTTTTCTGCAATATTTGGTGGAGGAAATAATAAATCTAATGGCTCCTCTTCTGGTGGAGATGGTGGAGATTTTAAGATGCCTACCAAAAAAATCTTTGGTTATGGCTTCTTTGCTGCTGCAGTAATCTACGGATCTCTTTGTGTCTATCAGCTAGACTCATCAGAGCAATCTGTGGTTTTAAGATTTGGAGAATATTACAAGACTTCGGAAGAGGGTCTTAATTTTATGCTTGCAGGTGTTGACGAAAGATATATAGAAAATGTAACACTTACTAGAAGATATTCTCAGTCTGCAAATATGCTTACAAAAGATGAAAATATTGTAGATGTAACGGTTTCAGCACAGTATAGAATTGCAAACCTTAAAGACTTTGTTTTAAATGTTAAGGATCCCGAGGCAAGCTTAAGACAAGCTACAGAAAGCGCTCTAAGACACGTTGTTGGCGATAACACCCTTGATCAAACACTCACAGTTGAAAGAGAGAATATAGCGATACGAGTTGGAGAAAGATTGCAAAGCTACCTTGATATATACCAAACAGGATTAATCGTACAGCAAATAAATATTGAAAAAACTGATCCGCCAGCTGCTGTTAAAGATGCATTTGATGATGTTGTTGCAGCTAGAGAGGATAAAGAAAAACTCCAAAACGTAGCTGAAAGATATGCTCTAACAATTGTTCCTGAAGCAAGAGGTCAAGCTCAAGCTACAATTCAAGAAGCAGAGGGTTACAAAAAAGAAGTGGTATCAAATGCAGAAGGTGAAGTTGCAAGATTTAATAAATTGCTTGAAGAGTATAAAAAAGCTCCAGAAATTACTAGAGCACGTTTATTCATAGATTCAAGGCAGTCAGTACTATCAAATTCAACAAAAATTATGATCGATGTAGATGGTGGAAATAACCTTCTATACCTACCTTTGGATAAAATTATGGAACAAAATAAAAAGAGAGAGGAAGACTAATGAATAGATCTACAACTACAACTGTCCTAGCTGCTCTAATATTAGCTATTCTTATTAATAGTGTTTTTGTTGTTAATGATAAAGAGCATGCCATCGTCTTTCAGTTCGGTGAAGCTATTAGACCAAATGTTGATAAAGGCTTAAACTTTAAAATTCCAATAATCCAAAATGTTAAGAAGTTTGACTCTAGACTTCAAACTTTAGATGAAGAGCCTGATAGAATTCTTACTGTCGAGAGTAAGTATCTATTGGTAGACTCTTTTGTAAAATATAAAATTACAGATGTTCTAAAATTCTATCAGGCAAATAATGGTAGTTTTAATAGTTTAAATAGCTTACTAGCTCAACGAACAGAGTTTGAATTAAAGAATCAGTTTGGTAAAAGAACTGTAACAGAACTTGTTTCTGGTGAAAGGGATGAATTAATGGATACTATGCGATCAGGTCTTAACGATGTAGTTGCTGACTTAGGAATTGAAATTATTGACTTTAGAGTCAAGCGTATTGATCTTCCATCTAACCTAAGTAATTCTGTTTATGAAAGAATGAGAACTCAAAGAAATCGTTTAGCTGAAGAGTTAAGATCTCAAGGTAAAGAAATCTCTAGAGAAATAAGAGCTATAGCAGATAAAGATAAGGTTGTTATCTTAGCTGAGGCACGTAAAACTGCTCAAGAGATTAAAGGTGATGGCGATGCTGAAGCTACAGGAATTTATGCTACATCATTTTCACAAGATCCTGAGTTCTATGAATTTACTAGAAGTATGAAAGCTTATACAGAAACCTTTAATAGCAAATCAGATATTATGCTCATTAATTCTGATGATGAATTCTTTAAATACTATAATAAATCAAATATAGAATAAGGTTATTAAATGTCACTTAATACTCTGGTGTTAGGCCTTCAATGGGGCGATGAAGGAAAAGGAAAAATCGTAGATGCTTTAAGTGAACAGATTCATGCCGTATGTAGATTTCAAGGTGGCCATAATGCAGGCCACACCATAAAAGTTAATGGCCAACAAACAGTGCTTCATTTATGTCCATCAGGCGCTCTTCATCCAGAGGTTCAATGTGTTATTGGAAATGGAGTTGTTTTATCTTTAGAAGCCTTAGATAAAGAATTAAAAGGTCTAGAAAGCCTAGGTATTACCTTTAAAAATAGAATGCATATTAGTAATGCATGCTCTTTAATTCTTCCAAGTCATATAGGTATTGACCAAGTCAGAGATAAAGAAGAATCAATAGGCACTACAGGAAGAGGCATAGGCCCAGCATATGAAGATAAGGTTGCTAGAAGAGCAGTTCGATTTGGGGACCTTGGTGATGAAGCTTCACTTATAACTAAAGTTACTACATTAGTTAATTACCATAACAAAGTTTTAGAAAATTTATATGGCGCAGCTACCTTTAAGATTGAGGATATTTTAGAAGAGCTTAGAAGTTATAAATATCTTTATGATGAATATTCAAGTGATGTTCAGGAGACTATCTATCAATGGAAAAAAGCAGATAAATCAATTCTATTTGAAGGCGCCCAAGGATCACTTTTAGACATTGATCATGGTACTTATCCATATGTTACTTCCTCAAATACTACAGCAGGAGGAGTGTCTACTGGCCTGGGAGTAGGGCCTAAATTTATAGATAAAATTGTTGGCATTTCAAAAGCTTATGCAACAAGAGTTGGAGAGGGACCATTTCTAACTGAGTTATTTGATGATAATGCAAAAATGCTAGCTGAAAGAGGTCATGAATTTGGCGCAACTACTGGAAGACCAAGAAGATGTGGTTGGCTTGATTTAGTTGCTCTAAAGAAAGCTGTTTTTTTAAATTCAGTTACTGATCTTTGTTTAACAAAATTAGATGTTTTAGATGCTTTTGATTCTATTGATCTTTGTATTGCTTATGATGAAAATGGATCACCTATCTTTCAGTCTTTTCCCGGATGGAAGTCAGAAACCGAAGGAATCGATGTCTTTGATAATTTACCAGAGAATGCAAAAACTTATATAAAATTTATTGAAGAATTTATAGAGTGCTCAGCATCTATAATCTCTACGGGCCCATCAAGAGAACAAACTATTTATCTGAAGTAACTTTTTTAAGTTTAATAAATTTATCTAGATAAGCATTGATAAACTTATAGGAAACTGGGTTTGAGAATTTCTTAGACAACCTAATACACTCATCAATTATAATTTCTTTAGGTAAAATATTATCTTTTATCTCATTTATACCATAGTACAAAATAGATTGATCAATAAGCTCTAGGTCTGAATCCTTTAAACCAAGATCATCTTTTAAAATGAGATAAAGAGAATCTTTTGTTTTATCTATATTTGTTAGAACTTTTCTAAAAGTTACAAAATCAACCTTTTTTCCAACATGCTCATCTTCAAACTGTTGAATAATGTCATCTTTATTTTCAGTATTAAATAGAAGCTGAAAAATGGCTTGAACTAAGTATTCTCTAGTTCTTACTGCAACTTTGAATTTAGCTAGATTTTTCATTAATTAGTTGCACCAAAGCAGTAGTATTGTTCTTAGTATTTATTAACATTCTTTTAAGCAATTGTTCTTTGTTTTCAACGCATATCACATTGTTAATGAATGAAATATTCGGATAGTCTATAGCTAAAGCTCCAATAGACCTAAAGGTTTCATTTGTAACTAGCTCGTAGTGCGAAGTTTCACCTCTCATAACAATACCTAGAAACAAAACTCCAATATATTTTTCTTGATTATTACATATTTTATTCTTAGCTAAAGCAGCTAATTCTATAGCTCCAGGAGCCTTCGCTAGATCCATAGAATAAGCAGCTTCACTTAAAATCTCAGAAGAAGTTTGAATCATAGAATCTATATATTCTGTGTACCAAGAAGTATGAACTATTAAAATATTATTCATTTATAAAACCAGTAATCTCTATATTAAAACCCGAAACAGCATTGTACTTTGTGGGAGTTCCAAGGACTGTAATTTCCTTTAAACCTATTGCTCTTAGTATTTGAGAGCCTACTCCAATTACTCGCCTATTTGTTTTTGGTTCAGTTTCTTTATTTTCAAGCTTGTTAAGCCAGTAACTTTTAGCATCCCTATGGTTTATTAAAACAAAAAGACCCGCTTCCTCTTTTGAAATCCTTTCAAGCGATCTTCTTATTGACCAATTTTTACCTAACTCTTCTATCCCGAGAGTGTCTTGTAAAATGCTGTGAGTTTGAACTCTGACTAATGGAGATTTAACTTTAGATAAATCCCCTTTACTTAAAGAGAAATGATATTCATCATTAACTGTATCTCTCCAGACAATAAGTTGAAATTCACCAAATTCATTTGAAATATCACGATCATGAACAGCTTCTATAGTTGAATCTGATGACAACCTATAATCAATAAGATCTGCAATAGTTCCAACCTTTATATTATGCTCTTCACCAAATTTAATTAGGTCATCTCTTCTAGCCATAGT
>TARA_B110000211_G_scaffold233305_1_pt1 | contig 15189 bp, 15 predicted proteins | sample TARA_B110000211 | Tara Oceans TARA_B110000211 (sample SAMEA4397516) | marine metagenome | biome: Polar Biome; feature: [DCM] deep chlorophyll maximum layer (ENVO:01000326); material: water (ENVO:00002006), including particulate matter (ENVO:01000060) such as... | depth 30 m
TGAATTTAGATTAATTATTTTTTTTTTTAACATTATTGCTGTTATTATTGCACTACTTTCAAAAAATAACACAATCTCTGCTTTGTAGATAAATTGAGTTGTTTTATTTTTGATTAATCTAAATTTTTTTTTAATCTCTTCAAAATATTTTGAATTTGGATAGTTAATTTTTGGATGTAGACATATAATTACTTCTTTATTGTACATTTTAGATATTTTTTCCAAAACTATTTTTAACTGTCGATAATATATTTCTCTATCATCTGAATTTATTTTTCCCTCTCTTAAAATTCTATCATCGTGATCAAAACCACTATCAACTAATACAATATATTTACTCTCTAAAATTGGTTTATCTCTTAAAAAGTCATCGTAAACCCTACTATTGACTCTAATTTTTTTTTTATAATAAGATAAGTTTAAAAATGGTAAAAGTTTTTCAATTTTTTTACTTTTAGCATTATTGATATCGTCTATTATCTTTTGACTTGCTTCAAAACAGAAATCTACACTTTTAATTATTTGAAAAATTTGTAAAAATCTAAAAAAATAATATTTGACTCTAAAATTAATTAAATAAAGAAATTTATTTTTTGCAGTATTATTATTAGAAATAGAGTTATCCGATAGATATCCAAGTTTTGACAATGATAATCTTTTAAAACCTAAAATTTTTAATATTAATTGTTTATGAGCATACTTAAAATTATCATAAAGCATGTAAAGAGCAACACACTTAATTTTTTTTGAAATTCTGTATAATTCAAAAATATTTTTTGGTTTAATATAATATTGGTTATTATTTTTCTTTGTTTGAATAAAATTTGACTCTTTTTTCTTTTTAAAAAAAATATTTGACGTATCTATGAGATATCCATCTACACCATAAGGTTGAAATGTTTCTAACTTTTCATAGAGGTTTTCATGGGAATTATCAGGTTTAGGATTAAAAATGTCTCTTTGAATTAAATCGTTTTCAAAAATTATTGCCACTGCATTTTTTTTCATAACAAATTAAATTTCAATAAATTTCTTATTTTTTACATCAAAAACTCTGTCGCAGTGCCTAAGTATCTCAGACTTGTGGGTCGAAATTATTATAGTTTTTTTATCTTTAAGTTTTGAAAGCTCTTCGAGTATTTCTTCCTCAGTCTTGATATCCAAAGCGCTAGTGAACTCATCTAAAATAAGAATTTCCGAATTATGATAAAGAGCTCTTGCAATACCGATTCTTTGTTTTTGACCCCCTGACAACTTAGCACCTCTCTCTCCAACAATTGTATCAAGTTTATCTTTTTTACTTGTTATAAATTCATAAATCTGTGATTGTTTTGCAGCTTCAATAACTTTATTTTTATTAATTTTTTCTTCATCGGTAGTAAAAGCAATATTTTTTTCAACGCTTTCATCATTCAAAAAAATATTTTGAGGAACGTATCCAATTTTATTTAACCAGTCACTTTTATTACTTTCTATATTTTTATTGTCTGAGAGTATTTCTCCTTCATTGGGTGTCAAAAGACCAGCTATTAGATCTATGAGTGTGGTTTTACCAGATCCAGTAAGGCCAACTAGTGCAATAAATTCTCCTTTTTTAATTTCTAAATTAAACTTATCAAAAATTTTATGCTCTTTATTTTCATAGTAAAAAGTTAAATTTTTAATTACAATTTTACTATTAAAGTTAATTTTTTCATTAATTTCAGATTTGTTTTTTATATGAGAATTTTTCTCTGACAATTCCTTAAATATTACATTCAAGGATCTTGTATTAACTGTTATGTTTACATAGGAAACTACAACTCTGTTTATTGATGGCATTAGTCTAATAAAAACTGCAAGAATTATTGTAAAATAAGAGATAATTTCAACAAATGAATATTCTAATTTAACAAAAAATAAAAGAATAATTAAAAAAGAAATTATAGATATTAATTCAAAAAAAAGCCTAGGTGTTTCATTTAAAAACATAATCATCCAGTTAATATTTTTAGCACTTTTGGCGTTATCACTAAAGTTTTTCGAAATTTCATCTTCTTTTTGAAAAATTTTAATTTCTTTTATGCCTTCAAATGCTTGCATGATATTCTTTAAATGAATAAAATTATACTTTTCTCTTAACTCACCAAAGCTAGTGATTCTATTTTTTAAATTTTTATATATTATGTAAATGATTATTCCAGCAAAAATAATTACAATAAAAGTTGTTTTAATTTGAATAAAAAGTAAAAAAGTTAAAAGAATAAAAATCATTATGCTGTCTAAAAAAATTGTAGTCAAGGATCCCATATACCCTACAGAAACATTATGAACCTCTTCAGTGATATCCTTAAGTATTTTGGCTGAGTTGTTAGAGACATGAAAAAGATAATTTCTTTTTAAGTATTTATCAAAAAGTTTGTTAACCAATCTTAGCTGGAAATCAAAAATAAAATTGTTGCGAAAATATGAAATTATTAATAGAAGAAAAAATTTTAAAAAAAACAAGATCATAAGTAAAATTAATATATTTACAAAATCTAAATAATTAATTAAATTAGCTGGTAATCCGATATTGCTGATAAAATCTGTAATAAATGCTTTTTCTCCACTAATAGAAGCAAGCAAAGGAATCAATATAGTAATTGAGAAGAGTTCAATAAACGTACTTACAAATGATAATAATATTAATAAAATATATTTATATTTTTCGTTTTTAGAAAACAATCTAGTTAATTTATATATGCCAGTCATTAAATAAAGATTATAAAGAAATTAATGTATAATAATATTAAAAATAAGTTTAATAAATAAAAAACGAATAGGTTAAATTTAAATAAGAATTAATTTTGTATAATGATAACTATTAAGAGTCCACTAAGAATTACCCTTGGAGGTGGTGGCACTGATTTGCCATCTTTTTATAATCACAATGGTGGTTTTTTGATTTCAGCAACAATAAATAAATATATTTATATTAATTTATACAGACCTTTTAAAGATTATATATTTTTAAAATATTCAAATTATGAAAAAGTTAAAGATGTTAAGGATATCAAACACCCAATTATAAAGAAAGTTTTTCAGAGGTATTTATCTGATCAAGAAAAAATAGAATTACAAGTAGCAGCAGATGTACCAGCTGGAACAGGGTTAGGTTCATCAGGAGCATTTACTGCAGGTTTAATTAAAGCAGTTTACTCTTTTCAAAATCAGTCTATAGGACATTATGATTTAGCAGAAAAAACATGTCAAATTGAAATAAATGACCTTAAAAGAAATGTTGGAAAACAGGATCAATTCAGTTCTGTTTATGGTGGTATAAACACTTATGAATTTTCGAAAAATAAAGTAATTGTAAAACCTTTAAAAATTTCTAGTTCAATACTAGAAACACTAGAGGATAACTTGTGTCTTTTTTTTACTAAATTTTCAAGAAGTGCTGATTTGATTTTAAAAAAACAAAATTTTAAAACAAAGAAAAACAATAAATCAATAATAGATAATTTAAAATTTAATAAAGAGCTTGGGTACAGGAGTAAAAAAATTTTAGAAAAAGGAAAACTTGATGAATTTGCCGAAATACTTAATGAACAGTGGGATTGTAAATTGCATAGATCTCCTGAAACAATAAATTCAAGAATAAAATTTCTGTATGAATTAGGTTTGAAAAATGGAGCATCTGGTGGAAAATTAGTGGGTGCAGGTGGAGGTGGTTTTTTACTATTTTATGCAAATGATAAAAGAAAGTTAGTAAATGCTATGACAAAAGAAAAAATTGAAGAATTGAGATTTAATTTTGATTTTAATGGAGTCACAAGGATTGTATAATTAAAAAATGGTAAAATTTATAAAAGAATTTCTTAAAGAATCTGAGTGGATATCTTCTAATTTAGATATTAATAAAATTAGCTTAATTGTAAAATTAATAAAAGAGTGTAAAAAAAAAAATGGAAGAATATTTTTTTTAGGTGTTGGTGGAAGCGCAGGTAATGCATCACATGCTGTGAATGATTTTAGAAAGATAGTTGGAATTGAAGCATACGCACCAACAGATAATGTTTCTGAATTGACAGCAAGAGTTAATGATGAGGGATGGTCTGAGATATTTGTTAAGTGGCTTGAAACTAGTAAATTAAATAAAAAAGATATGATATTTATTTTTTCAGTTGGAGGTGGAAATATAAAAAAAAATATTAGCGTAAATTTAATAAAAGCAATTAAACTTGCAAAAAAAAAGAATTCTAAAATAATTTCAATTGTAGGAAAAAAAAATGGATACGCAGCTAAAAATTCTAATGTCTCACTAATAATACCAGTCAAAAACTCTGAACTTTTAACGCCTTTTTCTGAAGCGTTTCAAGCGGTTGTATGGCACTTATTAGTATCTCACCCCGAACTAAAAGAGAGTGAAACAAAATGGGAAAGTGTGAGTGGAAAAAAATAAAGCCTTCTTTTTTGATAGAGATGGAATTTTAAATCAAGCAATTATTAAAAATAGAAAGCCCTATTCCCCTAAATTTCCCCATCAGTTAAAAAAAAATTATGAAATTTTAGATTTAATAAAACATTTAAAAAATAATAAATTCATATTAATAGTTATTACAAATCAACCAGAGCTAAGTAGAGGTGGGCTTTTTAAATACTCATCAATGTTTATGAATTTTTTAATTCAAAAATATTTCTTAATTGATGAAATTTTTGTTTGTGGGCATGATGAAAAAGATAAATGTGGGTGTAGAAAACCAAAAAATGGTATGCTTAAATCTGCTGCTAAAAAATGGAATATCGACTTTAAAAAAAGTTTTTTAATAGGAGATAGATGGAAGGATATCGAAGCTGGAAATAGTGTTGGGTGTAAAACTATTTATATTGATTATAATTATAATGAAAAAATTCCAAAATTATATAATTATAAGTTTTATAGTATTCAAAATATGGTAAAGACAATGAAAAAAATAATATTAAGATGAATAAATTTAATAACACTAAAATTTTTGCTGACGGAGCTGACTTTAATGAAATGCTTAAATTAAGCAAAACATCTTTTGTTAAGGGGTTAACTACCAACCCTTCATTAATGAGAAAAAATGGCATCTCAGACTATAAGTTATTTGCAAAAAAAATTCTTAAAAAAATAAAAAAAAAACCTATATCACTTGAGGTATTTTCAGACAATATAGAAGAAATGAAAGAGCAAGCACTTAAGATTAATTCTTGGGGAAAAAATATTTATGTTAAAATTCCAGTAACAAATACAAAAAAAAAATCTACTGCTAAATTAATAAAGTATTTAACTTCTAAAAATATTAAAGTTAATGTAACTGCAATAATGACTTTAAAACAAGTTAAAGAAGTCTTAAAAAATTTGAATCCAAAAATACCTTCTTATATTTCAATTTTTGCTGGAAGAATCGCAGACACTGGAAGAGACCCTATGCCCACGATGCAAGCTGCACTTAAATTAATGAAAAAAAATAAAAGAAGCGAATTAATTTGGGCAAGCACAAGGGAGATATATAATATATACCAAGCGCATAAAATTAAATGTCATGTAATTACAGTGACAAGTGATTTGATAAAAAAATTTCCATTACTAGATTATAATTTAGAAAAATATTCACTTGATACTGTTAAAGGTTTCAGGGACGATGCTGTTAAATCTAAATTTAAAATTTAGATTATATGCATAAAAATCTTCAAGCTGTAATTTTAGCTGGAGGAAAAGGATCTAGGCTCAGAAGTATTACAAAAAAAATTCCTAAAGCAATGGTTTTGATTAATAAAACTCCTTTCTTAGAAATCTTAATTAATCAAATTAAAAAAAAGGGTATAAAAAAAATATTAATATTAACAGGATATAAAAATAAAATTATCCAAAATTATATTAAAAAAATTAAAGATAAAAATATAACGACTCATAATAGCCCAGCTAAATATCTAACACTAGCAAGAATCATGAGGGCAAAATCATTAATCTCAAATAACTTTCTACTAATGTATTGTGACAATTACTTAATTAATTTTAATTTAAACAAAGTATTAAAAATATATAAAAAAAACAAATCAAAAATAGTTTTGTCAATTGTTAAAAAGAAAAAAAATCAAAGAGGTAATATTAAATTTGAAAGAAATAAGACTTTATATAAAAAGAATATACCTTCTGATTATGTTGAGGCAGGTTATATGATGATTAATAAATCTAATTTATTAAAAAAAAAACTACCTATTTTCAATAAAAATAGCGATTATTCAAAATTAATAGACTTATATTCGTCAGAGGGAAACCTTAGGCATGTAATTAATCCAAAAGGTTTTTTATGCATTGAAAACAGAAACCTATTAAAAGAAACAACAAACTACTTCAAAATGAGGATGAAATAAGTTGAATACGCCAATACTTTTACTAGTTTACAAAAAACCAGAAACAACAAAGAAAGTAGTTGATGCAATCAGAATAAGTAAAGTAAAAAAAATTTATATTTCTATAAATATTCCTCCCAAAAAAAATATAGAAGATTTAAAGAAGTATAAAAAAGTAATTGAGGTAATTAATATGATTGATTGGAATTGTAAGGTTATTATTAAAAAAAGAACTAAGTTTATAAATGCATATGATTCATATGACCAAGCTATAAAATGGTTTTTTAAAAATGAGAAAGAAGGAATTATTCTTGAAGATGATACTTTGCCAAGTACAAGTTTTTTTATTTTTTGTGAAAAACTATTAAAAAAATATCGTAATCATAGAAATATTGCTCAAATTTGTGGTACTTCTTTCATTAATAAAAAAATAAATAAAAGTGATACAAATTATTTTTTTAGTAATTATAGCCTATGTTGGGGGTATGCAACATGGAGACACTCTATTAAAGATCATGATTATAAAATGAAAGATTGGAAGAATATTAAAAAAGATAATACATTTTTTGATATATTAAATAATAAAAAATTTGTCTTTTATTGGACTTTTATTTTTGATGAACTTTATTCTAAGAAATTCAAAGCTTGGGATTATTTTTGGCTTTATTCTAATTGGAAAAATAAAAAAATTAGCATTATTCCAAAGAAGCATCTAGTTCAAAATATTGGATTTACAAAAGATGCGACACACACTAAAGTAAAATATCGAGATTGGTACAATGACCTTAGGCCTTCTAATATTAAGTATTTCGACAATCATCCAAAAAAAATAATAACAAATGTCAAATATGATTTGTGGGTCAGTCAAATGATATTTAAAATCGATAAATTTTACACAAAAAAAAATATTTTTTACTCTTCTTTAAGAGTGCTACTATCCTTTTTAATGTTTAAGAGTAAACAATAATACGCCAGTTACTTAGGAAGATCTCTAGTTAGACATATAGTTAGAGCAAATAAATTTTTATCTAACGTCAATTTATTAATTAAAGGAACATTTAAAGTTATTTTTTTTAGTTGTTGTTTAGCTTATCCCCAAAAAGTCTTTTTTTTAAAACACAGGTATTATTATAGATTAAATTAGTATTGTTTTTATAAATTTCATAAGAATTATTTAATTATTCTTTTCTTTTTTATATAAACATTTAAATAGATATATGATCTTTAATATATTTAATAAAATTTTTAATAAAGGTTTACCTAAGCACTTAATTAAGTCAGCAACTTTGTCTGGTAAAGCATGCCTTTTAAAAAATGAGCTAAACTATGAAAATTTTAAAAATATAAACGAAGCTGAATTGAAAATATTTTCCCAAAATGGTGAAGATGGGATTATTGATTTTTTACTATTTAAATTGTCGATAAAAAATCCAAAATTTATTGAAATTGGTGTAGAGAATTATGACGAGTCTAATACGAGATTCTTGTATGAGTCCTGTGATTCTCAAGGTCTGATTATTGATGGCTCTTTTGATCTTGAAGAATTAAAAAATAAATTAGAATATTGGAAAGGAAGAATAAGTTTAGTTAATAAATTTATAACCACAGACAATATTAATCTTATTTTAGAAAAAGAAAATTTTACTAACAATTTAGATCTTTTTAGTATTGATATTGATGGAATAGATTATTGGATTATTAAGAAATTACCAAAACAAATATCAAAAATTTTTATTGCAGAATATAATCCTGTTTTTGGACCAGACCTTGAGATTACCACTCCAAACTTAAATAATTTTGAGAGAACTAAGTATCATTATTCAAATTTATGCTGGGGAATGTCGCTAAAAGCACTAATTAAGCTGATGACTTCTAAAGGATACTTTTTTGTAGGAACAAACTTATTTAAAAATAATGCATTTTTTATAAGGAATGATTATCAAGATAATTTTAAAAATCTTACAAAAAATATTAATTTAAATGATTTAGCTAACTATACAAATCATTTATTTATGGAGAGTAGAGATCAAGATTCTAATCTAACATATTTAAATAAAGATCAGCAAATTAAAAAAATTAGAGATAGCGAAGTGATAGACCTATCGTTAGAAAAAGAAAAACTGGTTAAACTAAAAGAATTGATTTAAATTATATGATTATAAAGTATTGAATTATTAAAGATGGTTAAAAAATTTTATTTAGAAATAAAACATTTTCCATTTAAAAATGGGAAAGAATTAATTTTAGAATTAAAAAAAAATAAGATTATTTTAAGCCCATGGATTGAAGATATTTTTGAAAAAAAAAAATTTAAGAATCCTAAAAAATTTTTACCTTATAAAATATATAAAATTCATCTAAAAGAAGATTTAAATGTAAATAAACAAATTTACTTAAAAGATATCTATAAAAAATTAAAAGCAAAAGGGTATAAAACTGTTGAACCACATTTTGCCATTTACTCAAGGTTATTTATTAAAAATTTAAAAAAAGGAACTTGGATAAGATATGCAACACCAATGAACTCTATGATTGATAGCGATGGAATACCACATTTACCAAAAGGAGGTTCCGCTTTAGGAAAAAAATTTCTTGAAACTTATTGGTCATACCCTAAAGCTATTTTTCACCCACATAACATATTTTTTGTAAGCAGATGATTGATAAACCAATAATAATTGGCACAAAGAAAATTAGAAATAGAATTATTTTAGCTCCTATGTGTCAGTATATGGCTAAAAATACAAATCCATCTAGTTGGCATTATCAACATTTGGGAAAAGCGATGATTTCTGGTTTTGGAATGATTATGATGGAGAGCACTTCAATTAGTTTGGAGGGGAGAATTTCCAAGCGAGATCTTGTTTTGTCTAGCAAGAGTAATTTTAAAAATTTTAAAAATTTAATTAAATTCTTAAAATCATTAGGAAGCACGCCAATAGGTATTCAACTTTCGCACTCTGGTAGAAAAGGATCTAGTGAAATACCGTGGATTAAAAAAAACAAACCACTTAACAAAAGAGAAGGATGGAAAACTATTTCACCATCTGGATTAAAAAGAGATAAAAATTGGCCTACACCAAAACCAATTAGCCTAAAAAAAATTAGATTAATTATTAAGCAATTTAAAAATTCTGCAAATTATGCAGTTTCAGCTGGTCTTGATTGTATTGAACTTCATATGGCGCATGGATATCTTTTGCATCAATTCCTTTCTCCTATTTCAAATAAGAGAAATGATGAGTATGGGGGAAACTTAAAAAATAGATGTAAACTTCCAATTAAAATTGCATCTGAAATAAAAAAAATATGTGATAAGAAAAATATAATTTTTGGTGTAAGGGTAACAGGAAATGACTGGGTGGAGTCAGGACTAAGCACAAATGATTGTATTTATTTGGTGAAAAATTTAGAGAAAATAGGCATAGATTATATATGTGTGTCAAGTGGAGGCATATATTCAAAAACGAATCTTAAATTTAAAAAAGCATACAACTCTGAGTTATCAAAAATTATAAAACGACATGTAAAAATACCTGTAAGAGTAGCAGGCGAGATACAAAGTATTAGTGTTGCTAATAAAATTCTAATAAATCAAAAAGCTGACCTTATAGCGTTAGGCAGATCTTATTTAAAGAATCCAAATATTATTTTAAACTCTTTTAAAGAAAAAAAAATTAATAACTATATTCCAAAACCTTATTTAAGAGGTTTTGTAAAATAACCCATATCAACAAAAATATTTGATCAAGGTGTAACGCATATAACATATTAACAATCGAAGTTTTATTGCTTTAAAATCAAGTTAATTTTTTAACAGCATATTCTTTTAGTGTGGAAATAAGTTTTTTTAGATTTTGTTTAGTGTGACAATAGCTTATAAAAAAACAACAATTATTAGATATAAAAATATCTTTTTTTAGTAAGTAATCTTTAATAGCAAATGATTTAATAAAATTAGGATCATATTTTTCTCTATAAAATCTATTGTTTATTAATTTTGATGAAAAAATAGGTCTAATAATTGACTCAAATCTTTGAAGTCGAAATTCAACCTTTTTTCTTTTGCAATAATTATTCACTTCATTTTCTAATAAAGACGACAATTTATTTATGTGGTTATCAATTTTTTTTTTGTTTTTTTTAACAAAAAGAAATGTATCAAGACCTACTTTAGTTGATATAGGGTTACCAGAAAAAGTTCCCCCCAAAAAAATTTTTTTATTTAAAGTTTTTTTTCTAAATATTTTAGAATTATAAGATGTTATACCAATTGGCATACCGCCTCCTAAGCATTTTGCAAAAGTAACAATGTCTGGCTTAAGTTTAAATTGTTTATAAATAGAAAATTCTTTCACTCTAAGACCGGTAATTACTTCATCAAACCATAAAAAAATTTTATTTTTCTTACAATAATTTTCAAGAAACTTTAAATATTTAATAGACTCTAAATAGGGCATTCCACATTGAATAGGCTCTATTATTATCACTGATAATTTTTTTTTATTTTTATCTAAAATATTTTTTGATAAATCAATATTATTATAAGGCAAAACTACAACATTTTTTTTAAGGTAATCTATACCAGAAGATAGACTTTGAATATTATTTGGTAAAATTTTTTTTCCTTTTTTAAAATCAAACATGAAGTTATCAACAGAGCCATGCCAACTTCCATTTACCATTGCAAAGTTATTTTTACCACTTAAAGCTCTTGTAATCCTTAGAGCCCTAATATTAGCTTCCGACCCAGAATTGCTGAATATAAATTCATCAAACTCATTAAAAGTTTTTTTTAAAACTTTCTTATATTTTAATTCATTAATATTAGTAATTGCATAATTGGAACCTTTATTAATTTGATTTTTTAAAGAATTACAAAATACTTTATTTGAATGCCCCAGGATATGAGCACCACTTGATAAAGAAAAATCTAAAATCTTTCTTTTTTTTTTATAAAGAAATTGGTTTTTAGCCCTAGAAATTACTAGGTTTTTTTTAGTCATTTTTTTAAATTTTTGCTAGGAAAAATATTCGACTTTCTTACTTTTCATTTGTTCATTTATTCATTTGTTTTATTTTTAATTTTGTCCCAAGCATTATAATGACTATTACCATAAACCATTCCATCAGCATTACATTGATTGCATGGATTTAAACTTCTATCCCCACTTAATAATTTTCTTCTATATTTTGAAAGTATTGGGCCATTCCATATATCAAAAATATTTGATTGCATCATGTTTCCCATTGTCTGTCTTCTTTGCCAGTCCTGAGGGCATAAAAAAACATCACCATTCCAATCAATTAACATTTGATAGGCTGTATAAAAGCACTTATTTTTTGAGTAATCTTTTACATCAGGCTGATTACCAACGTTGACTGTTCCAACTCTGTTAGTAAGCTTAACTCCATAATCAATTTTATCGCTGTACCACCTATCTCTTAAAATCACAAAATCTTGTGGAATATTTAACTCTTTAATAAAAGTTTTAAATTTTACTATTTGTTCAGGTCCATCATAAAGACTTATGATTAATTTTGTTGCTTTTGACTCAAACAATTTCAATAGTGTTTTTTTATTAACTAAATCACCATTAGTAATAATTTCAACCCCACCAACTACTCCAAGCTTATTAACAATGTCGTAAAATTCTCCATGCAGCATTGGCTCACCATAACCACATAGACAAAAAGCTCCCTCAAAATTAATTTTTTTTAAATCATCAACAAGCTTATCAATTAATGCCATAGTCATCCTTTGATATGTATTCGGTGCAATCGAGGCATCAGATTTTGGGCAAAAAGAGCAGGATCTATTACAAACATCAATTAAACTTAATTCAATCCAGCTAGGAATGGGAACTCCATTAAAAAATTGAGGACTTCTATCTAATATAGGTTTTTTTCGATTTATATTTTTTAAAATAGTTTCTTTTGGGTCTAAAGGGGGTTGATTGTGTCCAATATTGCTCATTGTAGGGTTTCTAATTAATTTGTAATTTCTTCTTTTAATTCATCATATTCTCTCATTTTTATTTTCATAAAATTGATTAAAAGATTTTTTTTCATTGTCATACCTGATGGTGTTAACATGTAAAAATAGTTAGCTTTTTTTTTACTAGCTCTAAAATTTCTTATTTTTATATAGCCTTTAATCTTTAATTCTCTTAAGCAATAGTTCATCTTTCCAAGACTAAAACCCAATTCTACAGCCAACTCTCTTTGTGTGGTATGTGGTTTTTTTTCAATTTTTCTTAAAATTTCAAAGTGATCTGAAATTGTATCTTTGTTCATAATTTGAACAATATAACGTCCAATTGATCAGCAGTAAAGAGTTAATTTTGATTTCATGATCGCTAAATAATAATTATACATTTAATCTAATTTATAAATATAAAGTATTAAACATATAAAAATGAAAGTCATATTTGATTATAAAATTTTCTATCAACAAAAAGTAGGTGGTATTTCCAATTATTTTATCAATCTAGGCAAAGAAATGATAAAAAATGAAGTTGACGTTCAATTTTTTTGCCCATTACACAAAAATAATTATTTAGATCAAATTCCCCTAAGTAACAAAAAAGGTTTTAAGATTTTTTTTCCTTCAAAAATGAACATGATTGTTGAAACTATTAATCAAAAGTTTTCTAATTCTTATTTTAATAAACACTCACCAGATATTATTCATCACACATATTATTCTAAAATAAAAAATAAAAATAAATCTGTTTGCACAGTGTATGATATGATCAATGAAAAGTTCAGCCATTTATTCAATAACTCAAATCAAATTAAAGAAATAAAAAAAACAACAATTGATAATTGTGATCATATTTTTTGTATATCAGAAAAAACTAAACAAGATTTAATTGATATATTCAAAGTTAAAGAAAAAAAGATATCTGTAACTTTATTAGCAGCATCATTTGAAAAAGATATATATCAGAACTTAAAAACTAAAATTTATGAAAATCATTTATTATTTGTGGGTAGTAGATATGGGTATAAAAATTTTGAAGGATTTATTAAAGCTTACTCCAATTCAAATTTTCTAAAAAATAATTTTAAGATTATTGCTTATGGTGGTGAAAAAAAAAGTAAAGTTGATTTTGACATATTAAAAAATAATAATGTTAATGAGAAAAATATAATTTATTTAAATGACACTGACATTCATCTTTCAGATTTATATCAAAATGTTTCAGCTCTAGTATACCCCTCTCTTTATGAGGGTTTTGGACTTCCTATACTCGAGGCTATGCAGTTAGGCTGTCTAGTTATTTCAAGCAATGGTGGGTCTTTAGAAGAAGTTGGTGGAGATAAACTATTTTATTTTGATCCCTTAAGTACTGAAAATATTAAATATACTTTAGAAAGAGTATTGAGCTCTGAAAAAATTATGCAAAATTTGATCGAATATGGGTTTTTACGTTCAAAAAAATTTACATGGTCTAAGTGTGCAAAAGAAACTCTAGATATATATAATAAGATTATTTAAAAATGAAAAATCAAAAAATTTCAATAATTATTGTTTCTTTAAATACTAAAGTTGATTTTCTTAAAACTTTTAAATCTATAAAAAAACAAACTTATAAAAATTATGAAATTCTAGTAGTTGATGGAAATAGTAGTGATGGTACAAAAAAAGAAATAATTAAAAGAAAAAAAACTATTTCAAAATTTGTTATTGAGCAAGATAAAGGAATTTATCATGCTATGAATAAAGGTATAAAAATGAGCTCAGGCAGATGGATAATATTCATGAACTCAGGGGATTTATTCTATAAAAAAAATGTTTTACATAATTTTATCTCTGAAAATGTAATGAATTATGATATTGTTTATGGGGATACGCTTGTTAATGCTAAAAACTTGAGTTACGTTATCAATTCTAAACCATTTGAGCATAACACTTTATTAATGCCTTTTTGTCATCAGTCCGTTTTTGTTAAATCAAATATACTAAAAAAAAAAAATTTTTCTTTAAAATATAGATTTTCGAGTGATTTTGATTTTTTTAATTATTGTTATTTATCTAAAAAAAAATTTCAAAAAATTAACTATATAATTTCAAAGGTTAAATCTGGTGGATTTGCTGATAAAAATCGTCAATTGGTATTTGACGAAAACTTGACTATTATTAAGAAGAAAGGAAATAAAAGCTTATTATATTTTTTATACTTAAAAAAAATAAGCCAATACCTTAAAGATACAATAAAATTTATACTCCCAAGTTTCATTAAAGAATTGATTTTTAAAATAAAGTATAAAAGATTTACGATAAATAAAAAATATGGATAATGATATAAAAAATATATATTGGAAAAAAATTCCATTACTTGAATCTTATTTTAATAAAAAATTGTTAGATAATAGAGAAAAGATATTAAAAATATTTTTTAATGAAATTCATTATAATAATGAAAAATTATTATTAGATGTTGGCACTACGGCTAGTAGTGATAAAAATCATAATTTAATTTTACAAAAAACATTAAATAACAAAAATATAACTTGCTTATCAAATCAAGACTGTAACTTTTTGAAAAAAAAATTTCCAAATGTAAAAGAATTTATTATTGCTGATGGATGCAACAATCAATTAGATGATAATACTTATGATATTGTTTATTCTAATGCAACAATAGAACATGTTGGTTCCTATAATAACCAAAAACTATTTATTTCTGAGTGTTTAAGGGTTGCAAAAAAAAATATTTTTATAACAACACCGAATAGATATTTTCCTTTAGATTTTCACACAAAAATCCCATTTATCCATATGTTGCCAAAACTAATTCATAGAAAAATACTTAATTTTTTTGGATATAGTTTTTTTGC
>TARA_B110000211_G_scaffold63086_1_pt1 | contig 15187 bp, 13 predicted proteins | sample TARA_B110000211 | Tara Oceans TARA_B110000211 (sample SAMEA4397516) | marine metagenome | biome: Polar Biome; feature: [DCM] deep chlorophyll maximum layer (ENVO:01000326); material: water (ENVO:00002006), including particulate matter (ENVO:01000060) such as... | depth 30 m
TTTGAAAATTAATGGAATATTGTACCAATCAAAAAATAAAATTGTGCATCGATGTGTAAGTACTTCTTATGAAAACTCATTCAGTTTAAATACTCCCACTCGCTTTACAATTAATGATTAGGCTCTGATCATCATCAAATTGTCAAATTATTTCCCAAGTCTCATTTCCGGAATAGTCCCTTCTATTAATAGACTCCCTTGGGTAGCAGCTTGAATTTCTTCTACACTCACACCAGGTGCTCTTTCTAAAAGCTTAAATCCACCTTGTGGCATTACTTCTAAAACGGCAAGATTAGTAACAACCTTTTTAACACAGCCAACTCCAGTTAAAGGCAATGAACATTGTGTAAGAATTTTCGATTCACCTTTTTTATTGGTGTGCATCATCGCTACAATAATATTCTCTGCAGAAGCAACTAAATCCATAGCACCGCCCATACCTTTCACCATTTTACCAGGAATTTTCCAGTTGGCAATATCACCGTTTTCAGAAACTTCCATTGCACCTAAAACGGTTAACTGTACATGTTGTCCACGAATCATTGCAAAACTAGTAGCAGAGTCGAAATAAACGGCTCCATCTAGAGCTGTAATTGTTTGCTTACCAGCATTAATCAAATCGGCATCTTCATCTCCTTCAATTGGAAATGGACCCATACCTAAAATACCATTTTCAGATTGGAATTCTACAGAAATCCCTTTGGGGATATAATTCGCTACCAAAGTAGGGATTCCAATTCCTAGGTTTACATAGGTATTATCTTGCAACTCCTGAGCTATACGTTTTGCTATTCCGACTTTATCTAACATAATCAATTTGATGATTTGATGATTTGATAATTTGAAGATTAATGGTTCTTCGATGAAGAAATAAGTTAAAAAATTACTCGAATCATTGATTCTAAATCTTTTTCTAACTTTTCACTAGCCGGATAAGATTCCGACTTATTACACAACTCCAACCAATACGCTGATTCATCAGCTTCTTTAGCTGCAATCTTAAATTTATGGATGAAATCTTTTAAACTTTCAGCATTTTGTGCTTCCCTTATATTTGCTCCAATTGATGTGCCAGAGCGAAATAACTGTTTACCCAACAAACTTTTATTCCCTACTTTTAATGATTCACAAAACTCAATTATATCTATTGAAAATTGAGTAGACATTTCTACAATTAAATTTTTCTTATCATTTCTCATTAATTTATATTTTCAAATTCACGAATCATCAAATTTTCAAATCTTTTTACGCGTTGTTCGTTGCTCAATTCTTTTTTCGAATCGCTCTCCTTGAAAAATTCTTTGAACAAATATTCCGGCTGTATGAATTTCATTTGGATTTAACTCCCCTGCTGGAACAAGCTCTTCTACTTCAGCCACCGTAATTGTTCCCGCCATAGCCATCATAGGATTGAAGTTTTTTGCGGTTGCTTTAAAAATCAAGTTCCCTGCAGTATCTCCTTTCCATGCTTTAACAATAGCAAAATCAGCAGTTAATGCAGCTTCTAAAATATGTGGTTTTCCGTTAAATTCTCTTACTTCTTTCCCTTCAGCTACTTCAGTTCCGTATCCAGCCGGAGTAAAAAAGGCAGGAATTCCTGCTCCTCCAGCTCTACACCTTTCTGCGAGTGAACCTTGAGGAATTAAATCTACCTCTAACTCGCCACTTAGCATCTGACGTTCAAACTCATCATTCTCGCCTACATAAGAAGAAATCATTTTCTTAATTTGCTTTTCTTGAAGCAATAAGCCTAAACCAAAATCATCAACTCCTGCATTATTAGAAATACAAGTAAGATTTTTGGTTCCTTTTTTAACTAATTCGGCAATACTATTTTCGGGTATACCACAAAGACCAAAGCCACCCAACATAAGTGTCATTCCATCCTTTACACCTTCTAATGCTTCTTGTACGTTTGAAACTACTTTATTAATCATCTTCTAAATTTTAAACAGCTTGTTCTTAAACAAATCCTACATCTTACAAAGACCTAGAATTCTTCGTTTTCTGCATCCTCATCAAAATCGAGGTTTTCTTTTTCAAATTTCCCGCAATCCAATTCGATACTAAGCTTATTTGGTTTTTCAAAATCGGCCTTAGAAATCCCTAAATCTGTATCTTTATATACTCTTGTCATATACTCTCCCCAAATAGGTAAAGCCATATTTGCTCCTTGTCCGAGAGTAATACTTCTAAAGTGTACAGATCTATCTTCAGCTCCAGTCCACACACCAGTAACTAAATTAGGTACTACACCCATAAACCAACCGTCAGACTGATTTTGGGTAGTCCCTGTTTTACCTGCAATTTGATTTTTAAATCCATATTTCCAACGCAAACGCACTCCAGAACCTCTGGTAGTTACCCCTTGCATTAGATTCAGCATAACGAAGGCTTTCTCTTCGTTTAATACTTCTTTGGTGATTGGACTAAAAGCATCTAATACAACCCCATTTTTATCTTCTATTCTATTTAAGAATATCGGACTTGTGTATACTCCTTTATTGGCAAAGGTTCCATAAGCTCCCACCATTTCGAAAACAGAAACATCTGGTGTACCTAAACAAATAGATGGCGATGCTGGAATAGAACTTTTTAAACCCATGGCTCTAGCCATTTTTCTAACTTTTCTAGGTCCTACCTGCTTCATTAAATAAGCAGTAATAGTATTTACCGAGTTCGCTAAAGCATCTTTTAAATTGAGTTCTCCACCGTATTTTTCACCCGAATTTCTAGGAATCCAATCTTCCTCTAAGCCCCAAGATTCCTTTTCGAAAATCACCTGCACATTAGGCACTTTCATACAAGGAGAGTAATTATGCTGATCTATTGCAGTGGCATAAACAAAAGGTTTAAAAGTAGAACCCACTTGTCGTTTTGCATCTTTAACGTGATCGTATTGAAAATAATGATGATCGATACCACCTACCCAAGCTTTAATAAAACCGGTTTGTGGATCCATAGACATCATACCGGTTTGCAATATATACTTATAGTGCAAAATAGAATCCAACGGACTTAACAGTGTATCTACTCCTCCATTCCAAGTAAATACGTTCATTTTTGCAGGGGTGTCAAAAGCAGTTTTTACCTCTGCATCAGTAGCCTTTCTTTTTCTTAACAAACGATAACGCTCCGACCTCTTCATTGCGGTCATCATGAGCGTATCAACCTGACCTGATCGAAGTTCCTTATCAAAAGGAGCATTCACAAAATCTTCGCCTTTACCATCCCAATGACTGTAAAATTGGTCTTGTAAATGAGACATATGAGCTGAAACTGCTTCTTCAGCATAGCCTTGCATTCTGGAGTCTATAGTGGTGAAGATCTTTAATCCATCAGCATAAATATTATAATTGGAGCCGTCTGGTTTTTTATGGTCTTTTACCCAAGACTTCATGTACTTTCTTAAGTGTTCTCTAAAATAAGTAGCCAATCCATCATTGTGATTTGTACGCCTAAAATCGAGTTCAATAGGAAGTGTGAATAAAGAATCTCGCTCTAACTGACTTATTACTCCATTTCGATGCATCTGTCCTAAAACTACATTTCTGCGATTTATGGCCTTTTCCGGAAATCGTTTCGGATTGTACAAGGAAGGGTTTTTTGCCATTCCTACCAAAACTGCAGCTTGCTCAATAGTGAGTTTATCGGCTGTAGTATTAAAGTAAATTTTTGCCGCAGACTTTACTCCTACTGCCAAATACAAAAAGTCGAACTTATTAAAGTACATGGACAAAATTTCATCTTTTGTGAAATTTCTTTCTAGACGCACAGAGATTACCCACTCTTTAAACTTCTGTTTTACACGCTCTACTTTAGATCGGGAAACATTGGTGAATAGCATTTTTGACAGTTGCTGTGTAATGGTAGAACCACCACCAGAGCTTTGCCCTGTTAACGCGCCAAAAATTGCTCTTGCTAGAGATTTTGCATCTATGGCAGAATGCTCTCTAAAACGCTCATCTTCGGTAGAGATAAGTGCATTTACTAAATGTGGTGATAATTGATCGTAGGTAATGGGAGAGCGATTTTCGTAAAAAAACTTCCCCAAAAGCACTCCATCTGATGCGTATATTTCGGTAGCTAAGTTTTGCTGTGGATTTTCTAATTCCTCAAAGGTGGGTAAGGGACCAAACCAACCCATAGAAGCGAACCAAACACCACATGCTATTCCTAGTATAGGAGCTAAAATACCGAGCCAAAAGAATCGGATTAACCAAGTAGTAACTGTTTTTTTAATGCTCATTTAATTTACGCTTTCAATTCGTATACCAATATCTTCAAGTCCCAAAAGTATATGGCTACGCATACCTTGGCGAATTTTAAATTTATAAATACCTGTTTGTAAATCTTGAGATTCTTTGTATTTAAAAAGATTGTGTTTTATTGACCCAATCCCTGTACCAACCCAACTTCCATTAGGTTCCGCTACTAAATACTGAAGCGTATCGATAGACGCTTCACCCATTGGATTTTCTACCTCTACAAATAAGAATAGGTTAGAATATAAATAATCGTTGTTATTTCTTAAAGCTATGAGAACATCGTACAAATCTCCTTGTGTAGAATTCAATTCTACAGAAAAATCAATTGTTTCGGTACTGATCCATCCCTCAGGATTAATAGCAACATATTCATCGTAAACCTTATTACTATCGCAAGAAACAAGGAGTAAGAGACTCACTAAAAACGCGAATTTATTCAGGCTTTTTGTTCTCATTGTTATTGTTTGCTGTAGCTTTATTTTCATTCGGTTTTAACAATCTTCTTTGTCTTGATGGTTGGCGTTTTGGTTTCGCTACACCTTGCTTTTGATTCGGAGAGTTGTTTGAATTTCCAGCTTGAGGATTAGACTTTGTTTGTCCTTGATTTGGATTTTTGGCAACTGGCTTAGCCCCATCCGTTTTTACTTTCGGATTTCCTTGAGCAGGTTTCTTATTTCCAGTGTTCCTATTCGGACGCTTTTTATTACTTGTGCGTTTAGAAGAAGCTTGTTTATCAAAACGAGTAATACTATCCTGCCCCACAACATTTTCGTAATCAGGTTTTGCGACCTCTATATAGGTTTGCACATACATCTCTAAAGACTCGGGTTCTTTTTCTTGTTTGTTAAGCGCAATGATTTCCTGAACTTTATCTAAATTCAGTTCAATAAATTTTGAAGGGTCTGAACGGTAAGAATACCAAGCTTTACGACGGAAAATGTCCATTTTTTGTTGGAAAGCATCACCTTTTTTGGTCTTCAACTTTAAGTTAGTATCGGGAAAGTCTTTAAGTGCTTCCACATACATATCTAACTCGTAGTTTAAGCAGCATTTTAATTTACCGCATTGCCCAGCTAACTTCTGAGGATTAAGAGATAACTGTTGGTAACGAGCAGCACTAGTACTTACCGATCTAAAATCGTTTAGCCAAGTACTACAGCAAAGCTCTCTACCACAAGAACCAATCCCACCCATACGTTGCGCTTCTTGTCGAGCACCAATTTGACGCATTTCTATACGAACCTTAAATTCGTCCGCCATCAATTTAATAAGCTCTCTAAAGTCTACACGACCTTCTGAGGTGTAGTAAAAAACTGCTTTAATATTGTCGCCCTGAAACTCAACGTCTCCAATTTTCATATCCAACTTTAAATTGGAAGCAATTTCTCGAGCTTTGTACATTGCAGGAGTTTCACGTTCCCTAGCCAATGCCCATTTTTCTATATCCGATTCCGAAGCATGTCGGTATAAAACCTTCACTTGTTCGCTATCTTCTTTAATTTTCTTTTTACGCATTTGTAAGCGTACTAGTTCCCCTTTTAAAGAAACCACACCTATATCGTGCCCTGGACTACCTTCTACCGCAACGGTATCGCCCATTTGCACACTCAAATTATGCTTGTTTAGAAAAAACTCTTTACGTCCATTTTTAAATCGGACTTCTATGATATTGAAAGGTTCCTGACCGGAAGGTAAACTCATATTAGAAAGCCAGTTGAATACAGGCATTTTACCACAATTTCCAGTACTACATGATCCTTTACTTTGACAACCTGGGGCATTGCCCGCGGTTGTTGAACAGTTCGTACACGCCATTTTTATGTTTTTATCAGACCGCAGTCTGTTTTAGTTTTTTATGGAGCAATCGAGCTATCTTAAAAGAAGTGTCTAAGAATAAAATCTTAGGATTTGCATTTCTTTCAATATGCAATTGCGCCATATTAAGCTCCTCTATTATTTCAATACAATTTTCTGCATGAATAAAAGGAGCAAATTTATCCATGGTGAAGTTCTGACCGCTTACGTTCATTTTCATCATTGCGGCAACACCATAGTTTTTTAGTAATGCATCTCGCATTACATTCGATGCGTACAAGAGGAAACTCTTTTGATTTTCTCTTCCTGCTTTAGCCATCGTTTCCGACCACTGCACCAATTTATCTATGTCTTTTACTTGTAAAGCGCTAAAACATAAGCGCATCCACTGTACAAAATGCAAGGAATTCTCTTCGGCATCTTGGGAGTGTTCAGCTAATTTAAGGGCCTCATTGATATTACCCTCTACTAAAGCCGAAATCATTAGAGCTTTTTCCTGTTCTACCTCGTTATTTATCAAATATTCAGTTACCTCAGCATCAGAATAGCGTGGTACCTTAAATAATTGCGTTCGAGATAAAACAGTTGCCAACATATTTTCCTCACTTTCTGCTACCAGCAAAAAGAGTGTTTTATGTGGGGGCTCCTCAATAATTTTTAACAACTTATTTGCCGCTTGAATATTCATTTTTTCAGGCATCCAAATAAGCATCACTTTTGTGTCACTTTCGTAGGGCTTCAAACTCAAATCTTTTACAATATGAGTACTTTCTTCAACAGAAATAATCCCTTGTTTATTTTCAACACCAATATACTTAATCCAATCGAAGAGAGAAAAATAAGCATTCTCCTTTAAAATCGATCTCCATTCACTTAAAAAATTCTTACTTATTGGCTTCGCTTTCACTGAAGGTGTTGTAGCCACAGGAAATACGAAATGCAAATCGGGATGCACAAACTTTGCGTGCTTCACACAAGAGGGACAAATTCCACAAGAGTCTTCAGCTTGCTTATCTGTACAACCTACAAATTGAGCTAATGCTAAAGCCATAGCTAAATTTCCAGAACCATGAGAGCCCAAAAACAACTGTGCGTGAGGCACACGTTCTTCACGTACCATTTGCAGTAGTAATTGCTTACTTTTTTGTTGCCCTAGAACTTCTTTAAATAACATCCTTCAAAGATACACTTTGCTATGAATTTCGGCCTATCCTTCCTCACTTCTTAAAGACCGTTTATCTAGCCAATTTTCTAAATACAAACAATTGGTTTCGACTATTTTTTCAAGGCTGCCCTCACGAAAAAAAGACTATTAAATTTTTAAGCTTTAACATTCAATTTTTAACTCCTAGAAGACTTACTTTTACCAGATGAAAACAATAGACCAAGTAAATTTTGAAGGCAAAAAAGCCTTAATAAGAGTAGACTTTAACGTGCCTTTAAACGATAAATTTGAAATTACAGACGACACTAGAATAGCCGCTGCAATTCCAACCATCAATAAGGTCCTTAAAGATGGCGGATCGGTAATATTAATGTCGCACCTAGGAAGACCTAAAAATGGTCCTGAAGATAAATTCTCTTTAAAACATATTGTAAAACACCTGTCAGAGCAATTAAATCTTACTGTAAAGTTTGTAAATGATTGCATTGGCGAGGACGTAAGTAAGGCAGTAAACAATCTTCAAAACGGTGAGGTTTTATTGTTAGAAAATTTGCGTTTTTACACCGAAGAAACGGCAGGAGATACTGTCTTTGCAGAAAAACTTGCTTCTATCGCTGATGTTTATGTAAACGATGCATTCGGTACCGCGCACAGAGCACATGCATCAACTGCAGTAATTGCAAATTTTGTAGGCGAAAATAAATGCTTTGGCTATGTAATGGCAAACGAAATTACAAACCTTGAAAAGGTAGTAAATGAAGGTGAAAGACCTATTACTGCGATTATGGGAGGCGCAAAAGTTTCTTCCAAAATAACCATCATTACAAAATTGATGGACAAGGTTGATAAAATTATTATTGGTGGAGGGATGTCTTATACTTTTGCTAAAGCAATGGGTGGCAAAGTAGGAGATTCATTAGTAGAAGACGATAAATTAGAATTGGCACTTTCGTTAATTGCTGAAGCAAAAGAAAAAGGAGTTGAATTGTTGATTCCAGTAGATTCGCTAAATGCAGATGCATTTTCTAACGATGCAAATACTGCAGTTACAGACATCGATAAAGTAGAAGATGGCTGGATGGGATTAGATATAAGCGATAAAACAAAAACGATTTATAGAGAGGCTATTTTGAGCTCTAAAACTATTCTATGGAATGGCCCGATGGGAGTTTTTGAAATGGATAAATTTGCGGAGGGAACAAAGTTTGTTGCTAATGCAATTGCTGACGCTACCGCAAAAGGAGCTTTTTCTTTAGTTGGAGGTGGAGACTCTGTGGCAGCAGTTAAGAAGTTTAATATGCAAGACAAAGTAAGTTACGTTTCTACGGGTGGTGGAGCTATGCTAGAGTACCTAGAAGGAAAAGAATTACCAGGCGTAAAAGCTATAAACAGCTAAACTAAACGCACAATAAAACATTGAATCCCTTCGATATTTCGGAGGGATTTTTTTGTTTAAATATCTTCTAAAACTTTTTCCACTTCTTCTTTTTTCTTTTCAAACCCTTCTAATATCGAAGGATAAATAGCTTGAGACTGTGTAAGAATAGGACTGTACAAAATGGATGCATTCACGACTTCATCTTTTACAATTCCGAATTGATTATTTATCCGATCGAAAAACATAAGTAAAACAGACAGAATTAATAAGGCCTTTATTCCTCCAAAAACAGCCCCCATCAATCTATTCAGAAATCCAAGCGCTACCAATTTTACCAACATCGTTAAAATTTTACCCGTTAAAGTAATAGTTAACACAATAAGTAAGAATGTTAATCCGTACGAAGCGAGCTGTAAGTAAGCAGCTTCAATTTCCAAAACCTCACTTAAATAACCAAAAGTGATGGATGAAAAGTGCATAGCCCCATAAATACCAGCCACTAAAGCCACTAAAGAAGCAAGCTCTAAAATAAGTCCTTTGGTAAACCCTCTATACAAACCATATAAAACTGGGACTATTAATATGTAATCGAAATAATTCATAAGATAATTTAGGAAGTTGAAATGTAGATTGCAAAGAACATTGTATTTTTGTCGCAAATACAAACAGATGAGAAATCAAGAATCAAAAGAAAAGTGGAACAACCTAGTAGCCTTTGTCTCTAAAGAATTCGGAGAAGGAGACACGCTAGACCTTCAAGCCATTTTATTTCTTATTGGTATACAAGAATTAGGAAAGGGCTACCGCGAGTTCTCTAAAGAAGAAAAAACCGACTTACTTCATATAGCCATCTGCAGATTACTTAGCAATTATGGGTTTTATGAGTTAGAAGGGCGCGACAAAGAAGGATGGCCTCACTATACTACAAATGAAAAACTTCCTCCATTAAAACCTGGCGAACAGACTATTTTAATGAAAGAAGCTGCAATAGTATACTTTGAAGAGAGTGGAGTACAATTGTAAAAAAATGTACTACTCGTAAACGACTACAGTCACTTTTACGTCTCTATCCTCTTCTAAAACGATCAAACCTTCACCATGGTAATTATCTTGTTCGGCTAAAACCTTTAATATAGCAATATTGTCGAACGTAAAAGAAACTTGACCCAGTGCGTTTGTATAGGCTTCTTTTCCAACAAGGTGAAGATTCTGCACATTTACGTCAGTGTTAACTTTCACACCGCTCATTAAATTTCCTTGGTTATCTATAATGGTAACTTCTGCAGTATAAAAGTGAGTTACTTCTTCACAAGAATTTAGAGTTAGTGCAGTAACAAGAGCTACAAACAAGCTCATAATGCCAAATGATTTACGTTTCATATGTCCTTAATATTTAGTAATATTGTCCGTTGATAAAAGCCAAATATACAAATTTTCACTCATCAAATTTAAATAGGTGAGATAAAGCTTAAAACATGCTAAACAAGATTAAGGAACACATACTTTTAGTAGCGGAATTTGAGGCTGCCTCACTAGAGCTTGTTGAGAAATTTAGAATCGACTATTTAGGTAAAAAAGGAATTTTAAACGACTTTTTTGCCGCCTTTAAAGAGGTTCCTAATACTGAGAAAAAAGAATTTGGTAAATTAGTTAATGAGCTTAAAAACAAAGCTCAAGAAAAGGTTAATCAACTCAAAGAAAACTTAGAAGAGTCGAAAGAAAATACGGGATCTGGACTTGACCTAACCATGAGTGCAGAATCTATGCGCTTAGGTTCTCGACACCCACTTTCAATCGTAAAGAATGAAATTGTTGAAATTTTTGCTCGTTTAGGATTTACGATTTCCGAAGGGCCAGAAATTGAAGATGATTGGCATAATTTTAGCGCTTTAAATTTACCGGAAGAACATCCTGCAAGAGATATGCAAGACACCTTCTTTATACAAACCAATCCAGATGTATTGCTAAGAACGCATACTTCATCTGTACAGGTTCGATACATGGAAAAGAATCCTGCACCTATACGTACACTTTCGCCAGGTAGAGTTTTCCGTAATGAAGCTATTTCCGCAAGAGCACATTGTATATTCCATCAAATTGAAGGTTTGTATATAGATGAGAATGTTTCGTTTGCAGATTTAAAACAAACCTTACTTCATTTTGCACAAGAGTTTTTTGGAAAAGACACTGAAATTAGATTGCGTCCTTCTTACTTCCCGTTCACTGAACCTAGTGCTGAGGTAGATATTTCTTGCAATATATGTAAGAGTAAAGGATGTAACATATGTAAGTATACAGGCTGGGTAGAAATTTTAGGTTGTGGTATGGTAGATCCAAATGTACTGGAGAACTGTGGAATCGATTCTAAAAAATATAGTGGTTTTGCTTTTGGTATGGGTATCGAAAGAATTACGATGCTTAAATATCAAATTAAAGATTTAAGATTGTTTTTTGAAAACGACATTCGCTTTTTGGAGCAATTCAAGAATGCTTAACTGAGGAGTAAGAATAAAGAAGTCAGAATTTAACTATTAATTGATGGTTTTTGTAGCTAGTATTTAGTAGATGGTATCTAGTCCTTTTTACAAAACTTATACTTAATACTTTGTACTAACAACCTTACACCTTTTTCAAGTCATGTCTTTAAACGACTCATTTGACAGCAAGAATATTTTGACTTATTCTCTCAAAAATAAAAGCAAAAAAAATCACTCCTAGGAGTGGTTTTTTTGTTTTCAATAAATTCTAAATCTATTTAACCAATTGGAAGTCGATTTGTTTTTTCACTAAATCTACATTGCTAACACGAACTTTCAATGCATCTCCTAACTGGAAACGTTTTTTGGTTCTTTTCCCAACCAAACTGAAAGTCTCTTTATGCAATTCGTAGTGATCGTCTTTTAGATCGCGCATAGAAACCAGGCCTTCGCAAAGGCTTTCTTTCAATTCTATAAACATTCCGAATTCGGTAACTCCAGAAACAGAACCCATAAAGTCCTGACCTACTTTACCCATTAAATATTTTACCTGCATGTACTTAATTGAAGAACGCTCAGCATCGGTAGATAATTTTTCCATAGCAGAAGAATGTTTACACTGCTCTTCTATCGCTTCTTTTTCGGTAACCTTTTCACCATCTAAATAACGTTGTAATAATCTATGCACCATTACATCGGGCCATCGTCGAATTGGTGAAGTGAAGTGTGAGTAATAATCGAAACCTAAACCGTAGTGTCCAATATTCTCAATAGTATACTTCGCTTTACTCATAGTACGAATAGCTAGGAGCTCCACCATATTTTCTTCTCTCTTTCCAGAAACATCGGCTAAAACTCTATTCATAGAATTCGCAATCTCTTTTGGCGTTTGCAAGTTCATTTGATGTCCGAATTGATTTACAAAAGTAGAGAAGTTATTGATTTTCTCTGGATCTGGATCATCGTGAATACGGTATACAAAAGGTTTATTACTTGGCGTTCCATCAGCAGCTTTACCAATAAATGATGCAACTTTCCTGTTAGCCAAAAGCATATACTCTTCAATGAGTTTATTGGCATCTTTAGCTTGCTTAAAGTAAACACCCGTTGGGTTTTTCTCTTCGTCTAACTGGAACTTCACTTCTACTCTATCGAAAGTAATGGCGCCCTCATCTATACGCTTAGCACGCATAATTTTGGCAAGTTTATCCATCAACAAAATCTCTTCTGCAAACTTCCCTTCTTTATTCTCTATTACTTCTTGAGCATCTTCGTAAGTAAATCGGTGATCGGAATAAATAACTGTTCTTCCGAACCATTCATCTAAAACCTCAGCTTTATCGTTGATTGTAAAAATCGCAGAAAAGCATAATTTCTCCTCGTTTGGTCTTAAAGAACAAACTTTATTAGAGAGTTTTTCGGGTAACATAGGCACCACTCGATCAACTAAATAAACAGAAGTTGCTCTTTCGTAAGCTTCGTCGTTTAATAAAGTTCCTTCTTGAACGTAATGAGAAACATCGGCTATATGAATACCTATTTCCCATTTATCATCTGCTAGTTTCTGAATAGAAAGTGCATCGTCAAAATCTTTCGCATCGTGCGGATCTATGGTAAAGGTTAAAACCTCACGCATATCTCTACGCTTGCTAATTTCCTCTTCAGATATAGTTTCTGGAATAGATTCTACATAAGCCTCTACCGATTCGGGGAATTCATAAGGCAAACCAAATTCGGCTAAAATAGCGTGAATTTCAGCATTATGTTCTCCTGCAGCACCGATTACAGTGGTCACTTCGGCGAAAGGACTTTTTGCTTTTTTAGGCCAATCTAATAAGGTTACTAGAACCTTATCGCCATCTTTAGCACCATTCAGTTTATCCTTTGGTACGTAGAAATCTGTTCCAATACGAGAGTTATCTGGTGTCATAAAACTATGACGAGCATCTACTCTCATATTCCCCACAAAGGTTGTTCTACCGCGTTTCACAATAGAAACGACAACTCCTTCAGGATTTTTTCCGGTGTGATTTCCAGTAAGTACTATACGTACAATATCGCCACCCAAAGTTTGACCAGCGTTTCTAGCAGAAACAAATACATCTTGTTCCATACCGTCGCAAATTACATACCCAGCACCAGAAGTGATTTTTTCAATCTTACCTTCGTAGTATTCTTGGGTAGTATTTGCGCCATACTTTCCATGACCAATTTCCTTAATAGCACCTTCAATAACAAGGTTTTTAATAATAAAGGACGTTTGATGTTTGGCTATTTTATCTTTAACCTGCAGTTCACTGCAAATATCTTTAAAGGTTACGGGCTTAACTGTGGCATTGCACAAATCGATAATAGTGCTTTTAAGTTCCTTTAGATTAGGTGACTTAGCCGTATTTTTGTTGTTTTTTATTTTCTTTTTCATTGTAGGTAAAAATAGAAAAAATACAAGGTTAATAGTGCTTGGTATGCTAAGAATAAAAATTAAATGAACTTAGCAGTCAATTTATTTAGAATATGTATATTTGAAATCCTTATAGGTGAAGCATTTCACGTATTGGAATTACAAAAAACAAACTAGTAACTATCTCATAACAAATGAAAAAGCTTATAGCAATTACATTTAGCTTATTTACGGTTATCTCAACAGCATCGGCACAAAACTGGTGTGGTTCTATGGAACATCGCGACGAATTAAACGCTGAACATCCTGAAGTAGCCAAAGAAATTGAAAAAAGATTCAATGCTTTTAACAAGCTACAGCAAGAAAACGGAGAAAATGGAGTGAAAAACTCTGATCATTATGTGATCCCTGTCGTTTTTCACATCATCCACAAAGGTGGAAATGAAAACATTTCGTTTGAGCAAATTGAAGATCAAATGAGAAGTTTGAATGAGGATTTCGCTTATACAAACTCTGATACTACAGATACTCCTGCACCCTTTAAAGCTTTTGCTGGAGATGCGAACATCGAATTTCGACTAGCACAATTAGATACAGCTGGAAACTGTACACAAGGGGTAACTCGTACATATTCTTTACTTACATCAAATGCTAACAACAATGTAAAAGAATTAATTCAATGGGATCCTACAAAATATTTCAATGTATGGGTCGTTAAAAACATTGACAAAGAAAGTAGCTACGGTACTATTTTAGGTTACGCGCAATTCCCTGACGAACTTTGGAGTAATGCAAGTACAGATGGTGTGATTTTAAGAGATGATTATACTGGATCTATAGGAACTGCATCTGCGCAAGTAGGTAGAACCTTAACACACGAAGCTGGTCACTGGTTAAATTTACGTCATATTTGGGGAGATGCTACTTGTGGAAATGACCAAGTAAATGATACTCCAGCTGCAGTAGAGCCAAATTTCGGAGTTTGTTTATCAGACTACCCATATCACGTAGGCCCTTCTAATGGTGGATGTGTAGCAGATACAACTACACAAACTATTTCTCAAGAAAACGGAGAGATGTTCATGAACTATATGGATTACTCGGATGACGACTGTATGAACATGTTCTCTTTATTACAAGGAGACAGAATGCGTTCTGCTATTGATGAATACAGATCGATATTGGTTTCTGAAGAAAACTTAATTGCTACAGGTACTAACAACGAATACACAACTGTACTTTGTACGCCAACTCCAGAATTTACGTCTGATTATATTTATGGATGCCCAGGGGATGCATATTCATTCTACAACGAAACTTATAATGTAGATTACTCTTTAGATAGTATTGTTTCTTATGAGTGGTCTTTCGAAGGTGGAACACCATCTTCTTCTACCGAAGAAAACCCTGAAGATATAATCTTTGGAAACCCTGGATTCTTTGAAGTTACTTTAACTGCAACAAATTCAGCAGGTGTAAAATCATTGCTTAAAGAAAGTTACATTACGGTAACCGACGATGAAGCAAACATGCCCTTTCCTTATATTCAAAACTTCGAATCGACTGAATTCCCAACTTACACTACAAATAGCTGGAATTGGTTAGTAAGCGCGCAGACAGATGCTACATGGGAAAGAACTAGCGATGCGGCTAGCCCTACTATTACAGGTATTGATGGAGGAG
>TARA_B110000211_G_scaffold234646_1_pt1 | contig 15174 bp, 14 predicted proteins | sample TARA_B110000211 | Tara Oceans TARA_B110000211 (sample SAMEA4397516) | marine metagenome | biome: Polar Biome; feature: [DCM] deep chlorophyll maximum layer (ENVO:01000326); material: water (ENVO:00002006), including particulate matter (ENVO:01000060) such as... | depth 30 m
TAGGTTAATCTGTACGGTCGAAACTTTAGAACCGCCTGAATTTAAATTTAATATGCAATATTATTAAATTTATATTAAACTTTAAAATGGGATAAATAAGTTTCTTTCGTAAATGCGTGTTCTAAAATCAGCTTATCCCAAATATCGTGAACTATTAGATGGTCTTAGTAATATTTATAGGCGAATTATATCATTAAATGATTTTATTCATGAATGTGAAGGATCACTACTAAATTATGAAACTCGTCCTGAATATTGATGCAAATTGTGGTTTCCGTCAATGTTCGGCTGCACCATTGTCATTACGTCCACAACTTTCAAGAACAGTTACACAACATATTAAGACAAGTTCTGGTGTATTCAAAAATAACAAATCCTATTATTTAATTTAATTAATGGAATTTTTTCTTTTGTAACATCAAAAAAAGTTTTACCAATAAATGAATTTATAATATTTTTATTTAACAAAGGGGACATTTAAAATGTGAAAAGGGTTAAATGTTCAAAGGTGTACATTTTTTATTTCTACAATGAGCGACGACCCAAGTTTGAATATATTCGCCTCATTTTTAACACCATTCATCTATTATAACCATGCTCTTGGTTATATCGTAAATCTCTACTGTCTAATATTTTATTATTCTTATAATTTACATAATATGTGCTGCCACGACGAGGCCATAGAGATGGAGGCCGCGTGCAGGCCTCTCGAAATAAATATATTACTTCACTTGAATCTATGCATATATCTATTTTTAATTCTTGACCCCACCCCATATATTGGTCCGTACGCTCAACCAATAATTTATTATTTATTATTTTAAATTCAAAAGTATCAGTATATTCATTTTTTTCTTTACATATCCTAAAGGTTATATCTTCTGGGAAATAAATTAAATTTATAATTTTGACATTTTGCCGCGACGGACCTATGTTTATTGGTATTTTAATAGTATTTATCTTATATTTTGTATCTGGTTTAATTTTATCTATATCTAAATTATATTTAATCACATTATACATATCAAATGTTGGGCCATCTTGAATATAATATGGCTCATTAATAAATAAAGAAATTAACATTGCTAATATAAGAGGATTTTTAGGTTTAGAAAAATTAGCAATAAATGCTTGAAAGCAAGAGCCCGGGATGGCACTCAAACACGTATAAAATGAAACATCCTTTTCTAAGTTATCCATATTCAAGTAGGGAACAAGGTCGATGTCCGCATAAACACCACTATTAATATATAATTTACATAATCGCCATAAATCTGCCTTATACATCCCTTTCTTTATTTTATTAAATAACTTAGATACATCCTGGTTAAAATTATCTTTAAGAAATTCTATACATTCTTTGTCTAAACTGAAATCAATTTGAAAGTCTTTATTGAGTTCAGTCCATCTCTTAAAAACAAAATCAGGAACTTCTTTCTTATAGGTCATATATATAGTTTTATTAATACCCTGATTATTCGGAACTACTTTATTTTCATCTTCCATACCGACACACTTATTTTGATTTTTCACTTCCATGTATACCATATTAACACACAAAAGTATTGATATATTCTCGCATTAACTAACGAAAGGTAACGGTTACTATAATCACCTAACCGAACGTTAAATATTCCCTTTGGTGCGTAAAGTATTATTTTTTAAATATAGGCTTATAGTAAATATTCATGACTACACCAAACCACACGTTTACACTTTTGAACATTTAAAACGCCGACTGTCTTATTATTTTCAAATATTTTAAATTTTCTTTTTTGGTAACAATATTTACATTATTTGATAATAGTAATATATAATACCACTCACATTCAGTAATTGGCAAATTACCAAATGTATAATATGTATTGTCAAATGAAAATTTACAAAAATTATACCAATATTCTGGTATTGGTTCGCCAGTATTTTGAGCAAAATATAGGTCTTCAAAAATTACATTATGTTCATATTCTAATGTATATAATATTCTGTTGGTTAATTCAAAAAAAAATAATGATGATGGGTATGACCTCCCTTGAAATAATCTATATTTTTAAAATTATTATTAAAATAATCTAACATTTTAATATCTGATAAACTATCCATTTTTTCAAATTCATTTATTTTATAATTCATACTTTTAACCCGTTTTACATTTATAATGTCCAGAATAATGAAATTAAAATGATACTATATATATAGATATGGAAAACATTTTGTTATCATATCCTCAAAGTGGAAATCATTTAGTTCGTTTTTTTATTGAATTACTATCTGAAATTCCAACATATGGTTGTAAATCAACTAAACAAGATATAGAAATATATAAAAATGTATTTCCAGAAAAAGTTCCATTTAATATATCAGATTTTGATAAAAAGGATTGTTATATTAAATATCATGAACCACCATCACAAAATATTATTTCAAATAAATTAATATTAATCATAAGAAATCCAAATGAAGTCTTATTGAGGCATAATAACTACAAATTAAATATTAAAGGTAGGTGGGATTCTTATGAAACTTATTTCAAAAATATAGACTATTATAACAATCATAAAGGAAAAAAACTTTTGTTGTATTACGAAGATATAATAACTAATAAAACAAATTTTATAAATACTTTATATGAATTTTTAGATATAAATAAGTTAGAAAAGAAAAACTATGTACTTTTACATATAGATAAATTATACGAATTATCCTCAAAAGGTAAAAATAGAGCTTGGGGTGGGATAAAATCTAATAATAATACTGATTTTTATTATAAAAATATTCCGGATTCAATTAAAAATCAATTTGATAATTATTTAAATGACAAATTAGAAAAATATCCATTTTTAAAAGAAAAATATAATATATAATTATATGAATATTTATATTCCGATTGGTTCAAACTGTTCTACAAGTCATTATTTAAGAAAACATAACATGAGACATATTGCTTATCCTTTTGATTGGAATTGTGCTTCTTTAGAAATGGTTTATAATGCATTAAGTAATAATTTTAAAGATTTTTTAAATGATATTTTTATTGGAACTAAAATTAACCGATTATATTTTGGCGATGAAGATGATAATTTAATTGTCTCAAATGAAACAATATTTCCAATAATTTGTAAAAAATATAACATATTGTTTCCTCACGATTTTAATAAAATCGATACTGTTTACATAAATAAAGTTAAAAATAAATATAAAAGAAGAATTAATAGAATTAATAGTATTATTAATAATGGTAATATGGATAAAACCATATATTTGATATATTGTAATATAGATTTTTCATTAAATAAATGGCAAAAAAGTGTGTATAATGAATATAATACAAAAATATTATTACATTATACCTGTAATAATACATATTTTTTAACCAAAATAAAAGAACTTTTCAAGGACAAAAAAAATATAAATGTTATCTCATTAAATGAATTAAAAACTATGAAACTATTTTAAGTACATTTTTGGTTTTCTATAATGTTTTGACACTGCTTTTTGTTGTGTTAATGGAATTTTTTCATCATAAGAATATTTCATATAATTCAGATAATGTATTTTTTTCACTTTTTTCATAGAATTTATAATGGCTTTTTTTAATCCCTTATATGTAAGATTTTCAATTTCATATCCAAAATAATGTTTTAATTGATTAAAGTAATTTTCAATAGCATTTGTTCTTGGTCTATATGGAACACTGTATTGTAATTTGTTACCAGTTTTTTCAATATATTTTCCGATTTCTTTACTTTTATGTGAACCACCATTATCCATTATGATTAAATTATTTGTGTATTTATCATTTATATATTTTTTCAGAAATTCTTTCATTCGAATCAAATTCATACCACCATTTTCATATAATTCAAACCCTACAATTCCTTTAGAATTAATAGCACAAACTAATGTATATTTTTTAAAAACAGCATTATTAGTAGTTTTTTTGACACACCTTTTTCCTAATTTACATCTTGAATAATTATTAGTTATTAACTTGTAAAATATTTGGTTGTTCTACAAGAAGTTTAATGAGGTGGGTAGATAAACTTTACCCAATTAAGGAAGGACCACGGATAAAAAAAATTTAAAGTTCTGCATAGATGGACTAACTACACAATCCTAAATCTGTGGCGAAACCTTCACCACTACGTTATATAAAGAAAACTATGGGGGAAAATACCAAAATCTTCCTTTGTAAATTATATAAATTATGCTTATCAATCTAAAGAGCCTCGTAAATATATTGAGAAAGAATCAACAAGAAGGAAGAAATCGGCAAGTAATACAACTATGAGGATTGCTGTTATGATTGTCGTAGTTGACCACCCATCGAGTCAGAAGTTGAAGATGGAATAATAGGACTATACTTTGTCGCTGAAGGTATTTAGGTGTATGAGCGGACTGGTCTTAAAGCACTAGTTGATACGCCACTCGGGCGCCAGATAACGCGAGCTTGGTGATCCAGTAATAACGTCGGCCATATACAAATTAGCAAGATTAAATTATGTATATATTATATAAATAATGCCGGTTACTCATAAAAAAAGGACACGTTGTCCTAATGGATGGAAAAAGGATCCAGAAACAAATGGATGTATCCCGAAAGGTACACAAAAAACAAAAAAGACAAGGAGTAGATGTCCCAATGGACAGCGAAAAAATCCCAAAACAGGAAAGTGTGAATCAAAAACCAAAAATATAAACGTAATTCGTTTACCTAAAACTATGAAGCGCAAGACAGTTGTTAGGATTAAAAAGACGCCAGCTAAAACAAAGAAGAAAGGGAGTAGATGTCCCAATGGACAGCGAAAAAATCCAAAAACAGGAAAGTGCGAAGCCAAAACTAAGTCGGATAAGAAAGAAGCAACTGTTATTGCGGATACAACACCCATTATTAATAAAATAATGCAGAAAAAGGTAGCATTATTCGGTGAATATTCGCCTAGTATTAATAAACATTTGAAACGTCTAAAATCACTTTCTCCTGTAGAGGCACAAGGCTGCGGTGGGAGCGAAATTAGAGTTAAACTTTTAAGTGGTACGACCAAATGTTATAATTGGAACAGTAAGACGGCGCAAAAGATCATGCTTGATAATTTATTATCAAAAAAGCCGATAGATTGTACAACCGTAACTGCGCCAAAACAGTTTAAATCAAATTGTTGGTTCAATTCATTTTTTATGGTATTTTTTATAAGTGATATGGGAAGGAAATTTAATCGCTGGCTGCGAGAAGCAATGATAACAGGCAAATTGGCGGATGGGCGGTCCGTGAAAAAAGTACTGAGAAGACCTTTATTTGTATTAAATAAATATATCAACGCATCGCTGAGAAGCTCATACGATACTACGAATTTTGCCGATCTAATGGATACTAATAATATTATTGAAATGGTTTTTTCGGCAGTTGGTAGACGAATTAATAATGCAGCTTTGAAAACTGTGATCGCTCCCGTAGATGTTCCTTCGAACCCACTAAGATTTTACAAAGCTCTATATTATGAATTAGGAGGTGAGTTAATGAAATGGCTACAAATACGAGGCAGGGATTCGACTAGTATTAAAAGAGAGTTTGACAGATGCAAACATGAAAAAATCGCCAAAATTGTTTATTTAGAAATACATGATAATGAATCTAAAAGTTTTAAAAAACCTCGTCAATTTGTTATTAAAAAGAAGGAGCCGAATGGATACACGTATAATTATACATATACTCTAGATTCGGCAGTTCTAAGAAACACAGCAAAGCACCACTTTTCGGCGTATATTACTTGCAACGGCAAAGATTATGGCTTCGACGGAGAAAGTTTTAGTAGAATGCAACCGTTTAACTGGAAGACAAAACTTAATAGAAATTCACAATGGCGATTTGCTGATCAATATGATACATACTTTAATTTTACCAAAGGCTATCAACTACTAATATACTATATAACCGAGGTGAAAAGAGTCTAATTTTTATATAACAATTTAAAATTAGATTTGGAGATGGAGCCTACTACAACGTAGACGGCGACATGATCCATCCATTAAATGGTAAATTAGTTAAGGGTCTAGCTTTCAAATACTAAAAATTCTAAATACAATTCTATATTATTTAGATTTTTTCAAATTTTTCAAACCGTCCTCCACGCAAAGAATTAGAGGTGCATCAATTGAATGAGTTTGTTAATTTCACCAGGCATTGTGATCATATCGAGATACCGAAACTTATGATTCGTTAAAATAATTCATATACTTTCATACAAAAATTTGAAAGACATTATAGGAGCTCAACATAACAGATGTTGCGTAAAATGATACAACCCTGTAAAATAGATTGTCGTAATCTACGTATGGCCCGACAAAGGATAAATAATGAGGCCGTTTTTCAATCGATACGGGGGGGCAATATGCCTCTCTTCCGAAAAAACATCAACACCAAGGAATTTGTGAGAGTTTTGCTCGAAGTTGACATGTCGGAACAATGTCTATTGGACCGCTGTCGGGCGGATACTACCTTAAATAGAGTTTTATCCGGGAGAATTAGTAAAAATGCATCCAGACAAGGAATATCGGACGAGGAGACCCAATTGAAAAGCTGTACACAAACAGCCGCCCAATTGGGGATAACAATTACGAACCTATCCTCTATTGCATATCGCCCAACAAAATCCGGAGATATTATTTCGCGCGCCCAAATGAAACAGCGTAATATACCAAAAGACGCATGCTTAAAATCGTTTGACGGGAAAATTTCAGGGGCAATTGATGGTTGGATTTTTGCAAAAATAGTATACGGCTCAGGTGGTCATCAAGACAATGTGTTCGAGGAAGCAGACATCCTAGGGAACTGGGTTGATACATATCAGCGGGAATGTAATGATATATTTGTAATATTAATTGATACTGATTTGGATACTAAGCTCCAATGTCTAAAGAAAAAATACCAATCAGTGTCTAATTTGTTCATTGGGAATCACGTCGAATTCCAAGAATATCTAATCGCGACTTATTGAGGGAACTGCAATAAATAATTACAAATTCGAAAGGCGAGAGAAAAGGATATGCGCTTCCGCGCGATAGAATTACTTTCGCGATAATTCGTCAAGAACAATGAATGGTGCGCTGCGCGCTGTGCTAATATAAAACTATTAAAACGCTCGACTAAGTTTTCTTGTTCCTTACGTGTTAGTGGTTTATTAATAACTAACGTGGCGTAACTGCGAGCCGATAAGTTCGCGGTATTATCGATAAAACGCTTCTCGTCATCTACAAGTTGGAGTCCGAGTTGATGTGTAATATTATCATCAATACACTTTAATAGAATATTGGTTATGTCGGTATTTTCTTTTGTTGCTCGAGTCGCGCGCTCTATTTTAATTGTTTTATCAATCGGAAGCATATGGATATCACCTCCGAACGTGTAATTATTTTCTTTTGTCAGTTGTATATGGATAGTATCCCTCGAAGGGAATATTGTAGTTTTCATATTCACTACTGGATCACCTTTCGGTTGAAATTGAATACTACATACGGCATATGAGGTATCATCAAACACCGATTCCTCGAATATATTTAACAAGACGATATCGAAAGCCATTAAAAACTTCTTACGTAGTAGTACATCTGCTTTTCTAACCGAGCATATAAAATTCAGGGGAACGATGATAATCCCCCCCTCACAACTACTATTAATAAGAGTAAGAATAAAACATTTATATAGATCATTTGTCTTGTAGATATCGTACAGTGCCTTGTCTGGATTTTTATTTCTCGCGAGGTATGGGGGATTTGTTAGAATAAATTTATTATCATAATTTGGCGGCTGTTCCAAGGTATCCCGCATTAACGTACCTTCATATTGAGGGTCAATATCATATAATTCTAACGTATAGTCATTTGTCCCGTTTAAAAATTGTAATATGTTACCCTTTCCGCAAAACGGTTCAATGATATGGCTGACTCCAGGTGGAATGTACATTCCAGTAAAAATATACTCCCAGTTCGTGGTATAGAATTGCCCCAATTTGGATTTAGAAAGCATTTAAATAAAGTAGATTAATGGACCCCTGCTTCAAATTTAATTATATGAGTATAGATATAATATTGCTATAGAACATATGTATACCCTGTTTCAGAATTCATTAAAAAGCTCAGGAAATTATACAACAATCCATCGGCTCAAAAAAATACTTCAATTGGAGACTTCTAAAGTTATATTAAATAGAAGTATTGGTATTCACGCCTATAAATTTGGTAAGCATATCGTGGATTTTAATCATAAATACATACTTATTCTCGGGGGGACCGACGTGTATGTAGACCCAGTGTGTCGAGACAAGTTTGATATTATTAAAAAAACGTTAGAGCACGCGCATTATATAATAGCCTTTACTGTGGATATGAAAGCTCGGGTGATCGAGGTCTTTAATATAGACCCAACTAACATAAAAATCATACCACAGTCTGTGCCCCGTAAATTAAAGTATGACACTTCATACAATATACGGGATAACCTTCCACTTGATGGGAAACCATTTTATATAATGGTCGGCGATTTGCGCAACATTAAGCGCCCTGAGTACTTATTTGATTTTTTTAGATCGCAGAAAAAGATTGCCCTGGTATTAATAGGGACTCCACTGGAGGGTGAGTGCGTGTGTCCGTCTAACGTATTTCATATAGGTCCACTAAAACGTAAGAAAATATATGCTATTATGCGCCAGGCAAGTGGACTTATAAATACGAGTCGACACGAAGGCATGTCGATGAGTATTTTAGAAGCAATGAGCACGGGATGTCCTGTATATGCCTTTAAAAATCCTGGAAACATGGCTATCATTACAGATAACTATAATGGATATTTGTTCGACACTGTACAAACATTAAAGTTTATTTTGCGGCTACCGACTAAGCATATTGTTAAAAATGCATTAGAATATATTAGAATTGCCCATTCGCCTATTTTAGAGAAAAAAGCATATTTACACTTATTAGATTAGCGTTTGTCAGCGCGGAGAGTATTACAAAATAAGGTTTTTAACGGAATATCATTCACTCGTTGCTTATCTCAGTGACTAACGGATACTTGTTCATAAGAGTCTCTATCGAAGGTCTGTTTTCATAATATGGCTCGGTCATATCATATATCATATTCACAATTTCATGAGAAATATACTCGTCGTGTCCGTCGCCAAAATTAAAATCAATAGTTCCGTTCGGTAATATATGGGGTTTTTTACACATTAATGTCTCGTAGAGTGTTATTCCCAAACTATACACATCGGTGAAGGGTCCCACAATATCTCTATCTAATTCGGGGGGGCAATATCCAATCGTCCCAAGAGTGTTTCCGCGTCTGTTATTTTTAAAATAATTTGCCTGACCGAAATCAATTAGAATAGGCTCTGTTTTATTATTTAAAAGTATATTTTCAGGTTTTATGTCTCCATGTACATAGTGCCTACTATGACATTCGCAGAGCGTCGGCAATAATTTATTAAAAATAGACATGGAGCTCTGGATATAATCCTCCTCTCGTGTTGTGTACCCCACCATTCGACTATTGGATAATATATATTCGTGTAAATCCCTTTCGTGGTATTCTAAATATAGAGTGCCATTGTCTGTATCGGCATCTAATAATTTAATCACACCTGGAATATCATGGAGTTTTTTTAAAGCGACGTATTCGTTATAAAACGTTTTCACGCAATATATTTTTTTCTTTACGCCTCTCGTAGTAAGACGAATTACACCTGTAGATGAATTGAATTTCATGTATTTTATTATATGAATATGTTCTTAATTAAATATCAAATTGCGGGACCTTCAAGATAGAAAACGTTTATTTATTAAGCAATCTACTACATGCAATTTAATTGATAAAAGAAAAATTTTAGAAAATAACGATAGATAACATTGATAGTTGTCTACGGGACGAGGCGTGGGGCGACGCCCATTGTTTCTAATTCTTGCATAAATAGTTTAAATGCGTACGGTACTCGCACCTCCGCATATTCGAACTGACGGTGTTTGCAATTATTGCAAAAGGATATACCCTTTTCTTTATTAACCATGCAGATTAAGCCGCATAGCTTACAGATATGAACCCTGTAATTATCGGAACGCTCTTGAAATGTTTCTTTGAGAAAGCTCGCAGCCCCATGGGATAATATACAATCGCGCTCCATTTCCCCGAATCGCAAACCACCATCACGCGAGCGGCCCTCAACTGGTTGTCGCGTTAATATTACATTTGGACCAATTGCACGCGAATGAATTTTATCATCGACCATATGTTTAAGTCTCTGATAATAGGTAGGGCCAATAAAGATATCGACCTTTAATTGCTCGCCCGTGCGCCCGCTGTATAATACTTCGTCGCAACTCCGATGATATCCGAGAGATTGAAGCATGTTTCCAATTTTACCTACGTTTACATCGGTAAACGCGGTCGCGTCGCCGAACATTCCTACATTTGAATATGTTTTACCCATAAGACATTCGATTACCTGACCAATCGTCATACGCGACGGAACCGCATGTGGGTTCATAATAATATCGGGTGTAATGCCGTCTTTTGTAAACGGCATATCTTCCCCCCTGTAAATCATCCCCACTGTTCCCTTTTGACCATGGCGAGATGCATGTTTATCACCAACCGTCGGCACCCTCGTGGAGCGGATTCGAATTTTCGCGAATTTATAGCCATCGGCGTTGCGCGCTTGGACTATTTTAGAGACAAATCCGGTTTCGTTCATTTTTAATGATGTTGAACAACATTTATAAAGTGGCTTATTGTTTTCGGTCGTTCGGATCGGATACACCTTTCCGATGATAATGTCATTTCTATTGATAAAACTTTCAAGTTTCGGAAACCCATTTTCCATTAATTTACTGTAATTATTACCTGTTGTCCCGAGGGTATGTTTTATATCGGGGCGCCTGAATGTTTCTTGCATTTTCGAGTTAGAATTATGCCGCTTCTTTTCCTCGTCTTTGTATGTTCTGTAGAAATCGGAGACAAATAATCCTCGCTCGATGGAGCTCTTATTCATAATAATACTATCCTCCTGATTATATCCTGAATATGAACCGATCGCGACTATAGCATTTATCCCCGACGGTAGATCGTTTGACGGGAGATATTGCATAATTCGACTATTTACAAGTGGTAATTGGGGATAGCGTAGAATATGAGCGAGGGTGTCCACTCTCTTTTTAAAGCTTGTGGAATATATTCCCATTGCTTGTTTACCCATCGCACTTTGATAGGTATTTCTCGGAGCCTGATTATGGTCAATAAAGGGAATTACCGACGCCATGACTCCTGTTTGAAATGCACAATGAATTTCACAATGAGAATACCTTAAAGTGTCTGTACCGACCGCCGATGTATGTAATTTTTTATTGTTAATGGCGATTAAACATGTATTTTCCTCCTGAACATCAATGAACTCAATATAGCCCTCTTGCGTACTTTCGTCTGGCGCCGCCCCGATCGCAGGTAAGATTAAATTATTCCAACTAAAATCATTAGAACGAATTTTATCCAATACCGCATTATTCATAACGAAGTCATTATTTTTTATTATATAGAGCGGCCTAGTACACCGCCCAGCATCTGTATATATCTCAATTGTATTATCAATATATTTCCAAATAATACTCGTATGAATATGAAGCTTTGCGATACGCCGGAGGTGGATTAAGCGTTCAACTAAATATTTGGGTCGGCTCGTGAAATGCGCCCAATTTCCATTTACTATAATTTTAGTGGAATCGACCAGATCGCTAGGAATAGAGTCCTCAATCTTTAGGACACATGCTTCTTGATCCAACACACTAATTACGATATCCATATCAGAGTAATCCGTGATATAACACGACAGTGCTAAATTTTTAACTACACCCACCGATCCGCCCTCAGGGGTCTCACAGCTACAAATATACATACATTGAGAATTATGCAATTTGCGCGGCGCGATCAACTTCGAGCTTTTTTCAATCGGTGTGTGAATGCGCCGTAAATGCGATAATGATGAATTATATGTTAGGCGGCTTAACACTTGTGCGATCCCTTGCTTGTTCGAACTACTATTAATGCCCCAATTACCTGTAGCCAGTGCGAATTTTAAACCGGTTGTAATCGTCGAGAATTTTATAATTTTATAAATATTCACTTGACTAATAATCTTGGTGAAATCATTCGTCGCTCGCCACGAACCCGATGCGAATTCCTTATTAATATTTGTTTTCATATCCTTGATCATTTTAATATAATATTGTCGAAATAAATTACTCATGAGTGTCCCCGCGACATCGACTCGTTTATTCACATACGAATCCCTGTCATCCGTTGGTCTTTTATTGAGGAACACGTCTAACAAATATTTGACCATATATCCGAGATAATATGCCTTCTTTTTATAACTATTTCCCAAATGAGGCAGAAGGTCATTGTTGATTATATCATTTAGATAAATAAGACGCTTGTCTTCCTCTGTTTTATCGCGGTGATACCCCATCATCCTAACATATTTACATAGATAATCCTTTGCTTGGTCGGAATCCATAATATGACCCGTTTGGATAATTGAGCTCTTTAAAAATTGCGTATATTCCCCACGCGCCTCCAGTGGGACATCGTATAATATGTACTGTACAATTTCCTTATCTGAACACACGCCCAGTGCTTTAAATAGTATAAATAATGGTATATCATGCTTAATATGTGGAATCGATACACGTATGTCGCGGCCATGTGGTCCACTCTTGGTTGTAATCTTTACCTGAATATTTTTGGGCGTCAATATCTTTTTGTCTTGAATTGAGCGCGTCTCGCATATATATTTATATTTTACCTGATTTTTACTTGAGGCAAAACAGTAAATCTTATTTGCCGCCTGCCTCTCTTGTGAAACAAGTACCTTTTCAGTTCCATTAATTATAAAATACCCCCCCTCATCATAATCGCACTCCGCTAATGTCTTTTTATTGAACGAGTTCGATAAGAGGCACACCTTTGAGCCGAGCATAATTGGAAGTTTGCCACATTTTATATCGTGCACATATTCTCGCGGATGTTTGATAATATCCACCAGACCCTCCCCGGCGCGCTCCGTAATGTCGAAATTTAAATCGATAAAAATGTCGGACGCGTATGTAAAATTACGCAAACGGGCATCATTCGGATACATTGCACTCTGCGAACCATTATTTTCAAATATACGCGGCGTTGTTAATGAATTAAATTTAATATTTATAGAGATATCATATCGGTGTTTATTGACGTTCAATTTCTTAAATTCCAAATGCTGCTTTACAAACAACCTAAAATTCTCCTCAAATAACATCACTTTATTGTTTGTTATCGTCGTTGAATTTAAATGTAAGTCAATAAATGTTTTGGTGTTGTTATGGTAGACCTTCCTATATATTACCATTAAATCCGCCATATTAATATATTCTTTCCACCCCGAATTACTTTCGCTATAATGTACCGAGCCTTCCTTAATTTTATAAAAATTCTGCTCCGTAATAAAATCATAATTCAAGTGTATAGGATTTACTTGCTCAATAATACCCTTTATATTGTAGTCAATAAATTTATTGTATGAATTAATTTGATGTTGGACCAAATATTTAGGCTGACTCATTATTAATTTCAGGATGTCCCAAGCTCCCTTGTCCCAATCATATTGGCTACGTTCAGGAATTTCCATAGTACTACACATGGAGGTGTTTATTAAAACTTCAAATTTTTTTAATATACGAATATATATTAGGAATGACGTCTCCTTATAATAATTCAAATAACTATCGATACTCATTTTACATACGATACATGATGTATGTAAATCCCAAAAATAAGACACCGCAGTATATTAAAGGTGAGCGATATTATATATATTCAATGTATACAGACTACATTCAAGACGACCCTATTCATCCGTTCTCAGAGTTTCCACCACCACCACCAGTGGATTCGATAATACCGCGCCCTCCAAATTATCCCCCACCTACATCTAGCTATACTTCGACGGGCACGGATCCTGTTAATTACGATGATTTATATAAAAGTATCATTTCCAAAATATCACTAATTACAAAATCTGCTACCGACCGCGCCAACGATATAGACGACCTACTACAAACTGAAATTCCAAACACATCGATCAACGACGCGGCGGTTTTCTGTATATTAGATGAAAAAATAGAAACATTGGATGATTTGATACGGCTAGGTGAAGAGCATGAATTAAAATATAATACAGCCGAATTTAGATATAATTTAGATATAAAAACCCTTTCCAAAATGGTGGAGCCTCTTACGAATTTAAGAGATATGATTGGTATGCAAAATATAAAGCAGGCAATGTTTGATAAAATTATAATGAGTTTGCAGGGATTGGGTAATAAGCACCTGGATTATAATCATATCGTGCTATACGGGAGTCCCGGAATGGGGAAAACGCATGTCGCTAAAATAATCGGCGAACTTTTCGCGAAAATGGGATTTTTATCAAAAGGCAAGTTTGAACAAGCTAAATTGACCGATCTCAAAGCTGGTTATGTTGGTCAGACCGAACTCAAAACCCAAAAGTTATTAGATAAATGCAAGGGGTCTGTATTATTTATAGATGAGGCATATTCTATCGCGGCGGGCGATAAAATAGATAGCTTTTCGCAGAGTATTATCGACATAATAAACCCTTTTCTGGATAAATATAGGCATGATTTTATTTTAATAATAGCAGGATATAAAGAGGAATTGGAAAATCGTTTTTTCAAGGCAAATCAGGGCTTAAAATCTAGATTTGGCATGTGGCTTGAAATTGAAAAATATACCGGTGAAGACTTATATAAAATATTTAAGGTGAAGGTTCAACAATACGACTGGGTACTTCTCGACGGGGCCGTCGATATTCATTTTTTCAACGAAAATGTAGATTATTTTCCCTCATTTGGTAGAGATATCGAAAATTTCTTTTCTAAATGCAAGATTGCGCACGCGAAGCGCGTTATCTATTCGGCCGAAGATTCCAAAAAAAAACTGAATAAAGTTGATATTACGAACGGTTTAGAGATATATATTAAAAATTTGAACATCGATACCGAAGCAGCCGCTCAGTTAAAATATATCCATAGCTCATTGTATACATAGTGCGGCCGTAGATCAATTTAATAATA